>ERZ1643247.8-NODE-8-length-299235-cov-151.003145_pt1 | contig 299235 bp, 271 predicted proteins | sample MGYA00579264_ERZ1643247 | MGnify/ENA primary metagenome ERZ1643247 (study PRJEB29033, sample SAMEA4952262) | chicken gut metagenome | biome: Broiler Chicken; feature: Gastrointestinal Tract; material: Caecum | place: Ireland | collected 2018 | study: Broiler... | reverse complement strand
AAGAGGACAGGGACGTCAACTACGCGCTCGAAAAGAACTATATCCCGTTCATGGCGCTGCAGGGTGTTGCCGTCAAACTTGCGGGCGTGGCGATCATCGCGGTGTCGGTATGGTTCTACACGCAGCTTTCCATGCCGCTGTTTACGGCGCTCGTCGCCTGCATCGCCTCCTTTATGGTGTTCAACGACCTCGATTCGGGCGGCAATATGTCCGCGCTGCTGCGCGTGGCGGCAAACAGTATAGATAAGATCGAGGCGGCGATGAACCTGCCCGTCATGGACATCAACGGCAAGGAGATAACGCCCGCAAAGACGGATATTTCCGTACAGAATGTGGACTTCTCCTACGACAAGCGCAAGATCATCGACGGCGTTACGGTAGATATACCCGCGCGTTCCTCGCTCGCCATTGTCGGCGGTTCGGGCAGCGGCAAAACGACGCTCTGTAACCTCATCTTGCGGTTCTGGGATGTGGATAAGGGGAGTATCTCCCTCGGCGGGCACGATGTGCGCGAATATAAACTGGATAGCCTCTTAAAAAATTACAGCATGGTGTTCCAGAATGTGTACCTGTTCAACGATACGATCGCCAACAACATCCGTTTCGGCAAGCCGGACGCGAGTATGGAGGAAGTGATGGAGGCTGCGAAAAAGGCGTGCTGTCATGACTTTATTTCCGCGCTCCCCGACGGGTACGATACGGTCATCGGCGAGGGCGGCGCGAGCATTTCGGGCGGAGAAAAACAGCGCATCTCCATCGCCCGCGCAATCATTAAAGACAGCCCCGTCATTATTTTGGACGAGGCGACGGCGAACGTCGATCCCGAAAACGAATGGATGCTGCAAAACGCCATTCAGGAGCTGACGAAGTCCAAAACGGTCATTATGATCGCGCACAGATTAAAGACCGTGCGCCATGCCGATAAGATCATCGTACTCGACGGCGGCAAGATTGTCGAAGAGGGTACGCACAAAGAGCTTCTCAAAAAGCAGGGCAAGTACGCGGAATTTATCGCCATGCGCGAGAAGTCTGTGGGCTGGAAACTCGGCAGTGCAATGCAAAACAGATAGTCGGGAAATAAGGATTAAATATTGTATGTGGTCGGGCGAGTGGCGTATCTGAAAAAATTTGCGCGGAAGGGTTGACAAATGTCGCCCTTCCGTGTATAATACTAATAAGTTCGCTTATGCGAACTTATTAAAACGCATATAGTTCGCAATAGCGAACTCAAAGGAGCAAAATGAGCGCAACGGAATATGCCATCGGCCGTCATTGCGGCGTTACGTTCGCGGGGCTGAAAATAGCCAGCCTTGTCAGTTTACGGAAAGGGGAGGAGGACGTCATCCAAACGCTTTCACGCCGCTTTGCGGGGAAAGGGTTTGCGTTCATACTTCTGCGCGAGGATGAGGAACGGCTGCTCGTATATATCTGCCACAGGGCGCGGCTTACAAAGTATCTCTTTTCGCCTGACGTTAGGGCGTTCCTTGCGCGGTTTGGGTATGAATACGGTTCGGCGGAGGAAGCTCTGGAACAGTTGAAATGCCGTATGAAGGGCGAATTTCCGCACGAGATCGGCGTGTTCCTCGGCTATCCGCTCGGCGACGTGTGCGGCTTTTTGCGCGATCCCGACGGTTGTATCCTTTGCGGCGCGTGGAAGGTGTACGAAAACGTGGATGAAGCGGCGCGCACGTTCGAGCGCTTCCGCCGCTGCAGCGCCTGCATCTGCCGGCATATGGATAACGGGCGGTCGCTCACACAAATATTTAATGTAGGATAAAAATTATTTTTCAGGAGGTATCTTATGAAAGTTTCTATCGTGTATTGGTCGGGTACGGGCAATACGGAAGCAATGGCAAATGCTGCCCTGGAGGGCGCAAAGAACGCGGGTGCTGAGGTCGAACTTCTGCCCGTTTCCGCGGCAAGTGCCGATATATTGAGCAGCGACGCGCTTTTGTTCGGCTGCCCCGCAATGGGCAGCGAGGAGCTGGAAGAGAGTGAGTTCGAGCCGTTTTTCTCGTCCGTCGAAGGTTCGCTTTCGGGCAAAAAAGTGGGACTGTTCGGCTCTTACGATTGGGGCGACGGCGAATGGATGCGCACTTGGCAGCAGAGAGTGGAAGCCGCGGGCGGCGTGATGATCGAGGACGGACTCATCTGCAACAACGCGCCGGACGACGACGCTCTTGCCGCCTGCCGCGCGCTCGGCGAAAAAGCGGCAAAGTGAGGGAGTATGCTCAAAATTACATTGGAAGTCGAGGGGATGCGCTGCGGAATGTGCGAAACGCACGTGGGCGACGTAGTGCGCCGCGTGGAGGGCGTGAAAAAGGTCGCGTCCTCCCACGCGAAGGGCAGAACGGAAGTCATCGCCGAGGACGGCGTGGATATCACGCGCATTAAGGCGGCGATCACCGCGCAGGGCTATACGGTCGGCAATATCCAAAGTCAGCCATACGAAAAGCACGGGTTGTTTTCGCGCAAGAGGTAACGGAATATGTCGGCGACGGCGATGACCGCACTCGGTTTTTGTATCATTTTTGTGGCGACAACCGCAGGCGCGGCGCTCGTATTCTTCTTCAAGGGCGAACTTTCGGGTAAGCTCAACACGCTGTTCTTGGGCTTTGCTTCGGGCGTGATGGTGGCGGCGTCCGTCTGGTCGCTACTTATTCCGTCTATTGAAGGTGCGGGAGAAACATACGGGGCATTGAGTTTTCTGCCTGCCGTCATAGGTTTTCTTCTTGGCGGGGCGTTCCTCGTGCTTATCGACAAGCTTGTGCCACACTTTCATAAGGGAACAAACGAGGAAGAAGGATTAAAAAGCCACTTAAATAAGTCCGCAAAACTCTTTCTTGCTGTCACCATACATAACATTCCCGAAGGACTTGCCGTAGGTTTTGCGTTCGGTGCCGCCGCAGCGCTCGGAGAGGAAGGCGCGTTTGTTTCCGCGCTCGGTCTTGCCGTGGGCATGGCGATACAGAATTTTCCCGAAGGCGCGGCGGTGTCTTTGCCCATGAAAACGGCGACGGGCAGCCGCGGCAAAGCCTTTTTATACGGTATGGGCAGCGGGGCGGTGGAACCTATATTTGCCGTCATCGGGTATTTTCTTGCAGCAAATCTCACGGCGGCACAGCCGTGGTTTTTGGCGTTCGCTGCGGGCGCAATGATATTTGTCGTCGTAGAAGATCTTATTCCGGACGCACATCTCTCCGAACACCCGCATTTCGGCACATGGGGCGCAATGCTCGGCTTTGCCGTGATGATGGCGTTAGATGTTGCTTTGGGATAAAAGATTATTTCTGTTAGCGTATGTTAACGCCCCGCGTTTTCTCTTTACTTTTTCTTGAAAACAGAGTATAATCTATGTTATAAATGATACGAGGAGGTGCGCGCATGGCTATCAAGAGGACGAGAGAGTCGGAAGAAATGTATCTGGAGACCATTCTTTTGTTGCATAAAGGGCAGCCGAACGTGCGTGCCGTAGATGTGCGCGACGAACTTGGTCTTGCCAAATCGAGCGTTTCGCGCGGCGTCAATCTCCTTGAAAAGAAAGGGTATATTCATATCGACCGCGAAACGGGAAATCTCAGTTTCACCGACGCGGGCAGAAAAAAGGCAGAGGGCATTTACGAGCGGCATCAGACGCTTACAAAAGTGCTGATGAAAGTGGGCGCAAACCCCGAACTTGCCGAAGAAAACGCCTGCCGCATGGAACACGTCGTCTCCGACGAGATGATGGAAGTGTTCCGGAATTATATCAAAGAGTAAGGAAAAAGGGAACGCCGTGCGCGTTCCTTTTTTTTGTGCAGGCAAATTTTTCGGAAAAATTTAATTAACCGCGGTAAATATATTTGACTTGCAAGGCAGAAATGATTATACTATATATTGGTTCGCAAGAGGGAACTTGAAATGAGAATTTTTATTTAGCCAGTAAGTTCGCCACTGCGTACCTAATTTTTTGCCCGTGAGTTAGTGTATGCGAACTTGTGTGCGGCGAAACAGAGGCAAGAAGTGAAGGGAACAAAAACACAAAAGACGCCCAAAGAGCTCAAAGCGTGGGAGAAGGAAAGAAAACTGATCCCCGTGATACGAAAGTATTGCCACGGAAAGCACGGAACGAGAGGGGAGGAGCTGTGCGAGGAGTGCAGGGCGCTCACGGAATACGCCCTCTTCCGCCTCGAAAAGTGTCCTTTTAAGGTCAATAAAAAGTTCTGCTCCTTCTGTCGTGTCCATTGCTACAAGCCAGATATGCGGGAGAAGATAAAGGACGTGTGAAGTGGTCGGGGCCGAGAATGATATTCACGCATCCCGTGTTCGCATTCAAATACGTTTTTCAGATGGTAAGCTACAAACGCAAATTACGAAAAGAGGCAAAGGCGAAAGCAAATGTTTGATAAAGAACTCTTAAAACTTATCGGCGGAAACAAAAAGTACGTCGTCTATACCGTCCTTTTAATGGTGCTCGGTATGCTCGCCAAGCGTAACCATCGGAAGCGGTGTGCAAAGTATTGGCGTTGATGCGTTCGCTTTTTGCGACGGGCTTACGAGCGTGACCATTCCGAACAATGTTACGAGTATAGGCGAAGGTACATTTGCAGGCTGTATCAATCTTGCAAGCATAGTCATTCCGAACAGTGTTACGAGCATAGGCGAAGTTGCATTTGCATATTGCAACAGTCTTACGAGCATCATCATTCCGGAAAGTGTTACAAGCATCGGAGACATGGCGTTCGCTGATTGCAACACGCTGGAAGCCGTTTATTACCGCGGCACTGCAACGCAATGGCAAGCGGTTACGATCGGTTCCGACCCCTTCGTGAGCACGACGACGGTGTATTATTATTCTGAAACGCAGCCCACGGAAGCGGGCAACTGGTGGCATTTTGATACCGACGGCGTAACGCCCGTCAAGTGGTAAAAAAATAAAGGAGAACCTGCCATAAAGTTAAAAAGCAAAATATTGCTTGGTTTGGGCATATTCGCGGCCGCGCTGTCGGCCGCGGCCCTTGCCGTCTGCGCGGAAAAACCGCACCAACATACATATTCCGGGAGTGGACGACAACCGAAGCCCATGCGTTTTTCTGCTGCACAAATCTTGCAAGCATCAACTTGCCCGAAGGCTTGACCACCATCGGGGAGGGGCGTTCAACAGCGTATCTATCGCAAGCATAGTCATTCCTGCAGGCGTAACCACAATTCCCGATTGGGCGTTCAGTGGTTGCAGCAGTTTGACCAGCGTCACAATTGGCAGCGGCGTCACCAGCATAGGCGACTTTGTATCAAAGACAAGCACACGCCTCGCTCTCAAAGGGGACAAAAAGGTAATCTGAGGTCATCTTAAAGTACACGATAAAAAGTGCCTGAAATGAGCGTCTGCGTTTTGCGGGGAGAAGCATAAAAAGTGGGAGAAACCATACAGGCTTCTCCCATGGAATCAAACTTTGATGAAGTCGGAAAGCCAGCATCTGTAGCCGTGTAGTTTTATGTAGGCGTACTTATGCCCGTAATGGATTTTGAGCTTATGGTACGATTTTTTATTGCTACATGCGCCTGCGATCAGGTAAATGAAGTCGTTGATACCGTAAGAGATATGCCGGACTTCCAGTCCGCCTAAACCGCTGTAATAGGCTACGGTACGGTGTTCGTCGCAGATTTCACGCTTTGTCATGGAAATTCCTCAAAGAGGGCGTTGCTCTCTTCCGAGAGGGTAGCCTTCAATTTGTCATACACGGCGAACTCTTCTTTGCGGTCTTTAAGAGGGACTTTGATATCCCTGCCGCATATATTGCCGTGGTAGAGATCCCAGATTACAGACTTCATTTCGAGCCTCCTTAAAAGGGTAAGTTTAATCAAGCTAAATATTTAATAAAAAATGTTTTTATCGATTTTGAATAGGGGCGAGCTTTTACTCTGTTGTCGTCTCTCTGCCGAGTTTATAAAAGGGGAAAGCCGCGTATGCGGCTTTCCCCTTTTATAGGCGAGGTCTGTTCCGTTATAAGTTGAATATCCGTTGCGGTATCGGGCTGGGATGATTGCTCTGCGCCGATCGGGCAGGCATCGGCCCAAAGGATAGGCTATTCGGGCTGATTTTCCTGTTCTGTTTCGTACGGCGTTTGGCGGTAGGAGCTGTCGGTGCGCTCCTTTTTTTTGCGCCTGTAATCGCTGGGCGAACAGCCTTCGTGCTTTTTAAAAGTTTCGTAAAAGTTCTGCCGCGTGTTGAACCCGCATTCCGCGCCGATATCGATGAGCGGCAATGCCGTGTTCAGGATCAGCTGTTTCGCACGTTCTACGCGCAAATAGTTGATATGCGCGAGCATGCTTTTGCCCGTGTGCTTTTTGAACTGCCGTTCGAGATACACGGGGTGCAGCTTCATGCTCTCCGCAACGTCGCGGCTGGAAATGCCGTTCGGGTACTCGTTTTCGATGTATTTCATCGCCTTGTTGATGATGTAGCTGCTCTCCGATTCGTTCCGATGGGAAACGCGCGCGATCATGACCATGAGCTGCGCCAGCAGGGCGGCCGTCTGCAAACCGCTGCCCGCGTTGAACTGCGCGCTGCCGAGTTCCTCGTGCAATTTTTTGATGGTCGAGCCCACGCTTGCCGTATCCTCGGCGAACACGATGCCGCCGCTCAAAAAGGAAAGCCCCGCCGCTTCCAATTCTGCGCAGGGGAGCCCCGCTTCGGAGGAGATGGTCAGTTCCAAATTGAGAATGTCGCACCGCCCGCCCTGCGGCACATAGAGCATGTGCGTAAGCTGGGAAGGCAGCACGGCAAACTGCCCCTTTTTGAGCGAATGGCGCTTGCTGCCGCCGCCCGTTTTCCAATAAATTTCGCAGGCGCCGCCGTCGTTGTACATGATCTCCGCGTTCGGGTGCGAATGAAACTTCATGTCGAACCCGTTATAGCGGTATGCGTAATAGTTGGCGATCGCGAGCCTGTCTGATTTTTTTGCACTGAATCCGAGGATCTTCATACTTTTCTCTCCGCTAATATTGTACCATTAGTTTGAAATATTTGTCAATATTTTGCCGAAACAATTCGTTTGAGTTTGTTTTCCTTACATTATTTTTGCGCTTCCTTTTCGATATTTTACCTGTTTTTTCCACAATCGTATACAATAGATGCAAAGGAAATTTTGCACGGCGCACATAGCTGCGGCATCGCGCGCTGGCGGAGGACGTTATGGCAAACGAAGTAAAACAGTGTATCGAAGATGGGAGAGCCGTGCTCGGCATCGAGTTCGGATCGACGCGGATCAAGGCGGTCCTCGTCGATGAAAACAACGCGCCCGTCGCTTCGGGCGCGCACGATTGGGAAAACCGCTACGAGGACGGCATTTGGACGTATACGCTCGACGATATCCGCGATGGCTTGCAGGATTGCTACGCAAAACTTGCGGCAGACGTAAAGGAAAAGTACGGCGTTCCGCTCAAAAATCTCGGCGCGGTCGGCATCAGCGGCATGATGCACGGCTATATGGCGTTCGACGGGGAGGGGAACCTCTTGGCGCCCTTCCGCACATGGCGCAACAACATCGCGGAAAAGGCGGCGGACGAGCTTACGGAAATTTTGGGGTATCACATCCCCGCGCGCTGGTCGGCCGCGCACCTGTACCAGGCGGTCAAAGCGGGGGAAGAACACGTCAAAAAAATCCGTTCCCTCTGCACGCTCGCGGTGTATGTGCACTATCTGCTCACGGGCAAAAAAGTAGTGGGCGTGGGGGAGGCATCGGGCATGTTCCCCATCGATACGAAAACGCGCGATTTCGACGCCGTTTTGCTCAAAAAGTTCGATAAAACGATCGAAAAGTATGCTTTGCCGTATACTTTGAAGGATATTTTGCCGCAGGTGCTCGTCGCGGGCGACGACGCGGGCACCCTCACCGAGGCGGGCGCGCGTCTTTTGGACCCGACGGGCGTTTTGCAGGCGGGCGCGCCCTGCTGCCCGCCCGAAGGCGACGCGGGCACGGGCATGGTCGCTACCAACAGCGTCAAAAAGCGCACGGGCAACGTTTCGGCGGGCACGTCTGTGTTTGCGATGATCGTTTTGGAAAAGGAACTTTCCAAAGTGTACCCCGAAATCGACCTCGTTACCACGCCCGGCGGGGATCTGGTCGGCATGGTGCACTGCAACAACTGCACTTCCGATCTCAACGCATGGGTGAATCTGTTCGGAGAGTTCGCAATGCGCGCGGGCATGGATATCCCGAAAAACCGCCTGTTCGATATTTTGTACAATGCCTCCCTGGAAGGGGATAAAGACTGCGGCGGACTGCTCGCCTATAACTGCGTTTCGGGCGAAAATATCACGCAGATCGACGCAGGCCGTCCGCTCTTTGTGCGCACGCCCGAAAATAAGTTCAGCCTCGCGAACTTCATGCGGGCAAACCTGTATTCGGCGTTCGGCGCGCTTAAAGTGGGGTGCGATATCCTGCTCAAAACGGAGAAGGTGAAGCTCGATTCCATCACGGGGCACGGCGGCATTTTCAAGACGGAAAAGGTCGCCCAAAGCTACCTCGCCGCGGCGATCGACGCGCCCGTCACCGTTATGAAAACGGCTGGCGAGGGCGGCGCCTGGGGCATCGCGGTGCTGGCGAACTTCCGCGTGCAGAGAGCGGCGGGCGAAACGCTCGAAGCATACCTCGATAAAAAGGTATTCGCGGGGCAGGAGGGCACAACGCTCGCGCCCGACGCGAAGGATGTAGAAGGGTTTGAAAAATTCACCGAGCGGTATGTAAAGGCGCTGCCCGTCGTGCGCAAAGCGGTGGAATGCGTGGATTAAAAGGCTGTATTTAGGATTAATTTTTTGGGGAGGTTGAATACTATGTTGGAAGAATTGAAGAAAAAAGTGTTGCGTGCCAATCTCGATTTGGTCAAAAATAAGCTGGTGCTTTTCACCTGGGGCAACGTGAGCGCGATCGACCGCGAAAGCGGGCTCGTCGTCATCAAGCCGAGCGGCGTTTCTTACGACGATATGACGGAGAAAGATATGGTCGTCGTCGACCTGAACGGAAACGTGGTGGACGGAGATCTGCGCCCGTCCAGCGATACGCCCACGCATATCGAATTTTACAAGGCGTTCCCCAAGGTCGGCGGCGTTACGCACACCCATTCGACCTTTGCCACCTCGTGGGCGCAGGCGGGGCGGGATATCCCGTTTTACGGCACGACGCACGCCGATTACTTTTACGGCGACATTCCCTGCGCCCGTTCGCTCACGCAGGCGGAAATTGAAGGAGAGTACGAAAAAAATACCGGGCTCGTCATCATCGAACGGTTCAAAGACGACAAGCTGGACCCGCTGGAAGTTCCGGGCGTGCTCGTCAAGAGCCACGGCGTGTTCGCTTTCGGCAAGGATGCCGACGCTTCCGTGTACAATGCCACCGTCATCGAGGAAGTGGCAAAGATGGCGTTCATCACCGAGAGCGTCAACCCCAAGGTGCAGCGCGCGGATAAGTTTATGATGGATAAGCATTATCTGCGCAAGCACGGGAAGAATGCTTACTACGGGCAAAAGTAATTCACGCGTTTCTCGGCAAGCTGTTGCCTGCGAAACGCCGTGATTTTGAGGGGAAACCCGAACGGCTTTCCCCTCAGTGACGCGCTTTTTCAGGGCACGCCATATATATGCGCGTCGCTTTCACCCCTTCCGTGAGGCAAGGGATTGCCAAATTGAGTTGCGCAGCGGAAAAGTGTGATTTCCCTTGCGCGAGTGATTATTAAAAATATGAATCCGCAGACTCACGGAAAATCGCAGCGGAGCGAGATTTTCGTGAACAAGGGCGGCGGAGCCGAGGCGGAAACGAGCAATACCCGTAGGGTATTGTGAAAAACCGGCCTCGGGCGTAGCCGCTAAAAGCGTGGTTTTTGCTCTTGCGAGGTTGTTCAAAAGTAAAAGTGCGCGGCGGTCATGTACGTCCTTGTACATTCCCTTGCGCTTGCCTTGCAAAAAAACGATCTGCACCGTTCTGCACGGTTTTGTGCTATATAAAATACCCCATAATCAAAAAAATTCAGAGAGGAAATAGAAATGAAAGAAAAAATCGTTTATTGGATCACCGGATCGCAAACGCTGTACGGCGCCGACGTGCTCGAACACGTTGCGCAGCACTCCGAGGAGATGGCAAACTACGTCAATGAGCGTATGCCCGTTACCGTCAAATATCTCACCACCTGCAAGAGCTCGGATGAGATCGAGGCGGCCGTCAAACAGGTAAACGCGGACGAAAACTGCATCGGCATCATCACCTGGTGCCACACCTTTTCCCCGGCGAAAATGTGGATACGCGGGCTCTCCAAACTGCAAAAGCCCATGTGCCATTTTGCCACCCAATACAACGAAAAACTGCCGTACGACACCATCGATATGGACTTCATGAACGAAAACCAGGCGGCGCACGGCGACAGGGAGTTCGGCTATATCGTATCCCGCCTGCGCATGGATAACAAAGTCATCGTCGGATATTATAAAGACGAGGCGGCGCTCAAAGAGTTGGCCGCATGGTGCAAAGTTGCCGCGGGGTATGCTTTCTCCAAAACGGTCAAGGTCTGCCGCTTCTCCGACAACATGCGCGACGTCGCCGTCACCGAGGGCGACAAGGTGGAAGCGCACATCGGGTTCGGCTGGCAGGTCGACTATTATCCCATCGGCGATCTCGTCGAGTACATCGAAAAGGTGACCGACAAGGAAGTGGATGCCATGATGGCGGAGTACGCTAAAAAATACACGATGGGCACCAAGCGCATCGATGTTGTGCGCGAACAGGCGAAGTACGAGATCGCCATCGATAAATTCTGCAAGGACAAGGGCGGCTATATCGGCATCGTCGACCATTTCGGCGCATTGCACGGGCTGAACCAGCTCCCCGGCCTCGCCATTCAGGATCTGCAGAGCAAGGGCTACGGGTTCGGCGCGGAGGGCGATTGGAAGATCGCCGCGCTGGGCGCGATCATGCAGTATATGGCAGGGCAAAAGGGCACGGGCCTGATGGAGGACTACACCTACGACCTCGCGGACGGGCTGTGCCTCGGCGCGCATATGCTTGAAGTTTCCCCGCAGTTTGCCGCCACCAAGCCGGAAATTCAGGTGCATCCGCTCGGCATCGGCGGAAAATCCGACCCTGCGCGCCTCGTGTTCGAGGGTATTTCCGCGCCTGAGGCGGTAGCCGTTTCCATGATCGACATGGGCGACCGCATGCGCCTCATCGTGCAGAAGATCGAACTCATCAAATACCCGCATAAAATGCCCAATCTTCCCGTCGGCGGCTTGATGTGGAAGTACAAGCCCAATTTCAAGGAGGGCGTTGCGGCGTGGATTTACGCGGGCGGCGCACACCACACCGTCGTATCCTCCGAGGTGAGCGTGCAGCAGATGCGCGATCTGGCGGATATGTGGGGCATCGAGTGCGTCGTCATCGACGAAAATACCGAGATCAACCAATTCAAAAAGGAGTTGCAGTGGTCCGACGTCATTTGGAAACGGAAATAATGAAATTTGTGAGCGTTTCCTTTATATTGCTGTGACCTTTCAGGAGCGGGCGGCGTTTTTATGCCGTCCGCTCTCAAAAAATAAAGCGAAAAATCCTAAAATAAAGCGAAAATCCCGTAAACAGCGAGGCCTTTTATGCTCTATAAAAAATTCGTATTCGGCGATACCGCCGCCTATTATGTGCAAACGCCCGATCTCGGCGCCGGGCTGTGCCTTCTCCCCGCCGATACGCAGGTGGAAAACACCGACGCGCTCGCCTGCGATTCGATGGTGCAGGCGCGCCTGCGCGGCGCGCGCGATCTCGTCGACTATTCGCTCGGCGTTACCATGCGCAACTCGTCGAGCGTGCTTTTAAAAATCGAGGAGCAGACCGCGGACGGGAAGTCGGTCATAACCCGCCTTTCGGACGGGGCAGGGAATGAATACGTTCACACCCTCGAATACGATGCGCCGACGGGCGTGTTTACCGTTTGGGTAGAATACCGCAATCGTTCGGGGCGGGAACAGGTGCTCGAAAGCCTGCAAAGTTTTTCCGTGAGCGGCATCGGCGCGCACCGCGGCGGCGGATTTTCGGATATCGGCATGAAGCTCGTGCGCATGACGAGCGCGTGGAGCCGCGAGTGCCGTATCAAAGAGGACGAATTTTGCGATTTAGGCCTCGATATGAGCTGGGCGCCGCACGGCGTGAAGTGCGAGCGGTTCGGGCAGGTCGGCACCATGCCCAACCGCGGCTGGTACCCCTTTGCCGCCATTGAAGGCGCCGGCTGCGTTTGGGCGGCAACGCTCGAAGCGCCGTACAGCTGGCAGATGGAAGTGTATAAATTGCGCGAAACGTGCGCTCTTTCTGGCGGGCTTGCCGACTACGAATTCGGGCATTGGTTCAAAAAAATCGCGCACGGGGAGCGTTTTTCCACGCATAAAGCCTATCTTTGGGTCGGAAAAGGGAGCTCGCTCGATGCCTGCAACGCTTTCGTCCGCTTTCAGGATAACCGCCTGCTCTCGGCGGGCGCGCTGCCCGAAAGCGAACGGGATATGCCCGTGCTGTTCAACGAGTACTGCACCACGTGGGGCGTGCCGAGCGAGGAGAATATCCGCGCCATTTTGCACTGCATCGAGGGGCTGCCCATCCGCTATTTCGTCATCGACGCGGGCTGGTATAAGCCCGACCACTGCGATTGGGGGCACGCCATGGGGGATTGGAACGAGAGCAAAACGCTCTTTCCGCACGGCATCAGGGCGGTCGCCGAGATGATACGAAGCAGCGGAAAAAAGGCGGGCGTTTGGTTCGAATTTGAGGTGGCGGGCTCCGCGAGCGGAATGTATTCCCGCGAGGATATGCTGCTCAAACGCGACGGCGTGCCGCTCACGAGCGGCGCGCGGCGGTTTCTCGATCTGCGCAAAAAGGACGTGCAGGCGTATCTTTCCCGCAAAATGTGCGACTTTTTGCGCGAAAACGGGTTCGAATACATCAAAATCGACTATAACGACAGCATCGGCATGGGCGCGGACGGCGCGGAAAGTTTGGGCGAGTGCGGCAGGCAGGTCGCCGCGGAGAGCATCGGATGGCTCGCTCGGCTGAAAGAGTCGGTGCCCGAAATCGTCATCGAAAACTGTTCTTCGGGCGGTTCGCGCATCGAGCCGCTGCGCATGAGCCGCGTTTCCATGTGCAGCTTTTCGGATGCGCACGAATGCAGGGAGATACCGCTCGTGGCGGCAAACGTTTCGCGCGTTATCCCCGCGCGGCAAAGCCAGATATGGGCGGTGATCCGCGGGAAAGACGAGTTGCGCCGCATCGTGTGGTCGATGACGGCGGCGATGTTCGGCCGCATCTGCCTTTCGGGCGATGTGCACAAGATAAGCGCACAGCAGCGGCAAAAGATCGAAGAGGGGCTCCGGTTTTACGAGAACGCCAAGGATATCGTTGCGGAGGGGGATATCGCGGAAATATTCTGCAATATCCGCTATTACCGCGAGCCGAAAGGGTGCCAGATCTATAAAAAAGTTTCGCAGGATAAAAAGCGTATGCTCGTATTGGTGCACTTTTTCGAGCCGCCGTTCGGCGTTTGCGAAACGGATATCGCGGGATATACGCTCGTCTCGGCGTATTCCGCGCTCAAATACCGCGCCGAGGGCGAAAAGTTGGCGCTTTCGGCGGAGGAATACGGCGCCGGCGCATTTTTGTTGGAGAGGAAATAGAGGAGGAGAGACATGCAGGCGGTCGATTTCAAACAGGTGGAGATACGGCGCGGCTTTTTCCGCGACCTGCAAAACCGGAACGCCGAAGTTTCGGTGTACAATATTTATAAACGCTTCCAGGAAACAGGGCGCTTCCATGCGATGAAGTGCATCCGCGACGACGCGCACAAGCCGCACGTGTTTTGGGACAGCGACATCGCCAAATGGCTGGAGAGCGTCGCGAACGTACTCGCCAAAAAGAAGGACGCACAGCTGAAACAATGGGCAGACGAGGCGATTTCCGATATCTGCAACAGCCAGCTGCCGTGCGGGTATTTCAACAGCTATTTTCAGGTGTACGAGCCGGAAAACATCTTCAAAAAACGCCCCGAACACGAGCTGTATTGTGCGGGACATTTAATCGAGGCGGCGGTCGCCCTGCACGAGGCGGGCGTCGACGATAAGCTGTACGCCGCGATGATCAAATACGCCGACTATATTTACGAGCGGTTCTACGTCAGAAAGGACGCGGGCTTTTTCACCTGCGGCCACCCCGAAATCGAGCTGGCGCTCGTAAAGCTGTACAATTCGACGGGGGATAAAAAATATCTCGACCTTGCCGATTACTTCATCGAGGAGCGCGGCAGGCACAACGAGGAGACGTATGCATTCACCTATCCCGTTTACCATCAGGACCACGCACCCGTGCGCGAGCAGAAAACGGCGGAGGGGCACGCGGTGCGCGCGCTGTACCTGTACATCGCCATGGCAGACGTGGCGCGGCTGAAAGGGGATAAACAGCTCGCCGATACCTGCGAGGCTCTGTTCGAGGATATCGTCGGCAAAAAAATGTATATCACGGGCGGCACGGGCTCGTCGTATCACGGGGAAACTTTCACTTTCCCGTACGATCTTCCCAACATATTCGCGTACAGCGAAACGTGTTCGGCGATCGCGCTTGCCTTTTTCTGCGACCGGCTCGCCAAAATCAAAAACCGTGCCGTCTATCACGAAATTTTCGAGCGCGTTTTATACAACAACATCCTCGCGGGCGAAAGCGAGGACGGCAAGGGCTTTTTCTACGTCAATCCGCTCGAATTTCACGAGAATATCTACGACTATAACGAGGGCTTGAAAACCAAGCTGTTCTGCCCCATCCCCGAACGCGTGGAAGTGTTCGACTGCTCCTGCTGCCCGCCCAACCTCACCCGCTTTATCGAGAGCATCGGCGGCTATATTTACGGTACGGAAGGGGAGTTCGTGTATATCAACCAATATATCTCCTCATCGGCGCAAATCGGCGGCGCAAAGATAACCATCGACAGCGCGATGCCCTACGGCGGCACGGCGCGCGTGCGCGTGCAGGGCGATTGCCAATTAAGGCTGCGCGTTCCCGCGTGGAACAACGGCGTATCGCTGCGGGTGAACGGTGCGGCGGCCTCGCCCGCAGCCGAGGAGGGGTATATCTTCCTCGATTGCAAGGGGGAAACGAAAATTTCGCTGGATTTCCATATCAAGCCGAAATTCGTGTACGCCAACGAAAACGTGTGGTACGACAACGGTCGCAAGGCGGTGGAGTACGGTGCGATGATATTGTGCGCGGAGAGTGCGGACAACGGCAAAAACCTGCGCTCGGTGCGCATCAAAAGTCTTGCGGGCGCGAAAAAATCGGTCGGGGAATACTTTACCTTGCAGGTTTCCGCCGAGCGCCTGCGCACGGGGGAGGCGCTGTATTCCTACGAGCCGCCCGTGCCCGAAAAGTTTACCTTAAAGCTCATTCCCTATTTTTCGTGGGCGAACCGCGGCAAGGGGGATATGCAGATCTGGTTTTTGTAAATTTATCGTTTCGCCGCGCGACGGATTGTCGATAAAGAAAAATCGAAAAAAGCGCACCTCCGCGGAGGTGCGCTTATGCGTCTTTCGTTTTCGCGGCGCGGAAAAATTTTGCTCCGCGGGCGTATTTTTGGGCGGCTTTTTGCGTTTTTTAACGGTTATTTCGCGCTTTCCGCGTATTTTTTGAACAATTCGTCCCATGCGGGAAAGCGGCGGCGCAGGGAGATCGGCCTGCCGTTTCCGTCGATAAAGCAGTGCCCGCTCCTGCCGCTCGCGCGGAGAACGCCCGTCTTTTCGTCGCGCATTTCGTATTCGACGTCGAACCGAACGCCGGTATAGCGCACCAGCCGCAGCGTTATGACCACCGTTTCGGGGAACCGCGTCATCGATTTATATTCGCATTCCACCGAAAGGACGGGGCTCAATATGCCCGCTTGCTCCATGATCTCATATCCGAGCCCCATCTGGTCGAGCATATCGCATCGCGCCTCCTCCATCCAGCGGATATAGTTGGAGTGATGCACGATCTTCATCGTGTCCGTTTCGTAATATTTTGCCTTATGACAGTACGGTTTGAGCTGCATATCGACCTCCGTTTTGTGTTATTATACCACCGTTCGTGCGCTGCTGTCAAACGGAAAATTCCGCGCCGTGCCCGATTCGTTTGACGGATTTTTTCCGCCGTGCTACAATAGTGGCGAGGTTTTACGATGGCACAGAACAAGTACGACGACGAAAAGTTTTTTGGCAAGTATGCGCAGATGTACCGTTCGCAAAAGGGGCTTTCCGGTGCGGGCGAGTGGCCGACGCTGCAAAAGATGCTCCCCGATTTTGCGGGAAGGCGCGTGCTCGATTTGGGCTGCGGCTACGGCTGGCACTGCGCGTATGCCGCCGAACAGGGCGCGGCGGAGGCCGTGGGCGTCGATATTTCCGAAAAGATGCTCGCCGTCGCCGAAAATAAGAGAAAATTTTCCAACGTGCGCTATATCCGCGCGGCGATGGAGGAGGTCGCGTTTCCCGCGGAAAGTTTCGATGTCGTCATCAGTTCGCTCGCGGTGCACTATGTGAAGGATCTGCCCGCGCTCTTTCGGCGGGTGAACGGCTTTTTGAAAGCGGGCGGGGCGTTCGTGTTTTCGGCGGAGCACCCCGTGTACACCGCCTGCGGCAACGCCGATTTTATCAAGAGCGATGCGGGCGATCCGCTCTATTACCCCGTCGATAATTATTTTTACGAAGGGAAGCGCAACTGCGTGTTTTTGGGGGAGCCGGTCGTCAAATACCACCGCACGCTCACCTCGTATTTCCGCGCCCTTACGGCGGCGGGCTTTTCCGTGGAGGACATTGCCGAACCGATGCCGCCCGACAGCATGAAGGGGATGGAGGGAATGCAAAACGAAATGCGCCGGCCGATGATGATCATCTTTTCCGCGCGCAAGGCCGGGGAGGTATAACATATGATCAGCGGAGTGTCCACGTCTAGCCTGTTTTTGCGGGAATTGAACGAAGACGCGCTCACCGTGCTGAACGGGCTCGGCGTCAAAAGTACGGAGATATTTTTGACCACGTTCAGCGAATATTCGGAGGAGTTCGCGCGCCTGCTCCTGTCCCGCCGCGGCGGGCTCATCGTCAATTCGGTGCATCTTTTGAACACGCAGTTCGAGCCGCAGCTGTTTGGCGCGCACCCGCGCGCCAAAAAGGACGCTTTCGAGATATTGCACCGCGCGATGGCTTCCGCGCATATCTTCGGCGCGGAGCGGTATACCTTTCACGGGATAACGCGCTTAAAGCGCAATTCTTCGCCCCTCAATTACGATGCGCTGGGCGAAAATTTCAACGAGATCATCGCCGCATGCGCCGAACACGGGGTGCGGCTGTGCCTGGAAAACGTGCATTGGGCGCTGTACAACGAGCCGGGCATTTTTTCGCAGCTGAAACGCCGCTGCCCCGATTTGCAGGGCGTGCTCGACGTAAAGCAGGCGCGCCTTTCGGGGTATCCCTATCAGATGTATATCAAGGACATGGAGGGGAGCATCGCGCATGTGCATCTGTCCGATGTGGACGGGCGCGGTAAGATTTGCCTGCCGGGGCGGGGGATATTCGACTTCGAGGAATGCCTGCGCCGACTCAAAGACGCGGGCTTTGACGGCGCGCTCATCGTCGAGGTGTACCCCAAAGACTACGGCGAATATGCCGAACTCAAGCGTTCGTGCGAGTTTTTGGACGAGATCATCTATAAAATCGGATGATCGGAAAAAGCGAAAGCGTTGCCCTGGAGCGACGCTTTTTTGCGCCTTGCGGGTACGGCGGGCGGCGCCATCGGCGGGCGTTTTTAAAATGTTTGCAAATCTGTGCATATTGACAAAACTGCCCGTTTATTTTATAATATAAGCGAAAAATTGAGGTTTTTGAACTAATTTTTCGCTTTTTTGTGAGTAAAACGGCGCACTCAAACGATAAATGGGTGAGAGAAAGGAATGAAAGGAGGGGGGATTATGGCCAAACTGCGCACGGCGCTCCTTTCGGCGGCGCATCTGTTGATGGATCTGACGACGGTCGCGTTCGTCTACATACTTATCGGCGTGCGCGAATTTACCCTGCCGGAGGGCGCATGGTATTCGGAGCGCCCCGCGTTTGCGATCGCCGCCTGCGTGCTCGTGTACGATTTGTTGGCGTTCGGCCTGCAGCCCTTTATCGGCGCGCTCGTCGACGGAAAAAAGCGCGCGGCGCCCCTGCTGTACGGCTCGCTGTTCGGCGCGGGGATCGCGGCGCTCGTTTGCGCGCTGTGCGATTATCCGCAGGAGATAAACGCTCTTTCCGTCGCCTTGCTCGCATTGTTTTCGCTGTGCAACGCGCTCTTTCACGTGGCGGCGGGGGCCTTCGTCATTGCCGAAAGCGAAAAAAAGAGTGCCCCGCTCGGCGTGTTCGTTTCGCTCGGCGCGGTCGGCGTGGCGCTCGGCCGCCTGTATGCGCCCGCTTTGCTCGGCGCCGCGGGCATCGGCTTGGCGGGGTTCGGGGCGGTATTTCTCTTTTTGAAAACGGGAGATAAGGTTTTGTGCCCGCACTTTGCGCGGATCGCCGCGCCGCCGTATGAAACGGAGGCGGATATTTTGCCGCTCGCCCTGCTTGCCTTTGCGGTGTTCGTGCGCGGGTTCGGCGGTTCCGCTCTGCCCGCGGGGTATGAATTGTCGCCGCTGTTCGTGCTTCTGGCGGCGCTGGCGGCTGCGTTCGGCAAGGCGGCGGGCGGTTTTTTGGCGGATATCGCCGGCGTTCGGGCGGTGGCAATATGCCTGCCCGTTGCGGCTTGCCTGCTCGCATTCGGCGCAAATTGGCCCGCGGTATATCTTATGGGGCTCGTGTTGTTCAATACCTCCATGCCCGTAACCTTGTGGCTGTCATTTGCCGCTCTGCCGCGCCTGCGCAATACGGCTTTCGGCGTGATGGCATGCTTTTTGATGCTCGGCAGCGTGCTTGCGATGGCCGTTTCCGTACCGATGTGGGTTTCGTTTGCGCTCGTTCTGTTGAGCGGGGCGGCGATCGCCGCCGCGCCCTGCCTTTTCAAAAATAAATCGTGCCTACCTATGAGGCGCAAAAAGGGGGAATATCATGTTTGAATCGTTGCTCGACGTCGTTGTGGGACCCATCGTCCCGGACGGCGGGGGAAGTTTGGCCGTTGCGATCGCGGTGGCCGTAGTCGTTGTGGCCGCGGCGGTCGGGCTTCTCGTCTTTCTCTTAAAGCGGAAGCAAAAAAAGGAGAAAATTGCCAAACAAAACAGGCCCGACGAGGATGAGCGCGGCGGAACGGAGGAAAAATAGATATGAACGCCGCTGTTTTGCTCGTGTTCGGGCTTTTGATGACCTTTGTGCTGGAAACGATCGTGTTCATCCCGCTCTTTTTGAAAAAGGACGGGTATTTTATCGGCGCCTTTTATTGCGTGAATGCGGCGACCAACCTTTCGCTGAACGTTCTTTTGGCGGGCGCCGTTTGGCTGATGGAAGAGGTCGGCGTCTATATTTTTTCGGACGGACCCGCGGCGTACCTGCTCGGCTGCTGCACCGTTTTGTTGGAAATTGCGATCGTGTTCATCGAATACGCAGTGCTCAAAAAATTTCAGCCGTATAAAAATCTGCTCGTCTATGTTGCGGGGGCGAACGCGCTCTCCGCGGTAGCAGGTTCCCTCTTTATGGCGTTTTTTATCGCCTCGTTTTGAACGAGAAAAAGGAAAGGCGCAGCCCGGATTTTTCGGGCTGCGCCGCGCTGTTTGGGGAATTTTGGCGCGCTTTTTCGCGAAAAAACAAAAAATTATTTTTTCCCGAATCGTTGACACAGCCGCCGTTTTGTTTTACAATGATAGAGGACTAATTTTTAAGTGCTTTGAGTTCAATGAAATTCAAAAGGAGGCTTTTTATGAACACGAGGAATAAAGAATGGCGCAATTCTATGCGCCTGAGCGTCGATTACAACTACATGATGAAAAAGTTCATCGGAAACGACGGATTTAAGGACGCCGACCTGAACGAGCTGAAAGAAGCGGCGGCGGATGCGTTCGATTACGTTGCGGAAAACCGCGGCAAGGGCATGATGGGCTGGACGGAACTCCCGTACAACCAAAAGGAGATCGTCGAGGATATCATCGCCACCGCGAAAGAAGTGCGCCGCAAATTCAAATATTTCGTCGTTCTCGGCATCGGCGGCAGCGCGCTCGGCCCCATCGCCGTGTTCAACGCCCTTTGCCACCTGCACTACAACGATCTCGCACCCTCCAAGCGCAGGGGCCCGAAGTTCTATGTGGAGGATAACGTCGACCCTGAGCGCATGGCCGCGCTTTTGGACGTCATCGAGCCGGAAAAGACCTGCTTTAACGTCATCACCAAGTCGGGCGCGACCAGCGAAACGATGGCGCAGTATCTCGTCATCTCCGATATCCTCAACAAGGCGCTCGGTGATAAGGCGAACGAGAACATCATCGCCACCACCGACCATGCGAAGGGAAATCTCATCAAACTTGCAAAACAGCACAACTATAAAACATTCTATATCCCCGACGGCGTGGGCGGCCGTTTTTCCGAGCTGTGCCCCGTGGGCCTTTTGCCCGCCGCCGTTTTGGGATTGGATATCAAGGCGATGCTCGCGGGCGCCGCGTATATGGACAGCATCTGCGATAAGCCTTCCATCGCCAAAAACCCCGCGCTCGCCTGTGCGGTATTGCAGTATGCGGCGATGAAGCGCGGCAAAAATATCGGCGTCATGATGCCGTATGCCGACAGCCTCAAACTCATGGCGGATTGGTACTGCCAGCTTTGGGCGGAGAGCCTCGGCAAAAACGTAACGCTGGACGGCAAGCCCTGCAACGTGGGGCAGACGCCCGTCAAATCGCTGGGCGTGACCGACCAGCATTCGCAGGTACAGCTGTATACGGAAGGCCCTTTCGATAAGGTCGTCACTTTCCTGTCGGTGGGCAATTACCGCAAGGAGGTCGTCATTCCGCACGGCTGTGAGGACATCCCCGACGTTTCCTTCCTCGGCGGGCATACGATGAACGAGCTGATCGCCGCCGAAAATAAGGCGACGGCATACGCGCTCGCCAAAGCGGGGCGGCAGAATTACACCATCTGGCTGCCGGAAGTGAACGAGTTTACGCTGGGCGAGCTGATGTATCTGTTCGAATTGCAGACGGCGTATGCGGGCGCCATGTTCAATATCGATACTTTCAACCAGCCGGGCGTCGAGGCGGGCAAACAGGCGACGTACGCTCTGCTCGGCAAAAAGGGCTACGAGGCGAAGAGGGAAGAGCTCGACAGCGCTCCCGCCGCCGAAGATAAGTATATCGTTTGATCTCAATAACGAGGATAAAAAAGCCGTCGGCAATTTGCCGACGGCTTTTTTTATACATAGCGTTTCGGGCAGCGGCAATTTTGGCAGGGATACTTTTACCCTCTTCGGAAATGGTTTATAATGGGCTTAAAGGAGCGAGTGCGCATATGCGCACTCGCTCCGCTCTATTTTTCTGTGGGGAGGGTTTGGATGATTTATTTTTTGAACGCATCGGGCGGGCTTGCGCACTGCCTGCCCGAAAGCGTGTATCAGGGTTCCGCCGAGGGGAACACGCTGTTTTTGGTCGCTCCTGTTGCGGCGAGCGCGGAGGTGTACGCGGCGTTTTGCCTGCCGGACGGATCGGTGACGCCGCGCTATCGCCTGGAGTATGCAGGGAGTTTGAGCGGCTATGCGGGTGAAACGGGGCAGGCCGTATGCGGGTGGAGTTTGTCGCTTCCCGCCTCCGTCACTGTGCAATACGGCACTGTCCGCGTACAGTTTTATATCTTTGCGGAGGGAAAAAAGCAGGCGGCAAGCGCCGCGGCACAATTCACGGTCGAACGGGGCGTGGAATCGGAACTGCCTTCCGCGCCGGACGAAGACACGTATGAAAACATAAGCGCCGCGCTCGCGGCTCTGCGCGCCGATTTGATCAACGGTTATTATCCCGCGCGCGCGTCCGTCGCGTGGAACGACGGGCACGTTTACGGCGCAAATGAGCTCGTTTTTTATCCCGATACGGGAAAATACGGTGCGATTTTGCGCTCCAAGGTGCAAAACAATGTGCAAAAGCCGTATACGGACGGCGCGCTCAATGCGGATTTTTGGGAAATCGTCGTTCATTTCGATACCATTGCCGAGGAGTATTTCGACGAACTGAGCGAAATTTTGTCGCAGGGCAGTGCCGCGGTTGCGGCAGAAACGGAAAAAGCGCAAGCGGCGCAAAAAGCCGCCGAAAATGCAAAAACGGGGGCGGAAACGGCGGCGGCCAATGCGGAAACGGCGAAAAACAATGCCGAAGATGCGGCGGCGCAGGCGGGAACTTCGGCAAGCGCCGCGCAAGGCTCGGCGGGAGCGGCAGCATCGAGCGCCTCGCTGGCAGAGGAGAGCGCAACGCGGGCCGCGCAAGCGGAAACGGCGGCGGAAAATGCGGCGCAGACGGCGCAAGCGCAGGCAGGGGCGGCGGCAGGTTCGGCGCAGACGGCTGGGGAACATGCACAGGATGCGGAGGAATTTGCCGAACTTGCCCAGCGGTACGCGGAGATCGGCATACAGCCGAACACCGATTATTCGTCTTTGGACGAGCTGCCCCGCCCCGGAAGTACGAAATTCATTTACATGATCCCGAACAGCAATACGGAACCCGTCGATTCGTACAGCGAATATCTTTGGGTGCCCGATAAAAGCGATTACGAGTTTATCGGCTCGACGAAGATCGATTTGACCGATTACGCCAAGCAGAACGGTACCTATTCCGATTTGACTGCGGGGAAAGCGGTGCGGCTTTCGCAGTCGGTAAAATTTCAAGCTACAAACAGTGCGGGCGGGCAGTTGGGCTGGTTCAAGCTCGCAACCGTCAGCGGGGCAAAGCTGGCGGCGATAAACGGTAATAGCAGTTATTCGGCAACTTTATTGATAAACGGGATCAACGAACCTGCGCTGTCGTTCGGGGGGATCGTCGAAATCGATTGCCGCATAGAATCTTCGCAAATAGTGACGGACTCCAACAGAATACAGCCGAAAATACTGTGCGGCGGGTTGCGGGAAGAATATATCTGTGCCGTTCCGAATACGGAAACGAACGAGCTGGACGTATATTTTTTGATAAATTCCTCTTATGCGGGGTACTCGGCAACGGTCATCGACGAGGGATATACGCGGCTGATGCAGCCGAGCGAAACGGCGATAACGCTCGCGGGAACGTTCTATAATGCGGAGGCGCCGAGCGGAGCGGTTTATGCCGTCAACGTGAACAGTGCGGCAACGGCGGGAATGCTGTCTTCTACGCAATTACAGTCTGCCGATGATCTTAATAACTTGTACGGAAGCGAATATTACGGCAAAAATTTTTGGTGGGCAGGAAATGGTTATCCTATAAATGCGCCGTATAATTCGGGCGGATATTTGCAGGTCAACAACATAGCAGGATATACGCTGCAAGCGGCGTACATTTTCAGCGTTAAGAGCGATAATAATATACCGACTGAATATCAGCGCGTAAAAGGGCAGAACGGAGTATGGAGCGAATGGGAAGAAATCGCAACGTCCGAAGGTACATATCCTAATTTGACGGCGGGAGCGGCGGACAGATTATCGCGGCGGCTGTATATCGGAGTGGGAACGGGTACGTCGGGTTGGTACAAGGTAGGATCGTTAAAAGTATCCGATATCTTGTCCCAAAGTTCCGCGACGAATACGACGTCGAGTTTTTCGATGCTGTTTTTGGTGACGGGTCTGAACGGGAACGGGATCAACCAAACGGGTGTTGCGCACAGCGGCGTATTCGAATTGGAATGCCGCATGATAACGGGCGCGTTTGCCGACGGTTATACAAACATAAAGATATTGGCGGGCGATATACGAGCGGAAGACTACTGTTACGCGATGGACACGGCGGGCAGCGAAATAACGCTGTATTGCAATCTCGGCGGTACATACATGGCGACGGATTTCTGCATTTTGAGCGAGCAATACGGCAGCTATGCGACGAAAGCATTTACGTTTGACGGCACGTTTGAAAGTGCGGAAATGCCGTCGGGCGGAACGGTCGGAATCAATGTGAGCCGTGCGGCATACGACGCGGCGGGCAACGATATCTCGGAAACTTACGCAAAGCAGATCGGTACCTATCCCGATCTCACGGCGGGCAAGGCAGGAAAAGCGGAGGGCGACGTGCGCGGTACGGCGATCGCGGAGAATTATGTGAAGGTCAGTTCTTCGCGCGGAACGGTCTCATTTTTTTTGGGAAACATAGCGGTAAATGTTACGCTGTCCGTCAGCAATTTGACCGTCGACTCTTTGAGCGTTGGCGACTGTGTGTTGGCAAATGTAACGGTATTGGGTACCGAATACGTAGTGCTGTTAAAAATGATGTCAGTCAGTTCGGAAAGTTCGGGTATGGGTAAGGTGTGCGCTTTCGGCGTGACGAGTTCTTTTAATTCGAGCGGAACATATTCCGATTTGACGGCGGGAGATGCGCAAAAGATTAATGGTTTAGAGATGGCAAAGGATGAAAGCGGCGTTTTGAAAATCGGCAATACCGTAATACCGCAAAAGATCAACATTTTAAAGCAGGCGATCTATTGCGTAACGGGGAATAACTTTGCTATACCGGATTCGGAAACAGGGGAATATTTCAGTGAAATGCTTGAAGAAGGCAATACATATGAAGTTCAGTGGGCGCGGCTGAACGATTCCAACGAGCCGATCGAAACGTTTTGTCAGGTCGCATCTGTCGATACGAGCAAAGGGTATATTATTTTGACGATGCACAATATCGGGCTATACGTTTCGGATAACCAGCCGGAAATGCAGTTGCAGGCGTGCCGCGTCATCTATTTTTCCAACGGCAGTCAGCAGGTGCAGCTGTCGCCGATCCATTACTACGTTGCGGATAACATTGCCGGAGGCCTTCAATACCACAAAAGCGCCGTCTTAAAAATCAATAAAATCGTCGGGTGAGCGGCGTCGGCGGATGAAAAGGCGGTGCCTTTTATCGGAAATACCGCCTTTCCGCCGAATTTGGCGCGAATATTTTTGCAAACGAATGTACTTTTTTCAGAAGGGTATGCTATAATAAATATGCGCGGGAACGGTTCGTTTTGGCCGTTCCCGAAAAATCGTTTGCAGGGAACGGCAATGTTAGGACGTGAACTTGTATTTGCGCTCATCGGAACGGGCGCCACCTGCGCCGCTACCGTTTTGGGCGCGGCGATGGTTTTTTTGTTCCGCAAGGATATGTCGCCGAATTTACAGCGCATCTTCCTCGGCTTTGCCGCGGGAGTGATGACGGCGGCGGCCGTTTTTTCGCTGTTGCTGCCCGCCGTGGAGTCGCTGGAAGAACAGGGCAAGGGCGTCATCCTGCCCGTGGGCGGCGGATTCGCTTTGGGCGCGCTCTTTTTGCTGGTGCTGGACCGCGTTTTGCCGCATATGCACATAGGCAGCGATGAACCGGAGGGGCTGCGCTCGCATTTCAAAAAATCGACCATGCTCGTGCTGGCGGTAACGCTGCACAACGTGCCTGAGGGAATGGCCGTCGGGCTGGCGTTCGCCGCGGCGGCGCAGAGCACGGAGGCGGGCGCGCTCGCCGGCGCGATCGCGCTGGCCGCGGGTATGGCGCTGCAAAATTTTCCGGAGGGCGCGGCGGTATCCCTTCCCCTCCGTTCGGGCGGCATGGGCAAGGGGAAAGCCTTTGTATACGGCGCGCTGTCGGGTGTGGTGGAGCCCATCTTCGGCATCCTTGCCGTGCTCGTTTCGGGCACGGTCGCGGGCATCATGCCCTGGATGCTCTCCTTTGCGGCGGGCGCGATGATCTATGTTGTGGTGGAGGAACTTATTCCCGAAGCGCATTTGGGCGAACATTCGCACATAGGCACGGCGAGCGTTCTCGCGGGATTTTTCGTGATGATGGTGCTCGACATTGCGCTCGGCTGAACAGAGGGAGGAGATTTTTATGGCGATAGACGCACGGTCGTTTCCCTTTTATAGCGCACTGTCCGAAGAGGAGCGTAAATTGCTGGATGCTTCGCTCCGCGAACACGGTTTTGTGCAGGGCGCGCAGGTGCACGGCGGCGAATGTACCGGTCTGCTGCTCGTAAAGGAGGGCAGGCTGCGCGCGTACACCATGTCGGAAGAGGGGCGGGAGATCACCCTGTACCGCCTCGGTCAGGGCGACGTTTGCCTTTTGAGCGCTTCCTGTGTTCTGAAAGGGTTGCAGGTCGATCTGTTCATCAGCGCGGAAACGGACGCGCGTATTTTTCTGCTTCCAGCCGAGGTCTACCGCCGCCTTGCGGAGCGCTCGGCGGCGGTGTCGTCGTTCGCGAACGAGCTCATGGCGCGGCGCTTTTCCGAGGTGATGTGGGTGCTGAGCGAGGTGCTCAATAAAAAATTCGATGCGCGGTTGGCGGCGCTGCTCGTGGAGGAGGCCGGCTATGCGGGCGGAGCGGAGGTGCGCCTCACGCACGAACAGCTCGCGGGGCACTTGGGCACGGTGCGCGAGGCGGTTTCGCGCATGCTCAAATATTTTGAACAGGAGGGGTATGTTTCCCTTTTCCGCGGCGGCGTGCGTATCCGCGACCTTGCCGCCCTGCGCGCGCTTGCAAACAATTGAATGTACGGCGGCGGGCCTCGTTGAAAAGTCCGCCGTTTTTTTATAAAAAATTTTTTCGTTATGTAACAATGTTACGGTAAATTTTTTCCGTTTCGGATATAATAAGAAAAAAATCCGAAAAAAGGAGAGGAAAAATGCCGGTACTTACGATAACGAAAGAAAATTTTGAAGAACAGGTCCTGCGGTCCGAACAGCCCGTGCTGTTGGATTTTTGGGCGGGTTGGTGCGGCCCCTGCCGCAGGATGAGCCCCGTCGTCGACGAATTGGCGGAGGAAAATCCGCACGTCCGCGTCGGAAAAGTGAATGTGGACGAGGAGACGGAACTTGCGGAGCGGTTCAACGTATTTTCCATTCCCACTTTCCTTGTGTTCAAAAGAGGGAAATTGGCCGCGCGCACGGCGGGCGTACAGCCCAAGAGCGCTTTGGAGGAACTGTTATGAGCCTGTTTACGCCTTTTCGCTCCTCCTTTGCGGAGGAAATTTCCCGCGCGGAAAAAACGCCCGGTGCGCGCATCGTCGACGTGCGAACGGAGCAAGAATACGCGGCGGGGCATCTCCCCGCCGCGGAAAATATCCCGCTCGACCGCCTTGCGTCGGCGCGGTTTGCGCAGGGCGAAAAGCTGTTCGTCTACTGCCACAGCGGCGCGCGCAGCGCACGCGCCGCGGCGTATTTGAAAAGCCAAGGGCTCGATGCAGTCAATATGGGCGGCATCGCCGGGTATAAAGGCAAATTGATCGGAGGGAAGTAAGCGATGAAAGTTGTCATCATCGGCGGCGTGGCGGGAGGCGCCACGGCGGCGGCGCGCCTGCGCCGCCTCGACGAACATGCGGAGATCGTCGTTCTGGAACGGAGCGGCTACGTTTCCTACGCGAATTGCGGCCTGCCGTATTATATCGGCGGCACCATCCGCGAGCGCAAAAAACTCACCTTGCAGACGCCCGAAAGTTTCCGCCGCCGTTTCAACGTCGACGTGCGCGTGCACAGCGAGGCAGTCGGGATCCTGCGCGAGAGCAAGCAGGTGCGCGTCCGCCGCGTGCAGGACGGCTCGGAATATCTGGAATCGTACGACGCCCTCGTGTATTCACCCGGCGCGCGCGCCGTCGTTCCGCCCTTCGTGCCCGCGCATGAACGGGTGTTCACCCTGCGCACGGTGGAGGATACCTTCCGCATCGACGATTTCGTGCGGGAAAAGGCGCCGCGGAGCGCGCTCGTCATCGGCGGCGGGTTTATCGGGCTGGAGGCGGCGGAAAACCTCCTCGCGCGCGGTATGCGCGTAACTTTAATACAGTTGGAGGAGCAGGTGATGCCGCCTTTCGATTACGATATGGCATGTATTCTGCATTCCCGTTTGCGCGCCGCGGGCGTCGATTTGCGCCTCGCGACAAAAGTTACGGCGCTTTCGGCGTCGGAGGAGGGCGTCGCCGCGCAGACGGAAGGGAACGGCAGTGCGGCGGCGGATATCGCTTTGGTCGCCGTCGGCGTCGCGCCCGAAACGCACCTTGCCGTTGCGGCGGGGCTCGCTACGGGCATAAAGGGCGCCGTTTTAACGGATGAGCATATGCGCACGTCCGATCCCTGCATTTACGCGGTGGGGGACGCCGTGCAGATCAAAAACTCGGTCACGGGTGCGGAAACGCTCACGCCGCTCGCGGGGCCCGCCAACAAACAGGGGCGCATCGCGGCGGACAATATCTGCGGCATTTCCAGCGTGTACGGCGGCGCGCAGGGCTCGTCCGTTTTGAAATTATTTGACATGACGGCCGCCTGTACGGGGCTGAACGAGCGCGCGGCGCAGGCGGCGGGCTTTGTTTGGGGCAGCGTATTGCTCTTTTCGCCCGACCACGCCACCTATTACCCCGGCGCGCGCAACATGACTTTAAAGGTGGTGTACGACCGTTTGAGCGGCAGGATACTCGGCGCGCAGGGCGTCGGGTTCGGCGGCGTGGATAAGCGGCTCGACGTGCTTGCGACCGCGGTCCGCGCAAAGATGACGGCGGAAGAGTTGACCGGATTGGATCTGTGCTACGCCCCGCCTTTCTCCTCCGCGAAAGATCCCGTGAACATGGCGGGGTATGTGATCGAAAATATCCGCAAAGGCTTGGTCAAACAGCACACTTGGCAGGATATGGAAAAGATCTGCCGCGCGGAAAACGCCCTTTTGCTGGACGTGCAGACGCGCGAAGAATTTGCGGCGGCGCATTTCGAAGGTGCGGTCAATATCCCCGTCGACGAATTGCGCGGGCGCATCGGGGAATTGGATAAGGGCAAAAAAATCTATGTGAACTGTTACAGCGGCTTGCGCAGCTACATCGCCTGCCGTATGCTTGCGGCAAAGGGGTACGATTGTTCCAACCTCGCGGGCGGCATACGGTTTTACAAGGTGGTGGCCGAGGGCGGCGTGTACGACAGCGTTTCCCGCCATCTGTGCGGCGTACAGAGCGAATAAGTCCAAGCCGGATTTTACATTAAAGAAGCGGCAGTATAGCAAAGGCGGGGCAAATTTTGCCCCGCCTTTGCTATACTGCCGTCGATTTTGTTTTATCCGTAAAAGTTTTGTCTGTCGCGTTCGGTGCGTCGGCTTTTAAAGGACTGCACCGCTTATCGAAGTATTAGTTTCTGTCATCCGTTCTGCCGAGAAGATAATCGATTGTAACTTTGAAATATTTTGCGATAGCGATCAAATATTCCAAGGACGGGAGCGTTTTTTCTCTCTGCCAATCGTAAAATAAATTCGTGCTGAACGGCATTTGCGTTCCGATTTGAGAATATTTAACGCCTTTTTCTTGGCACAGCTCTTGGATCCGCTGATGAAAAGCGGACTGATTTTGCGATAAGTCAAAAGCCATAGTGTCGGTTAATCCGATCATGTATTCCAAAGAGATGTTCAAAGCATCCGCTATTTTGATTAAAAGCCTTACGCTCGGAATGATACCGTGAATAGCAGCACGGGTAATGACGCCTTTACCCACGTTTGCCCGTTCGGCAAATTCGTAAATAGAGCAATCTTGATTTGCGATAAGCTCGTTTATCCTTTTCCGAAATAATTCAGAGGACTTCATTTGAGAGTCGGAAGTAACCCGCGGCATTTATTTTTAACCTCTTTTTGTTCCTTCGCCGTTCATGATCGGTAGCCTATTTATGATAATTATGATAATTATGATATAATACTTTTACTTTCCGAAACACGGTTAATCCACATGAATTATTCAAGATCCGGAGGGGACTCTTCATCGGTATTTTTCGATTTTTTGCGTTCCATCTGTTCGAGGAAATAACTTTCGGTGTGTTTGACTTGTTTCCACTTGACTTTCGGGTTGATGATCCCGATGGTGATGGCGAGGGCGCACCCGAAATTATAGATAGGGAAGAACAGAAGGGTGAGGATGAGCTTCCAAACGCTCTTTATCTTTAACCGTTTCCAATTGAAGAGATAGATGAGCAGGTTTTGTATCGTGATGGGAATGAGTATATACAGGCCGACCATCTGTGCGATCATGATCAGAAAGCTCTGCAGTGCCGCCATATCCCCCGCGACCAACATGGTGATCGGCTGATATATGTAATAGAACGGGAACCAGACGACGCAGAGCAGGCTGACCGGCGCATACATCAGCGCGAGGAAAGTGTCCAAATAGGCGAGCCGAAAGCGCGTAAAAAATTTGAACAGCAGCTTGTATCCGTATTTAAAGAACAGCTGGCAGGTGCCTCTCCCGACGCGGGATTGGCGCTGCATGGATTGCATGAACGAGGTGGGCTGTTCGTCGAAAAATTCCGCCTTTGCCACATAGCGGTTGCGGTACTTTTTCAGTACGAGCTGCGCGGAAAATTCCGCGTCTTCGGCAAGGCTGAACGCCGTCCACCCGGTGTCTGCAATGACCTCGCGGGCGAACAAAAAACCCGTGCCGAATATCATCGGGCTGGAATGGATCAATGTGCGCGCATGGGCGTTGAAAACGCAATCTCTGAGAAAAAACAGCCCGTTTACGCCCGCAACCGCATTCTGTTCCAAATTTTTCGAATTGCGGAACCCTTGGCACACTTTCGCGCCGGAATCGAATGCGTTGTTCATTTCCGCCACAAAATCCGGGGAAACAAGGTTGTCCGCGTCGAATACGAAATATCCCTCGTGGTCGGGGTATTCTTTGAGCAGCCGTTCAAACCCGTGCCGCAAGGCGTAACCCTTTCGCTTTCGGGCGGGATCGTCGTCGTTCAATACGAATACGGTCGCGCCTGCCTGTTCGGCAATTTCCCGCGTACGGTCGGTGCAGTTGTGCGCCACGACGAAAATATCCAGCAGTTCCTGCGGGTAGTTTTGCTGTTTCAGGCTTTCGATCAGATAGCCGATGACCGATTCTTCATTCCGCGCCGCGATCAATACGGCGTATTTGTGCTGTACTTTCGCCTTCTTATATTTTTTCGGCGGAATGAATATAAACAGCGAATAAATCATTTGCAAAGCCATCGTAAGGATCACCAATACGATCACTACTTGATTGATTATCGCAAAAATTTTATCGATCATGAATTCTTTCTCCTGAATGTACGGCGCCTCGGTCATTGGTATCGTCTATAACGGTATCATTATACAGATTTGTTCGGAAAAAGTCAATGGTTTGCCGATATGGCGAAAATACGCGGTATGCGCGGCTGCATTTGCCTGCGGAGGGAGCGGAAAATGTTTATTACTTAAACGGAGAAAGAACCTTGACTTTATACCATGCTTTTGATATAATATGAACAATCTGTCTGTTTTACCGCAGGGCAATGAGAAAGAAGTTTGTGGTTGCTGCATGAAGATCGTAATCGTTATTGATATTTATGATTTATTGACAAACGGAACAGTAATGACCGCGCACCGTTTTGTGGAAGAATTCCGTCGGCAGGGGCATGAAGTGAAGGTGGTGGCAACCGGCGCCGGTTCGGGGGAAGGATGTTACGAAGTGCAGGAGCTGAAAGTTCCGATCGTTACCGCCGTTTCCGCAAAACAGCAGATCCGTTTCGGAAAACCGGACGCCGCTGTTTTGAGAGAGGCGTTTGACGGGGCGGACATCGTGCACTGTTACCTGCCGTTCCCGTTGGAGAGCAAGGCGAGGAAAATCGCGCAAAAGATGGGCATCCCCTGTACGGCGGCGTTTCATCTGCATCCCGAAAATATCACATACAATATCGGGATCCATCGTTCGGGGCTGCTTTCCAAATGGATTTACCGTATATTCAGAAGACGGTTTTACCGCCATTTCGACCATATCCACTGCCCGTCGGCATTCATCGCCGAGCAGTTGCGGCATCGCAAGTATCTGGCAAAGATGCACGTCATTTCCAACGGTGTGGATCCGAAATTTGTGCCTGCGCCCCAAAAAGAAAAAGAGGAGGGCGCACCGTTTGAGATCTTGTCGATCGGGCGGTATGCGAGCGAAAAACGGCAAGACGTGATCATCAAAGGCGTCGCCAAATCAAAGTATGCCGACCGCATTCATCTTACGCTCGCGGGGAAAGGCCCGAAACGGAAAAAGCTGGAAAAACTTTCGAAAAAGTATCTGAACAATTCGGTAACCTTCGGGTTTTACGATACCGACGAGTTGATCCGGGTGATGCACAACAGCGACCTGTATATCCACGCCGCAGACGTGGAGATCGAGGGCATCTCCTGCATCGAGGCGTTCAGCTGCGGGCTTGTTCCCGTCATTGCCGACGCGCCGCAGTCGGCCACGCCGCAGTTCGCGCTCGACGAGCGCTCGCTGTTCAAGGCGGGATCGGCGGCGGATCTTGCGAGCAAGATCGATTATTGGATCGAACACGAGGCGGAGAGGAAAGAGCTTTCCGCAAAATACGCACAGCGCGGCGCGGAAAATTATTCGCTGGAATACTCCGTCAAAAAAACGTTGGAGATGTTTCAGGAGGCGATCACAGCCTATCATCGCAAGCAGAAAACGGATCCGAAAAAGATCAAAAAACTGCGCCGGCATTTTGTCTGCCGCTCGAAGATATTCCGCTTTTTTTCCTGGATATTCTATTATTGCCTCGCGGTGCCGCTGCTTTTTTTATACTTGAAACTGTTTTTCGGTTTGAAGGTCTGCGGCAGGCAAAATTTGAAAAAAATTCGGAAAACGGGCGCGATCACCGTTTCGAACCATGTATATTTGCTGGATTGCGCCATGAATGCGATCGCGCTGTGGCCGAAAAAAGTGATCTTTACTTCCTTGGGCAGCAATTTCAAGATCCCGCTTGCGGGCTGGGTGCTGCGTCTGGCGGGCGTTATGCCGATCGCGGACAACAGGCAGGAGATGCCCGTCTTTTTGGAAGAGCTGAAACGCCTTTTGAAAAAGCGCCGCTTGGTGCATATGTATGCGGAAGGGCATCTGATCAACTATTATGCGGGGCTGCGCGAGTTCAATAAGGGTGCTTTCTTGTTCGCGTGCGAGGCGCAGGTGCCCGTTTTGCCCCTCGTCATCAGTTGGAGAAAGCGGCGCGGCTGGTTCAAATTGTTCTTCCCGTCCAAACCTTGCCCGACCATCACGGTCGGCGAACCCGTCGAGGCGGATTATATTTTGATGAAGGGGAACCAGATCAAGGATCTGCAAAAACGGACGACGGAACGTATGCAGGAAATTTACGATGCCTCCAACGGAGGAAAAAACGTCGATTACTATCAAAACCGCAAAGCCGCGGCAAAGGAATACAAAACCCGCGCGGAGCGCAGGATCGAACAGGGGAATGCGGAGCCGGACGAAGAGCATAGAGAATAAAAAGGGATATCATGGAAATTTTCAATCGAGTCATCGAAATCATCAATAACGTTTTTCTGGTCTTGTGCGCCATCGCGTTTACGGTCCAACTGATCTACGTTCTTTTCTTTTGGGTGAAACCGCGGCGCTATGCGCCGGCAAAAAAACAGCATCGGTTCGGCATCATCATTCCGGCGCGCAACGAGGAAGAAGTGATCGCCGATACCGTGAAAACACTGTTCCGCCAAAATTATCCGAGGGAATTGTTCGACGTGTTCGTCGTCGCGCATAACTGCACCGACCATACCGCGCAGCGCGCCAGGGAGGCGGGCGCGACCGTTTTTGAGTTGAACGACGACGATCCGAAACATAAGCGCGTAAGCTACGCCTTGCAGCACGGGTTCCGTCAGATTCTGAAAGATCACGACCATTATGACGCGTTCATCCATTTCGACGCCGATAACCTGATGAACGACGATTATATCGCCCGCATGAACGATGCGCTCGATTCGGGCGTGAAAATCGCGCGCTGTTACGAAAACAGCAAAAATATCGACCAAAATTTGTGGACGGGCGTTTCGGGGCTGTATTACATCCGCGACAGCCGCATTGCCTGCCATGTGCGCTCCGGCCTGCATACCGATCAGATGCTGACGGGCGCGGGTATGATGGTGAGCGCGGATATCATCCGCCGCCACAACGGCTGGAAATGTATGGGCGTCAGCGACGACGCGGAGTTTACCCTGCAGGCCATGCTCGAAGGGGAGCGCACTTATTATGTTCCGGAGGCGATGGTGTACGAAGACCAGCCATCTACGCTGAAAGACACCGTAAACCGCAATAAGAGGATGGGGCACGGGCTGTTCAAACTGTTTTTCACGCACGGGATACGTTGTTTCGGAAAATTTTTCACTACTTTCCGTTTCGGCTATCTGGATATGTTTTTAACGCTGCTGTTTATTCCGATCGCCGTCATCGCATGCACATGGTTTCCGCTTTTTTACGGGTATAAGATCATCTATGCCGCGGTGGTGGGCGATGTGGCGACGCTTATCGCCTTCGGGAAATTGATCGGATATGTATTGCTGTTCGCCTTTTATCTGCCGTTTATGCTGCAAACATTGTTGGCGACGGCGTTGGAGCGGAAAAAACTGAACGCGCCGATGAAAAAATTGTTGCCGGCAATTTTTCTGTCGCCGATGTTCATGATCGTTTACGCCATCTCGATCTGTCTCGGCGTGTTTTCGCGCCCGTCGTGGAAAAAGATCAAGCGGAACGTGGTCAGCGATGCGGCCGCAGAAATTTCGGAGGGCGAAATCTGTGAAGGCCCGGCGCTGAACGGGGCGCCGGAAGAGAACGAGCAGGAGTCGGGGCAAGAGCCGGAAGAGGACAGTGATACGCCGCTCAGTTCTGCGTCGGAAGATTGTTAAAATACCGAGGAAGGGAAAGCGAGGCAGCTTTGGCAAAAGCTGCCTCGCTTTTTATATAACGGTCGGATCAAATAATCAAAAGCAAACAAGCGGGGAAAGGTACATACCCGCGCGAAACGCGGGAGCGTCGCGGCGCGAAAAAAACAAATAGGGCAGGGAAAAAGTTTTCGTTCTGCGCCGCTCGCGCGTAAGGAGCGAATCGACGGAATAGCGATCGTTCGCCATAGGCGCGATCGCGTCACTACCGCGAAACCGGCACTTCTGCAATTACCTCTTGCCCACCAAAAAAGCGATACCCGGATAGGTATCGCTTTTTTGGTGGTGGGAAGAGGTAGATTCGAACTACCGAAGTCAGTGACGTCAGATTTACAGTCTGATCCATTTGGCCGCTCTGGAATCTTCCCGTATATGCAATTCAACCGCGGAGGGTTTTCTTTCAATGGAGCTGGTGATTGGAATCGAACCCACAACCTGCTGATTACAAATCAGCTGCTCTGCCAGTTGAGCTACACCAGCACGGTTGGTGCCTCGGGGCGGAATCGAACCACCGACACAGGGATTTTCAGTCCCTTGCTCTACCGACTGAGCTACCGAGGCATATAAAGCCTGCTTGGCAGCCCACATATGCTATCAAACAGGCTTTCTCATAGAGAGTGGCGACCCGGAACGGTCTCGAACCGTCGACCTCCAGCGTGACAGGCTGGCGTTCTAACCAACTGAACTACCGGGCCGTATTCAAAAAAATAGTAGTGGTGGGCCTTCACGGACTCGAACCGCGGACCGATCGGTTATGAGCCGACTGCTCTAACCAACTGAGCTAAAGGCCCACGAATACGGGTTACATTGCCTCAATCACAACGCTTGATTATTTTATAATATCTGTAAAAAAAAGTCAACTGTTTTTACGCACATAGCAAAAAAACCTTTCGGAAATTTTTTCGCCAAAAACATTTATTATTCCAACGAATCGCCGAAAATTTTTGCGCCGCCCTATGGTATCGTAAAAGAGCAAAAGTTGTTCGTCTCTTTGCAAAAATATTCTCAGGAGAAAAGTATGACAGTCAACGGAAAAATTTCGGGCGGGAGCCTGTACATATTTTTAAGCGGCGAATTGGACGAATACAATGCCGCGCTCGTGCGCGGCGAGGTCGACGCGCTCATCGAAAAAAATCTCGCCTGCGACCGCGTCGTGCTCGACCTTGCCGGCGTTAAGTTTATGGATTCGACGGGCATCGGTTTTTTGATCGGCCGCTATAAAAAATTGAAACGCTCCGCCACGCCCATGTATATTCAGTCGCCCGATTTTGCGGCAGACAAAATATTGACGATGAGCGGCATCTATTCGCTCATCCCCAAACTGTAAGGAGAACAGCCATGAAAAATTATCTGAAATTGGAATTTCCTGCCCTGTCCGAAAACGAGCCGTTCGCGCGCGGCACGGTCGCCGCGTTCTGCGTGCGCCTGAACCCTTCGCTCGACGAACTTTCCGACGTGAAAACAGCGGTGAGCGAGGCGGTAACAAACTGCATCGTGCACGCCTATGCGGGCGGCGAGGGCAGCATCTGCATCGAATGCGAGGCGGAAGACGATACGCTACATATCAAAATTTCCGACAGGGGCAGAGGGATCGAAGACGTGGCGCGCGCCGTCGAACCCTTCTTTACCACGTTGGGAGACGAGGAGCGTTCTGGTATGGGTTTTACGATCATGCAGACATTTATGACGACCTTTAAGGTCGAATCGAAACTCGGCGGGGGCACGACGGTAACGATGACAAAGCGCTTTGCCGCCGGGAGCGAAACGGAGCGGGACGGGCTCGCCGATGCTCAATGACGAACAGACCTCCCGCTATATCCGCGCCGCCAAAGCGGGCGACGATGCGGCAAAGGAAGCGCTCCTTTCCAACAATGTATCCCTTTTGAAGAGCATCGTGCGGCGCTATTTGGGCAAAGGCGTCGAGTTCGACGATCTGTTCCAGCTGGCGAGCATGGGGCTTTTGAAGGCCGTTTACGGGTTCGACGAGAGTTTCGGCGTGCGCTTTTCTACCTATGCCGTGCCGATGATCGCGGGGGAGATCAAGCGGTTCATGCGCGACGACGGTTCGGTCAAGGTCTCCCGCGCGATGAAATCGACGGCCAAGAGCATGAATAAATTCGTCGAGGAATATTCCTCCGAGCACGGTGCGCCGCCCTCGGTGAAGGAGATTGCGCAAAAGTTCGGCATGGAGGAGAGCGAGGCCGTGTTCGTGCTCGGTTCCTCGCGTATGCCCGTTTCCATCTACGAACAGTCGGAATATAAAGACGAAAAGGCGCAGAGCCTTGCGGACCGCCTTCCCTCGGTGGACGATCAGGACGAGATGATCGAGCATATGCAGCTCAAAGCCGCCATCGATTCGCTGCCCGAACGGGAAAAGAAGATCATCATGCTTCGGTACTTCCGCGACATGACGCAGAGCGAAGTTGCGGAGATCGTCGGCGTGTCGCAGGTGCAGATCTCGCGCATCGAGAGCAAAGTGATGGCAGACATGAAGCGCATGCTCGGATAGCGGTCCGCCGCAAAGCCGCGCCCGCGCACGGCTTTGCGCAAAATTGTTGCCCGGCGATGGCGGGAACGGTTGACTTTTTCCTTATTATTTACTATAATCTCTATACTATAAAGAAAAATTATACTCCGGAGAGACCAAAAAGGGAATTTCGGCGCCGAAGGTGTAACCCGCAAACTTGTTTTGCGGCTATCTCTCAGGCAAAAGGACGGAGCGGTTTTCTTTCCGCATGCCGCCGCAGGGCGGCTTTCTTTTTGGCATTTTTGCAAATGACATTTGAAGAGATCGTACAGGCAATCGACGATTTTGTGTGGGGCATCCCCCTTATCGTGCTCATCCTCGGGGTGGGCATCTATCTCACCGTGCGGCTGGTGTTTCTGCCCATCCGCAAACTGCCGCGCGCGTTCAAGTACATGTTCCAAAAGGAGGAGGGCGCGGGCGAAGTGTCGAGCTTCGGCGCGCTGTGCACGGCGCTTTCCGCCACCATCGGCACGGGCAACATCGTCGGCGTGGCGACGGCGATCGTCGCGGGCGGGCCGGGCGCGCTGTTTTGGATGTGGCTCGCCGCCTTTTTCGGCATGGCGACCAAATACGCGGAGGGCCTGCTCGCCGTCAAATACCGCAAAGTGTATCCCGACGGGCACACCCTCGGCGGACCCTTTTATTATATTGAAAACGGGCTGGGCAGGCGCTGGAAATTTCTCGCCGTCATCTTTGCCGTGCTCGGCATGTGCGTGGGGCTGTTCGGCATCGGCACCTTTTCGCAGGTGAACAGCATCACCGATGCGGTCGGGAATATCTTTTCCTCGGCGCCCGCGCTCGCCCTGTTCGGCAGGGAATACAACATCGCCGTCATCATTGCGGGCGTGGTGCTCACGGTCATCGTCGGGCTGGTGCTGTTCGGCGGCGTAAAGCGCATCGCCAAGGTTTCCGAGGCAGTCGTGCCCTTTATGGTGATACTCTATGTGCTCGTTTGCCTCGTCATCCTCGGCGCGAACGTGACGGCGATCCCGCAGGCGTTCGCACAGATTTTTGTCGGCGCGTTCAACCCGCGGGCGGTCGCGGGCGGCATCGCGGGCAGCTTTTTCGTCGCCATGCAGAACGGCATCGCGCGCGGCATCTTCTCCAACGAGGCGGGGCTGGGCTCCGCACCCATCGCGGCGGCCGCGGCAAAGACGAAGGAACCCGTCCGTCAGGGGCTCGTGTCCATGACGGGCACATTCCTCGATACGCTCGTCGTCTGCACGATGACGGGGCTCGCCATCGTCATCACGGGCGCATGGAACGTAGAGAGTTTGCAGGGCGTAGCGGTCACGATGCAGGCGTTTTCGCAGGGGCTGCCCGGCATCCTCGGCGCCGCGGGGCCGGTCATTTTGATGGTCTGCCTGATCTTTTTCGCGTTCACGACCATTCTCGGCTGGAATTTTTACGGCGAGCGCTGCCTCGAATACGTCGCCGGCAGAAAAAAGGCGGCCATTTGGGCGTACAGGGTGCTGTATATCATGGCTGTGTTTATCGGGCCGTATATGACCGTTGAGGCGGTGTGGAACATCGCGGATATTTTCAACGGCCTGATGGCGATCCCCAACCTCATCGCGCTCATACTCCTTTCGGGGGTGGTGTTCCGCGAAACGAAGAGCTATTTCCGCCGCTATCCCACGATGAAGAGCGCGGCGCTGGAAAGCTCCATCGAGGCGTCGGCGGAAGGCGCCGCATGCCGGCTGGAAGGGGATGCCCCTCCGGGCGGTGCAGAGGAGGATTATATTCCGCCTGCGGAACTTGCGGGCAGGCAATGGGAGGAGGATCCGCCGCCCGGCGCTCCGCCCGAAGAAAACGGCAAAAAATAGCGCGCTTTTGCGAAAAAATTCAAAAAAAGGCGATATAAAACGCAAAAAATCGGGCAAAATGCCATTGCGGGGCAAAGTATCTTGACAAATGCGCATATGTCCGCTACAATGGAAGAAAAGCCGCGCGCTCCGGGTGCGGCAAAGGACATGGGAGAGGGCAACATGAAGGAAGATCAAACGCCGTTGGTCGGCGATATCGCGGAGGAGGCCCCTGCGGCGGATAGCGGCGCGTCGGGCCCGCAGGAAGGCAAAAAGCACGGCGGTTTTACGGGCAAGCTCGGTTTTGTGCTCGCGGCGGCTGGTTCGGCGGTGGGGCTTGGCAACCTGTGGCGGTTCCCGTACCTTGCGGCGCAGTACGGCGGCGGAATGTTTTTGCTGTGCTATATCGTGCTCGCCGTTACGTTCGGCTTTTCGCTCTTGGTATTGGAGATCGCCATCGGCAGAAAGACGGGCAAGGGCGTCATCGGCGCGTTTGCCGCGCTCAACAAAAAATTTAAGTGGTTCGGCTTTGTATTGCTGGTCGTGCCCGTTATCATCGTACCGTATTATTGCGTGATCGGCGGATGGGTGCTCAAATATATGTGGGCGTTCCTCGTCGGCGATACGGCAAGTTTCTCCGATCAGGCGGCGTCAGCGGGGTATTTTACGGCGTTTACGGGCGGTTCGTGGGAGCCGATCGTATTTTTCCTCATCTTCGCCGTAGCGACGGTATTCGTCGTAATTTTCGGCGTGCAAAAGGGCATCGAGCGGGTGAGCAAGATATTGATGCCGCTTTTGGCGGTGCTGGCAGTATTCCTCGCCATATATGCCTGCTGCCAACCCGGTGCGCTGGACGGCCTCAAAAAGCTGTTCGTGCCCGATTTTTCTGATTTTACTTACGAAACGCTGCTTGCGGCGCTGGGGCAACTGTTCTATTCGATGTCTTTGGCGATGGGCATTATGATCACCTATGGTTCGTATATGAAAAAGGAGGCAAGCATACAAAGCTCTGCCCGGCAGATTTCCATTTGCGACACATTGTTTGCGATTTTTGCGGCGATGATCATAATTCCCTCCATTTTTGCGGTTACGGGCGGCGGTTCGGCGGCGGAAGATGCGATGAGCGCCTCCGGCCCCTCGCTCATGTTCGTCGTGCTCCCGCAAATGTTTAACGGAATGTTCGGCGGCAGGGTGATCGGCGTCATCTTTTTCGTACTCGTTTTGTTTGCGGCGCTCACCTCGTCTATTTCGCTGGTGGAGGCGATCGTCGCCGTACTGCGCGAAAATTTGCATATGAAACGCTGGGCGGCGTGCCTGTGCGTGTTCGGCGTTATCTTGGTCCTCGGCATATTGTCTTCGCTCGGTTTCGGCCCGCTCTCCGGCATCCATATCGGCAGCAAGACCATACTCGATATTTTCGACTATGCGGCGAACAGTATCCTGATGCCGATCGCCGCCATCATCACCTGCGTGATCGCGGGGTACTTTGCCGATACCGAATCGCTCATGGACGAGATCGGCATGAAGAAAAAGGGCTACCGCATGTATTACAAGATCATGGTCCGCTATATCGCGCCCGTTTGCATGGCGGCGATCTTGATAAGCGGTTTCCTCCCTGCCCTGTGATAGAAAGCTCCGAAACGGCAAGCCGCCCGCGCTTTTGCGCGGGCGGCGTTTTTTTGAAAAAAAGTTTGCCTTTCGCCTTTCCGTGTGCTATAATACGCATGAAGGAGGGAAACATGAAAGAAGAAGATCAACGCCTGATGAAAACCGCACATACGGTTTTTACTATTATCTATATCGCCCTTGCGGCGGTATGCGTCGGCCTCGGCATCTATTGCTTTGTCTGCGGGGATTGGTTTATGGGATTGCTTGCACTGTTTGGCGGCTTGTTGCTGTGTTACGGTGCATGGATGCTCACGCGGTTGATCCTATTGCATATCGAAAACGTGCAGGCGATCCGCGATAAGCTTTGTGGCGGCCGAACCGATTCGGAATGCGATGAGGAACATAAAAAGTGATCGGCAAGAGCGCCGCCCGTTCGGGCGGCGCTCAATTTTTATATGTTGCGGCGTTTTTTGCGGACGTGCGCCGCTTTTTTGTGGGGATATATGGGCTTTTCCGCGCATAAAAAGCGGGCAAATGAGCAAAAATAATCGTATGAAAAAGAGAGTTTTGCCCGCAGACGAGGCGAGAACGCGCGACGAGCGCGAGAGCTGTTTCCCCGCCTTTTCCGCGGAGGAGGGGAAGTATGCCGCAAGAGAACGAAAATAGCGCCGCGCAGCCGCGGCAGGCGGAAAACGGCAGGAACGGCAAAGCCGCGGCGGCGGGGGTGCACCCTTCGCCCAGCGGGGTAAATAAAAATTATCTGCGATACGTCGCGTCGCTCGCACCGCCGACGAAGCACTTTCATAACTGTTTCCGCGCGTTTATCGTGGGCGGGCTCATCTGCTGTGTGGGGCAGTTTTTGCGCACCGAATTCGAATATCTTTTGGGGCTTTCGGGCGACGAACTTTCGGGCGCCGTTTCGATGGCGCTCATCTTTTTGGGCTGCCTGCTTACGGGGTTCGGCGTGTATGACCGCATCGGCAAGGCGGCGGGTGCGGGTTCCATCGTGCCGATAACGGGCTTTGCCAACAGCGTCGCCTCGCCCGCGCTCGAATTTAAGGCGGAAGGGCTCATCACGGGCATGGCGGCGAAAATGTTCACCGTCGCGGGGCCAATTATCGTTTACGGCGTTTTGTCGGGCGCGGCGGTCGGGCTCATCTATTATTTTATCGGCTTATAGCGGCAAGGGGGGATGCGGAAAAAACGCGTCGCCCTTTTTTCGTCAGTGAACGATTTTTTGCATTTTTACGGCAAAAAAGGGCAAAAAAGGGCGTAAACGTTGCAATTTTTCGCAGGATTTGCTATACTGAACGGCGAGGTGCAAGGGCATGAAAAAACATTTAGAAGTGGTCGGCGCGGTATTTATCGAAAAGGGCGCCGTTTTGGCGGCGCGCCGCGGCGAAAGTAAATATCCTTACGTTGCGCACAAGTACGAATTTGCGGGCGGAAAAATCGAGCCGGGCGAGAGCGCGGAGCAGGCGCTCGTGCGCGAAATCAAAGAGGAACTGTGCGCGGACATCCGTATCCTGCGCCCCTTTTTGACGATGGAACACGAATATCCCGATTTTACGATAACCCTGCACACATATCTGTGCGAATTTTTATCGGAATTTCGCAACACCGAGCACGAGGCGCTCGCGTGGCTGCCCCTTTCCGAATTGAACGCGGAGGAGTGGGCGCCCGCCGACGCGCCCGCCGTGGAAAAACTGAAACGGATGTAAAAAAACAAACCCATTGTGGGGCGGGAGAAATTTTCTCCCGCCCCACAATGGGTTTAACACCAATCAGTGTCGATAGTATAAGGGGACTCGTCGTCTGTTCTTCCGAGGAGATAATCGATGGAAACTTCAAAATATTTGCAAAGAGCGTCTAAATGTGCCAAAGAGGGGGTGTGTCCTGTTTTTTTCCACTTATAACAGAGAGTAAGGTCAAATTTGCAATCGGCAGCAACTCTATGGTCGGTCAAATGGGATAAATCGCGCAAATAGATATAGCGAGTATAAAAATCGCTCGGAATTTTTGCAGGGACAAATTTTATTTCGTCCGTTCTCCCTAACAAATAATCGACGGACACTTGAAAGTAGTCTGCCATTTTTGCCAACGTTGTAGGGCGGGGGATTATGCCGTATTTGTAGGCATTGCACAGCGAACGAAATTCGATTTGCATTTTATTCGCTATTATTTTTTTCGGTGCATGTATTTCCTGAATCAGTTCGTTGATTCGCTGTTTGAATTTTTCGGAAGATTTAATGGCAGACATCTCATTTATCCTCCGAACGCCCAATAAGATAATCTAACGAAACTCCAAAATAGTCGGCAAGGATTTCCAATAATTCAAGGGAGGGCGTTTGGTTCAAGGCAAACCATTTAGAAATGCAGCTCTTATCAAAATGGCAATCCTTTGCTATTTTGTAGTGGGTTACGTTTTTCTCCTTTTTTAACAATTCAAAGCGTTCGTGGAAAGTGCTCGGATTTTCGGCGGGGTAAAAAGTATCGTCATCGGTTTGCCCCAATAAGTAAGCGATGGAAATATGAAAATAGTCGGAAATCCGCGCTAAAACCAAAGTCCTTGGCAAAATTCCATAGTTTATGGCGTTTGAAAATGTGCGGTAGTCAACACCCATGTCCTTGGCGATTTTTGTTTTGGGCAATTCTTTTTCGGATACTAAATCATGAAACCTTTTTTGGAAGGCGTTGGATATCGGCATGATCTCTCCTTAAAATCCTTGATGTTCATATCTAATCCCGCGCAAATGCTATAAATATGTTTTATTTGTATAGACTCGTTTTGTGCGTGTATCATGTTTGCCAACGTTGAGTTGGCAACGCCCGTTTTAAGGCTTAACCCGTGCGTGGTCAAATTGTTTTGCTTGCATAATTCTTCTACGCGAGTTGCAATAGCGTCTTTCAATTTCATATGTTTATCCCTGGATGAATTTTAGTTTTTATAATCAATTCCTGTCGTCTGTTCTGCCGAGCAAAAAATCTATGGAAACATGAAAATGGTCGGCTAGTATATCTAAAAATTCCCATCGCGGGATATAATGATTTTTAACCCATCGCGTTAGATACCCGCGGTTGAAATTACATTCTTTGTTTACCTTGGTGTGATCCGTATTATTCTCTGCACAAAGCAGATTGATCCGATTTTCAAAAGTTTCGCCTTTTTGAGAGGGCAAAAAATATTCGTCATCCGATTCTCCTAATAAATAGGGGATGGAACATTTGAAAAAGTTTGCCATTCGTATAGCTATACGCGGAGTTGGAATAATTCCGTATTCGAGCGCATTTGTCAACGAAGAATAATCCACTTTCATCAGTTTAGGAAGGGCAGACCTCTTCAAATTGCGTTGATTGATTACTTCATCAACCAAATCATTTATACGATTTTTGAATTTGACAGAAATAGACATACTTCGACAAAAAAACATATAGATATAGTTGCAGTAAAGCTGGACGCTAACGCATTGTTATGATATAATAAAAAAGACAACAGAGTGATGCAGTAAACCGAAACTGTAACAATCAAATTTTATTTATCATCGCTGCGACCAAGTAGGTAGTCAATCGAAACATTAAAATAATCAGATATTAATTCTAATATTTCTAATGAAGGCAGATAGTGTTTGTGGAGCCAACGAGAAATATAGCTTTTGTCAAAATGGCAGTCTTGGCTGACTTTGTAATAAGTAACCTTTTTATCTTGACATAATGCGATGAAACGGCTATTAAAATCAGTAGGGCTTTGCGCCGCTACAAAATCGTCGGTTTCAGTTTTACCGAGTAAGAATTTAATGGAAACATTAAAATAATTGGCAATCCGAATTAGTATGCGAGGCTTCGGGATTATGCCGTAATTTAACGCGTTTGAAAGGGAACGATAATCAACATTCATGATTATTGGAAGTTCCGATTTTTTATATTCGGATTCAGCAACTAGTTCAGTAATTCTATTTTGAAAATCAATAGAGATAGGCATACAAACCTCGAAAGTATTTGCAGTAAAGCTAAATTGCTATTTTCGGATAGTATAAAATCTTTTTTTACCAAATTAGTTGTATAAAAACCAAACTGCAAATAAATTTATATTTTTTATAAATCAACTTTAAGCGCAAGGTTATTGTGGGGCGCTGATTTTCTTTCCGCCATAAGGATTGACAAAACAGGGGCGGGCATGGTATGATTTTGACAGAAAAATTTTTCTTATATACCAACAATTTCGGTTTTCCGATTGTTATTTATAGGGAAGAATATGAAAGACGGCAAACTCGAACAAAAAATATCCGCGTACAAAGAGGGCGACGGCTCTGCGTTCGATTACATCTACGAATGCACGAACCGTTCGGTTTACTTTGCCATTTTGTATATCGTGCGCGACAAAATGTATGCGGAAGATATCTTGCAGGAAACGTATATCCGCGCGATGCGCGCGATCGGTTCGTATGCGCCGGGCACGAACTTTTCCGCATGGCTCGCGCGTATCGGAAAAAACCTTGCGCTCAACCACGTCAAGCGCGCGGCGCGGGAGGTGAGCACCGACTTCGACGCCCAGCCGCACAAGTACGGCGCGGAAGAAATGCAGCTGCCGTACCTGTTCGACCTCGCAGCAAAGATATTGCGGGAAGACGAATACGAGATCGTGATGCTCTGCCACGCGGCGGGCTATAAGCGGCGCGAAGTGGCAAAGATGCTCGGAATGCCCATCGGCACCGTAACGTGGAAAAACAACGAGGCGCTCAAAAAATTGAAAAAACATCTGCAAAAGGAGGGCGAACTATGAAAAATATCCGCAAATTGCTGCGCGAACAATCGAAAAACGTTTTGCCCGACGAATCCGTGCAGGAGAATATCCGCCGCGAACTCGGTTTGGAAAACGCGGAAAGAAGTGCGGCCTATGCCCACGGCGGCACCGCGGCGCACGGCGGGCGGCAAAAAACCATAATCGCGTTGGCGGCGGTTTTGCTCGCCGCGGCGCTCTTTCTCTCGGTGTTTTTGCCCATCTTTTTGAACCGCGGAACGGGCAAACCGACCATCTCCAACGGAAAATTTTCGCAGATCGTAACGGCGGAAGATTTTTATATGTACAGCGCGGTCTCCGTCGGGGCGGTGCTCTCCTCGCGGCAGAGCGGCGCGCTGGGGTATGCGCAGCCGGTTGCGGCAAAGGCGTTCGGCGCCGCCCGCGTTCTTACCGGCGAACAGCAGACGATCGCCGATACGGTGGAGCGATATATGGCGCTCGCCGACGGGCTGCTCGGGCAGGGCGAATTCGAGCATACCGTGCCGCAGGCGCATGAGGACGCCGCCTTTGCCGGATTTGAGTACAAAACGGTGATAACCTACGTCGATTCGCTCGGCCACAGCGCGCCCTATACCCTGTATTTCAATAAAACGCAGCTCGAATACGAGGCAGACGGGGAGGAAACGGAGGAGGAGTATTCTCTGGAGGGCGTGCTCGTATTGGACGGGATCAGCTACCCCGTCGAGGGGCGCGGCGAAAACGAGTCGGAGGCGGAGGAGGACGAATCCGGGCAGGAATCGGAGATGCAGTTCACCGCATATCTGAGCGAAGATAAAAAATCCTATATCCGCGTGCATCGGGAATTTGAAACGGAAACGGAGCAGGGCGAGGAGCCGCAAATCGAGCAAAAATATATTTACAGCACAGTGATTCCCGGCAAAGAGACAGAGACGACGACCGTGGAGTACGAATCGGAGGGGGAAGAACTCGAACTTTTGATGATCGTCGAAACGGGCGGCGTAAAAGACGAATTGCTGTTCCGCCGCGCGGCGGGGGCGCAAAACACCTTCAACGTGCGCGCGAAGATCGAGGGGAGGGAGTATCGGTTCACCGTATCTTTGCAAGAGGGCGGCTATGTGTTCGACTTTTCCGAAAGTTTGCCGGGCGGCGGCGATGATGATGACGACGATGACGACGATGACGACGATTGAGCGAGCGCACGGCGCAAGCAATAAACGGGGCGGAGCGGGCATTCCGTTGACGGAATGCCCGCTCCGCTTTTTGTATGCTTTTCGCCGCATATTCGGCGGTTTAATGCCTGTTTTTACCTTTCTGCGTGCATAAAAAAGCCGTTGCCGAAAAAAAATAAAAGAAAAAATAATTTTTTTCCAACAAAACGGAAAACCGGGCTGTTATATAGGTGTAGAGAGAAAGCGAAAGGCTTTCCGAAAAAAATCGAAGGAGAGGAAAAAACATGAAAAAGATCTTATCGGCACTGGCGGCGATCACTTTGGCGATGCTGCTCGCGCTCGGCATAACCGCCTGCGCGGAAAACACGAACAAAAACGGGGGCAGCGTTCCCTCGTTCGACACCGCGGAAGAAATTTACGGGTTCAGCGCGGCGTCGGCAGGCACGCTGATCTCCTCCATGAACGGCGGCAGCGCGCTGCAGACGGCGGCGGCCAAAAGCCTCGCTTTGCAGGGCGAGGTGACCGACGCGGAAACGATCGACGAGCTGAACCGCTACATGGCGCTCGTGGAGAGCTTGCTCGCGGACGGCGGATTTCAGATGAGGGAGGAGCGATCGGACCGCGAGGGGTATGCGGTGAAAATGACCGTTTCGTACCGCGATCTGGCGGGCGAACAGTTCGAATATGTGCTGTATTACAACGAAACGCTCCGCGAGGACTTCGACGACGATGACGATTTTGACGATGACGACGATGAGATCGAAAGCGAGTATGCGATCGAGGGCGTGATGGTCGTCGACGGGATCGATTACGCGGTCCGCGGCATGAAGGAGACGGAGGAAGAAACGGGGGAGTCGGAAATCGAAACCACTTTTATCGTTACGTTGAGCGATACGCGGAGCATGTATGTGGAACAATCTGCAGAAACGGAAGGGCGGGATGTGGAGCGTTCCTACGAGTACTCGGTGCGCGAAGGCAAAACGGTGATCGAGGCGTGCAGTTTCGAATACGAGCGCGAAAGCGGCGACGAAACGGAGATCGAATTCCACCTGTGGAGCAGGGGTGAAAACGGCAATACGAGCCAAATATTCTACTTCGAGCAGGACGAGCGCGAAAACGGCGCCATCCGCATCCGCGTGGGAGATAAAAACTCGTCGCAGGTGTACACCGTGCGCATCGTGAACAACGGCGACGGAACTTCGCGCTATGTGTACGAATACGGCGGCCGCACCTATGAAAAGGATCGCCGCTGAGCGGGCGGCGGGATCGGACGCAAACGGAACGTTTTACCGGATAATAGTATAAGTGTTCAAGATATGATCCATAAAAAGGGGAGCAGGCGTTTGCCTGCTCCCTTGCATATTTGAGCGAAAGGGGAATTATTCTTCTTCCGCCAGCTTTTTGTAGCCTTCGTAACGCTCTTTGCTCTCCTCTTCGTTCTCTTTGAAGAGTTTTTCCGCCATTTCGGGCTGCGTCTTTTTGAGCGAGGCGTAACGGGTCTCGCCGAGGATGAACTGCTGGTAATCGCCCGTAGGTTCTTTGCTGTCGAGCGAGAACGGGTTCTTGCCCTCCTCTTTGAGCGTCGGGTTGTAACGGTACAACTGCCAATAGCCGCAATCTACCGCGCGCTTTTCTTCTTCCTGGCTCTTGCTCATGTTGATGCCGTGGTTGATGCAGGGCGCGTATGCGATGATGAGGGACGGCCCGTCATACTTCTCCGCCTCGATCAAAGCGTTGAGGAACTGCTGCTTGTTCGCACCCATGGAAACCTGCGCAACGTACACATAGCCGTAGCTCATCGCCATCATGCCGAGGTCCTTTTTCTTGACGCGCTTACCGGAGGAGGCGAACTTCGCAACGGAGCCGGTCGGGGTGGATTTAGAAGCCTGTCCGCCCGTGTTGGAGTATACTTCGGTATCCAAAACGAGCACGTTGACGTTTTCGTTCTGCGCGAGAACGTGGTCCAAACCGCCGTAGCCGATATCGTATGCCCAGCCGTCGCCGCCGAAGATCCAGATGGACTTCTTCACGAGGCAATCTTTCGCCTTGTAGATCTCTTTGCAAAGTTCGTCGCTGCCGCAGCCGCAATCCTTGCAGGATTCGAGCGCTTTGACGAGTTTATCCGCCGCAGCCTGGCTGCCTTCCGCGTCTTCCATGTTGGCGAGCCATTCTTCGCACGCCGCTTTGCCTTCCGCGTAATCTTTCCAGCCGTTCTCCATAAGCTCTTTCACTTCCGCTTCGAGCTTGGTGCGGCGGGCTTTATACGCGAGGTTGATGCCGTAGCCGAATTCCGCGTTGTCCTCGAACAGGCTGTTCGCCCATGCGGGGCCGTGGCCCTTTTTGTTCACGGTGTAAGGGCAGGTAGGGGAGGATCCGCCGTAGATGGAGGAGCAGCCCGTCGCGTTCGCGATGATCATGCGGTCGCCGAACATTTGGGTGACCACTTTGACGTACGGCGTTTCGCCGCAGCCCGCGCACGCGCCGGAGAACTCGAACAGCGGCTGGTTGAATTGGCTTCCCTTGACGCTTGTCCTCTTGATGGAGGAGGTGTCTGCCTGCTGTACGCTCTGGGCAAACTCCCAATTTTTCGCATCGGCGTCGACAACTTCTTCCAGCGGGACCATTTCGAGCGCTTTGTTGCCCTTCATGCCGGGGCACACGTTCGCGCAAACGCCGCAGCCCATGCAATCGAGGGGCGAAACCTGCATACGGAACTGCGTTCCTTTCAGGCCGGTCGTGGGTTTGGTAACGAACGTATCGGGTTTTTCGGTCGCATCGTCGATGACCGCCGGGCGGATGCACGCGTGCGGGCAGACGAACGAGCACTGGTTGCACTGGATGCAGTTTTCGGGGATCCACTTCGGAACCTTGACCGCAACGCCGCGCTTTTCAAACTTGGTCGTGCCGACGGGTACGGAGCCGTCCGCATTGAACGCGGAGGTGGGCAGCTTGTCGCCTTCGAGCACGAGGATGGGATGAACGACGTTCTTGAAGTACTCGTCGTCCGCAACTTTCACCATCGGCGCGCCGTCGGTCGCGTTCGCCCAGCTTGCGGGGTAGTTGACCTCGACCAAACCGCTCTTCGCGGAGTCGATGGCGGCGTAGTTCATGTTGACGACCGCGTCGCCCTTGCGGGAGAACTTTTTGTAAACGGCTTTCTTCATGTAATCGGCAGCCTGCTCGTAGGGCATGATCGAATCGTTGATGTAGAAGAACGCAGACTGCATGATGGTGCTCGTTTTGCCGTTCAGACCGATCTGCGATGCGATGCCGATACCGTCGATATTGTAGAATTTGAGGTGCTTTTTCGCGATCTGCTGTTTAACTTTCGCGGGCAGGTTCTTTTCGAGTTCTTCGAGGGTGTTCCAGGAAGAGTTCAACAGGAACTTGCCGCCTTCCTTGATGTCGGCGAGCATGTCGTAGCGGGTGATGTAGGAAGGGTTGTGGCAGGCAACGAAGTCAGCACTGTCGATGAGGTAAGAAGACTGAATGGGCGTTTTGCCGAAACGGAGGTGCGAAACGGTGATGCCGCCCGATTTTTTGGAATCGTAGAAGAAATACGCCTGCGCGTACATATCCGTGTGGTCGCCGATGATCTTGATGGAATCCTTGTTCGCGCCGACGGTGCCGTCCGAGCCGAGGCCGTAGAACTTGCACGAGATCGCGCCCTCGGGAGCGGCATCGTACTTTTCGGAGAAGTCGAGCGAGGTATTCGTCAAATCGTCGTAGATACCCACGGTGAAGTGGTTCTTCGGCTGTTTCTGTTCGAGGTTCTTGTACACCGCGTAGCACATGGAGGGGTTGAACTCCTTGGAGCCCAAGCCGTAACGGCCGCCGACGACCTTGATTTTGGAAACGCCCTTTTCAAACAGCGCCGAGCACACGTCGAGATAGAGGGGCTCGCCGAGGGAGCCGGGCTCTTTGGTGCGGTCGAGCACCGCGATCTTCTTGCAGGTCTTGGGCAGAGCCGCAACGAACGCGTCCGCAACGAACGGGCGGTACAGGCGCACTTTGACCAAGCCGACTTTGTGCCCCTCTTTGTTCATCTTGTTGATGGTCTCTTCCATCGCGTCTGCGCCGCTGCCCATGATGACGGCTACGTTCTCCGCGTCGGGAGCGCCGCAGTAGTCGAACAGGTGGTAGCTGCGCCCGGTGAGCTTGTTCACCTTTTCCATCATCTCCGTTACGATGGCGGGAGTGGCGAGGTAATACTTGTTCGCCGTTTCGCGGTTCTGGAAATAGGTATCGCCGTTCTGCGCCGTGCCCTTCTGGATGGGGTGTTCGGGGTTGAGCGCGCGGCTCTTGAAATCGTCGATGTCCTTCATGTCGACGAGCGCTTTCATCTCGTCGTAGTCGATGACGTCGATCTTGGAAACCTCGTGCGAGGTGCGGAATCCGTCAAAGAAGTGCAGGAACGGCACCTTCGCTTTGAGCGTGGAGAGGTGCGCGACGAGCGCGAGGTCCATAACTTCCTGCACGGAGCCGGACGCGAGCATCGCAAAACCCGTCTGGCGGCAGGCCATAACGTCCTGATGGTCGCCGAAAATGTTCAGCGAATGCGCCGCGATCGCGCGTGCGGAAACGTGGAACACGGTCGGGAGCAGTTCGCCCGCGATCTTATACATATTGGGGATCATGAGGAGGAGCCCCTGGCTTGCGGTATAGGTGGTGGTGAGGGCGCCTGCGGAAAGGGAGCCGTGCACGGCACCCGCCGCGCCGCCTTCCGACTGCATTTCGGCAAGGCGCAGTTTCTGCCCGAACATGTTCACTCTGCCCGCGGTGGCCCATTCGTCCGCGACCTCCGCCATCGGGGAGGAGGGGGTTATGGGATAGATGGCCGCAACTTCAGAGAATGCGTAAGCGACGTGGCTGGCGGCGGTATTGCCGTCAATCGTCATCTTCTTCATAAAAGATATAACCTCCGAATAACTTTTTTCCGATATTAAAAAAGGTAAATGCCGAAAGGCAGGAGCCTTTCGGGAAACCTACTCTATTATAATATTTTTCCCGCGAATAGTCAAACTGTTTCAGAGAAAGTTTTTGCGGGAGAGCATATTTTTCCCCGATATTCCCGCAAAAGTGCGCCGCGGCATCGGCAAGCGTCGGGCGGGGCGGCGCAAAAAGGCAAAAATATTGTTAAAATTTTGACGGTGCGGCGAAAATTGCGGGCAGACAGTTGAAAATCGTTGTTAATTTTTTCCGCTTTTGGTATAATATACCCCAAGCGGAAACAGTACTTGTCCGCATTCTCTCCGCAGCAGGGTATCCCTTATGGAAGCAGTTCGGTTCGACAACGTAAAATTTTCTTACCGTGAAGACGGCGGGGAGTTTGCCGTAAACGGCGTTACCCTCTCCATCGAGGAGGGGCAGTTCGTCGCGGTATTGGGGCGCAACGGCAGCGGAAAATCCACGCTCGCCAAGCTCATCAACGCCCTGCTCGTGCCGGGCAGCGGCACCGTTTCCGTGTTCGGCATGAACACTGCCGACGATAAAAAAACATTTGAGATCCGCAAGAGCGCGGGCATGGTCTTTCAAAATCCCGATAATCAGACGGTCGCCTCCATCGTGGAGGACGACGTGGCGTTCGGCCCCGAAAACATCGGCGTGCCGCGCGAGGAGATCGGCAAGCGCATCGATTTCGCGCTGAACGCGGTCGGCATGCAGGCGTTCCGCCATTCTTCCCCCGCGAGGCTTTCGGGCGGGCAGAAACAGCGCATCGCCATCGCGGGCGTGTTGTCCATTCTGCCGAAAATCATGATCTTGGACGAATCCACCGCCATGCTCGACCCGCAGGGGCGGCGGGAAGTTATGTCCGTAGTCAAAAAACTCAACCGCGAACAGAAGATGACGGTCATCCTCATCACGCACTTCATGGACGAGGCTTTGCAGGCGGATAGGGCGATCGTCATGCACCGCGGCGAAGTGGTTATGGACGGCGCGCCGGAGGAGATATTTTCGCGCAGCGACGAGCTGGAAACGTACAATTTAACGCTGCCGCGCGCCGCGTATATATGCAAAAAATTACAGACGGCGGGTATGCCCGTCGGGAACGCGTTCACCGCGGAGGAGCTTGCGGAGGAGATATGCAGATCGTTGCAAAGGGGCTGACATACACTTATAACCCGAAATCGCCCTTCGCTTCGCAGGCGCTCAAGGGGGTGGACCTCACCATCGACGAGGGCGAGTTTTTCGGCATCATCGGGCATACGGGCAGCGGAAAATCGACCTTCGTACAGCATTTGAACGCGCTCATCAAATGCACGGGCGGGGAACTGCGCATCGGCGGCATCGGCGATACGGGGTACGACCTCGCGGATAAAAAGTGCAACTTTTTGGAGCTGCGCTCCAAGGTGGGCATGGTCTTTCAGTATCCCGAATACCAGCTCTTCGCCGAATCGGTGGAAAAGGACGTGGCGTTCGGCCTGAAAAATTTCCGCAAGGACATCAAGGACGAAAAGGAGATCGCCGCGTATGTGAAGGAGGCGCTGGAAACGGTGGGGCTGAATTACGCCGCCGTCAAAGACCGCTCTCCCTTCGAACTTTCGGGCGGGCAGAAACGGCGCGTCGCCATTGCGGGCGTCATCGTCACCAAGCCCGAAATACTCATCCTCGACGAACCCGCGGCGGGGCTGGATCCGCTCGGCAAAAGAGAGCTGATGGAACTGCTGCATTCCATACACGGCAAGTGGTGCAAAACGATCATCATCGTGTCGCACGATATGGACGAGATCGCGGAAAACTGCACCCGTATGGCGGTGTTTGCGGAGGGAAAAGTCGCCATGTGCGGCAAACCGAGCGAGATATTCCGCCGCGCGGACGAGCTGCTCGCAATGGGGCTCGACGTGCCCGTCACCGCCAAATGCGCCATGCTCTTGAAAGAACGCGGGGTTGCGGTGGATACCGATTTCACCTGCGACGATTTCGCGGAGAAAGTGCTTTCGCTGTTCCGCGCGAAAGGGGAGGCCGAAGATGCTCAATGACGTAACGTTCGGCCAATATTATCCGACGAGATCTTTCGTCCACAACATGGACCCGCGCGCGAAGATCGTGTTCATGATCGCCTATATCGTGGCGATCTTCCTCGCCTCCAACTTTTTCGGTCTGGCGGCGGTCACGGCGTTCCTTATCTTCATCGTGCTGCTCTCGCGCGTGCCCTTCGGCAGCGTGCTGCGCTCGGTGAAGATGATCTTGTTCCTCATCATCTTTACGGCGATCCTCAACCTGTTCTTTTACGGAGGGGAAAGCTCGTACGAGCCCCTCGTGCATTGGTGGATCATCACGATCACCTATGAATCCATCATCAACATGATCTTTCTCGCGTTCCGGCTGTTTCTGCTGGTCATGGGCACTTCGGTGCTCACCCTCACGACGACGCCCGTGGCGCTCACCGACGGCATCGAAAGCCTGTTGAAACCGCTCAAATACATCAAATTCCCCGTGCACGAGCTGGCGCTCATCATGAGCATCGCGCTCCGCTTTATCCCCACCCTGCTCGACGAAACCAACCGCATCATCGCGGCGCAGAAGGCGCGCGGGGCCGATTTCGAAACGGGCGGGCTGATCAAGCGCGCCAAGGCGATGATCCCCGTGCTCGTTCCGCTGCTCGTATCCGCCTTCCGCCGTGCGGAAGATCTGGGCGACGCGATGGACGCCCGCTGTTACAGCGGCGCCAAGGGGAGAACGAAGTATAAAAAACTCACCTTCACCTGGCGCGACTTTTTGGGGCTCATCGTACTCGCGGGGCTGATCACCGGGATCGTGTTCCTGAATATGTACTTCGGCGACAAATTTGCGATCCTCGCATACTTTCTGTAAAAAACGCGCGTTGAGGCAAAAACGGATTTTGTCCAAAAAACGCGCGCGTGCACCGAAAAAAATAGGTGAATATATATGAATACGGCACTTTTGGTCAGTTATGACGGCACAGATCTTTGCGGCTGGCAGGTGCAGGCGCGCGGCCGCACCGTGCAGGGGGAAATGGAGAGCGCGATATCCGCGGCGTTCGGCATCTGCGCCCGCGTAACGGGCAGCGGCAGGACGGATGCGGGCGTGCACGCGGCGGGGCAGGTTTGCAATTTTGCGCTCCCCGACGGCATCAGAATTTCGCCCGAACGCGTTGCCGACGCGCTGAATACCTTTCTGCCGAACGACGTGCGCGTGCTCGAAAGCGCCGCCGTGCCCGAAACGTTCGACGCCTGCCGCACGGCGAAGAAAAAGACCTACCGCTATTCCGTCTACTTTTCGCGGCGGGAGAACCCGCTCTTGGAGCGGTACGCGGTGCGGTTCGGGGATTCCCCCGATTTCGCGCGCATGGGCGAATGCGCGCGGCTGTTGGAGGGCGAACACGATTTTGCGGCTTTCTCTTCGACGGGCTCGTCGGTCAAAACGACGGTGCGCACGGTGCATTCGGTCGAATTCGTGCCTTGGGCGGACGAACTCGGTGAGCGGACGTTCGGCGTGCACATCGACGTATGCGGCAGCGGCTTTTTATACAACATGGTGCGCATCATGGCGGGCGCGATTCTCGAATGCGGCACGGGGAAACTTTCCCTCTCCGCGGTGGGGGAGGCGCTGCGAACAGGGGAGCGCGATCTCTTGGGCAAAACGATGCCCGCCAAGGGGCTCACGCTCCTGCGGGTGGATTACGGTTTTTCCGTATTCGGCAAAAAAGCGTAAAAAACGAGCAAAATTTCCGCAAAAACGCCATAATTTTGCCGAAAAGTGCACAAATTCTTCTTAAAGTAATAAACGGAGAGAACGCATGGAATTCTTTATCATTTTCAGTTTTATCTATGCACTCGGCCATCCGCTGTATGCAACGGTGTACGGGTTCCGGCAGGTCGATCTGTGGATCCTTTGGGTGATCGCCGCGGCGGTCTACGTCGTGATCTGCGTATTCAAGGGGATCGGTCTGTATACGATGGCCAAAAAGCAGAACAAAACAAAGATCGGCTGGCTCGGTTTCGTTCCCTTTGCGAGCACCTTTGTGATGGGCGAACTCAGCGGCAATTTTCACCTCGGCAGCGTGAAGATCAAGCACGTCGGTTTGTACGCGATGCTCGCGGAGTTCGTGCTGTGCGCCTTTTATCTCATGCAGTATGTGCCGCAGTCGTATGTCTTCACGAACGGTTTATACACCATACAGACGATTACCCAAAACGGGCAGACGGGGATGACGCTGTATTATTCCACCGATGTACCGCAGGCGATCGTCAACCTGATCAACGTATCGACCGTGCTCGCCAATGTATTTTATTTCATCCAGCTCGTGCTGTATATCTTCCTTTGCATGGCGTTTTTCCGCGTGTACGCGCCCGCTTCTTATATTTGGATGGTCGTGCTGTGCGCGATTTTGCCCGTCGTTACGGCATTCCTCGTGTTTGCATTCCGTAACCGCACGCCTATCGATTACGACCAATACATGCAGGCGCGCATGGAGCAGATCCGCCGCGCGCAGCAGGCGCAGTACGGGCCCTACGGCCCTTACGGCGGCAATCCGTACGGGCAGAATCCGTATGGACAAAATCCCTACGGCCAAAATCCCTACGGGCAGGGGCCGTATAACAGCCCCTACGGGCAAAACCCGAACCCTTACGGCGGGCAGGGCGCGCCCAAGGAGCCGGACGATCCGTTCGGGGAATATTCTTCTCCCTCCTCCGGTCAGCAGGGGCAATCCGGCCAAAGCGGACAGGCGGGGCCTTCCGCTCCTTCCTCCGGCGACGATCCGTTCGGGGAGTATTCGGGCGGTTCCGACGGGAACAAAAACAGCTGAAGCCAAAGAGCTGTTCAGCGGAGCGCTTTCGTTTTTTCGGGCGGACGCTGGATAGATCGCGATATCAAAATTTATGGAAGGCGGCGCAGCGCGCCGCCTTCCGCTTTTCTCCCGCGCGGATTTTTTTGCAGCCGTACAAAAAACGGGTTTATGGAGGGGCGTTGACAAAATCGGCGCCGTATGCTATAATTTTTGCGGAAAAGGAGCAAAAATATCATGTACAGCGATAGTATCGCCGCAATTTCCACGCCCCCCGGCAGGGGCGGCGTTGCGATCGTCCGTCTGAGCGGTGCCGACGCGCTCGCCATAGCGGAAAAAATGTTTATACCTGCGGGGCGCACGGCGGTGCGCGATTTTGAGCCGTATCGCCTGTATCCCGGCTCGGCCGACTGCGGTTCCTTTCGCGACTTCGGCATGTGCGTGTATTTTAAAGCACCGCACAGCTTTACGGGCGAGAACGTCGTCGAGTTCCATTGCCACGGCGGCACGGCGATCGCCCGCGGGATTTTAACGCGGGCGGTATCCCTCGGCGCGCGGCTCGCAGAGCGGGGCGAATTTACCAAGCGCGCCTTTTTGAACGGAAAGCTGTCTCTCTCCGCGGCGGAAGGGCTCGTCGATATGATCAACGGCGAGAGCGAGGCGGAAGTGCGCGCGGGCAGCCTGCTCTATGCGGGGCGGCTCACCAAAACGGTGCGCGCCTTGCAGGAAAATTTGACCGAGATCCTTGCGGGCATCGATGCGGATATCGACTTCCCCGAAGAGGACATCGAACATACCGATTTAAAGGACGTGCGCGCAAAAATCGGCGCGATCGCGGAAAAACTTTCCGCGCTTGCCGCCACCTACGGCACGGGCAAAAAGGTCAAGGAAGGCGTTGCGGTCGTGCTTGCGGGCAGGCCGAATTCGGGAAAAAGTTCCCTGCTCAACGCGCTGCTCGGCGCGGATAAGGCGATCGTATCCTCCGTTGCCGGCACCACGCGCGACGCGGTGGAGGGCAACATCGAGATAAACGGCGTGCGGTTCGACCTCTACGATACGGCCGGTATCCGCGAATCTGCGGGGGAGGTGGAGAGCATCGGCATCGAGCGTGCGCGCGCGCTCATCGAGGGGGCGGACCTCGTGCTCTTCGTGCTCGATTCTTCCGAGCCCATGTCGGCAGAGGATCGGGCGGTGTACGCGGCCGTCGCCGAGAAACCGCGGCTCGTGGTGTATAACAAGACCGATTTGAACGAAACGCTCGCGGGCCCGCCCGCCGATATCCGCGTTTCGGCCAAAACGGGGGAAAATATCCCGCTCCTGCGCGAAAAAATGTTCGAGCTGTGCATGCGCGGTTACCGCACCGACGCGGAGTTCCTCATCGAAGAGCGGCATTACGGCGCGCTTTCGCGCGCGGAAGGGGAGGTGCGGCAGGCGTATGCGCTGTGCGGGGAAGTCCCGCTCGACCTGTTGGGCATCCACCTGAAAGCGGCGTGGGAAGCGCTCGGCGAGATCAGCGGCGAAACGGCGAATGAGCGCATCATCGACGAGATATTTGCAAAATTTTGCGTCGGAAAATAGGCGCCTCGCATAAAAATTACCGAAAACAAAAGGAGTGAGCGGATGGTCAATCTCGAACTTTACAGGGTATTTTACACGGTCGCGAAATGCGGCAGCCTCACGCGTGCGGCAGACGAGCTGTTCATAAGCCAGCCCGCCGTTTCGCAGGCCATCAAGCAGTTGGAGAGCCAGCTCGGCACCACGCTGTTCAACCGCACCCACCGCGGCATGGAGCTTTCGGAACAGGGCGGAAAGCAGATATTCGATATCGTCGAAAAGGCGCTCGGCGAGCTGGACCTGGCGGAAAACAAGCTCAAAGAGATCAATACCACCGCCACGGGCACCATCCGCATCAGCGCGTCGGATACCATCTTTTCGTATGTTCTCATCGATAAAATTGCCGAATACCACGAAAAATATCCCGACGTAAAGCTCAACCTCATCAACTGCATCACCACCGAAACCATCGAGCTTTTGAAAAACAACAAGTGCGACATAGCTTTTGTGAACCTTCCCATCGACGATAAGGATTTCACGCTCACGAGCGTGGTCATGCCCCTGCACGATACATTCGTGGCGAACGAACGCTTTGCCACCCTTGCCGAGGGGGTGCAGCCCCTCAAATCCATGCACGATTATCCGCTCCTGATGCTGGATACGAACACGGTCACGCGCAAGGCGATCATTCAGTTTTCCCATTCCATCGGCGTGCACCTGCATCCCGAAATCGAGTGCGGCAGCCTCGAACTGATGATCCAGCTCGCCAAAAACGGCGTGGGCATCGCGTGCGTGCCCAAAGAATATGTCCGCCGCGAATTGGGCGTGGACAAAACGCTGTTCGAGATCAAAACGGAGCCGCAACTGCCTGCGCGCTCGGTCGGCATCGCCTTCCCCAAGGGCCAGCCCGTCTCTTTCGCGTGCAAAGAGTTTTTTAAGATGTTCAACAACGATTGAATCGGTCGGTTTTCCGCCCGCGTTTGCGGGCGGTTTTCGTTTATAGAGGGCGAGAATAAGAACCCCCGCAGATTTTCTCAAACAGAGAAAATCTGCGGGGTTGCCTCATTTTCGGCAAAAAAATGCGTGTTTTTATTGTTTTTTGTCGTTATATGGGCAGGGAAATCGTTTTTTTGAAAAATCGTGCGGTCAATTTTTTTTGCTGCGGGGTTTGAAGATGAGCGCGAAGATGAACGCGAATATCACCGCGGCGGTCACGCCCGCGCTCGCCGCCGACAGCGCCCCCGTGATCGCGCCGAACAGCCCCTGTTCCGCGCCGCGCATCGCGCCGCGCGCGAGCAGGTATCCGAACCCCGAAATGGGCACGGTCGCGCCCGCTCCCGCAAAGTCGACGAGGTATTGGTATAAGCCTAACCCTTCGAGCGCCACGCCCGCGAGCATAAAGAACACGAGTATGCGCCCCGATGTGAGTTTGGTGAAGTTTATGACGATCTGCGCGATGAGGCAGATGGAACCGCCCACCGCGAACGCCTTTGCAAACATGAGCAAAATGTCGACGTATTGATTCATTGTTCCGCCTCCGCCCGTACTTTTTCTTTTCCGCTGCCCGTTTTCGCACCGAACGAGTCGGTATCGATGGCCACGGCGTGCGCGATGCACGGTATCGTTTCGCCCTGCCCCGAAGACACGGTGGAGAGCAGGGCGCCCGTCGCCACGAACAGCACCCGGTTCAGCGTGCCGAGCCGCAGTTTGTCGTAGATATAGGAGTTGAGCACCACCGCGCTGCAGCCCGCGCCGCTCCCGCCCTGAAATTCGTCTTCGATCACGTTGTAAATGATCTCGCCGCAATCGACGTGGTTGGGAAAGATATCCTGCCCCTTTTCCCAAACGAGGTCTTTCACGATGCGGCTGCCGAGCGCGCCGAGGTCTCCCGTCAGGATCAAATCGTAATAGTCGGGCGGGCGCCCCGTATCTTTTAAGTGGGTGAGTATGGTGTCCGCCGCGGCGGGCGCCATCGCCGCGCCCATATTGTTCACATCGGAAACGCCGTAGTCGATCACCCGCCCCACGGTGCCGCATTCGATGCGCGGCCCGTCGCCCCGCCGCGAGATCAGCGTGCTGCCCGCGCCCGTTACCGTCCATTGCGACTGCGGCGGGCGCGTCGTGCCCAATTCGAGCGGATAGCGGTACTGCCGTTCCGCCGAAGAAAAATGGCTGCCCGTCGCCGCGATCACGTTTTCGGCGTATCCCCCGTCCGCGAGCATACCGCCGAGCAGCAGACCTTCGCTCATCGTCGAGCAGGCGCTGTAAATACCCAAAAAGGGCAGCCCCGTTTCGCGCGCGGTAAAGCTCGCGGAAATGATCTGGTTGAGCAGGTCGCCCGCGAGGATCACGTCCACGTCGTGCTGCGTGATGCCCGCCTTTTCCACGCTCCGCTCCACGGCGGTGAGGAACATTTTCCGCTCCGCCCGCTCGAACGTGCTCTCCCCGAACATATCGTCCGACAGGGGAAAATCCACATACTTCCCCACGATGCCTTCACACTCTTTCGGCCCCGCGACCGTCGCCGTCGCCACGATCTTTGGCCCGTTTTCAAAAAATACCGTATGCCCTTGCTGCATAAGCGCACGCCCCTTGTTTCCTTCACACGTCAGTTTGTGCCGCCGCGCCGTTTTTATCCGTTAGGGGCATAAAAACTCATAAAAACATCGTTTTTGTCGCGATTTTTCGGCAAAATTCGGCATCATGCTCCACAAACAGCAGGGTGGGGCAAAATTGCAAAATGAGCTCTTCGAGCTGTATGCGGGATACGAGGTCAATATAATTGAGCGGCTCGTCCCAGATGTACAGATGCGCAGGCGTGGCGAGCGAAACGGCCAAAGCCATTTTCTTTTTCTGCCCCTCGCTGTATGCGGAAATATCCTTTTCGAACAGCGAGCTGCGAAAATTCAGCTTGTTGAGTATCGCCATCACGAGCGCGGGCGGCGCGCCGCCCGCCGCGGCATACTCCGTCACGCTGCCCGAAATCGCGGAAACGTCTTGCGGGAGGTAGGAAACGGTCAGGTCTCCGGGCACGCGCACGATCCCTTCGCGCGGTTCGATCCTGCCCGCCAAAAGTTTCAAAAGCGTGCTTTTGCCGCAGCCGTTCGCGCCCGCAACCGCTATGCGTTCGCCCCGCCCGATCGTGAGCGTTTTATCCGAGATCGCGTCTTTTCCGCCGTATCCTGCGGATACATGTGTCAGGGAACACAGTTCCTGCGCGCGGAAGGGCAGGGGCGAAAGTTTCAGGTTCCCGTAAAATTCGGCGTCTTTCAGCAGCGCGCTCTTTTCCTCGATCGCTTTTTCCTGCCGCCGTTCGGTAACTTTGGCGCGCTTTGCCATCTTCGCCGCCATGCGCCCGACATGCCCTTTTTCGGGCGGAAGTCCCGCTACTTTGTGTTTCTTATTTTTACTCGCTTCTACTTTATCTGCCCAGCCGCTCATGCGCTCGGCGGATTTTTGCATTGCGGCGATCTGTTTTTTCAGGCGTTCGTTCTGTTCCGATTCGGCTTTATCGGCGGCAGTTTTGTCTTTCCACCAATCGGAAAAACTGCCGCGGCGCAGCGTATATCCTTCCGCGCCGAACACGAGGATATGGTCGCAGCAGGCATCCAAAAAGGCGCGGTCGTGCGAAACGAGGATAAAGCCGAGTTTGCCTTTCAGGTATGCGGCGAGTTTTTCCCGCCCCGCGCGGTCGAGGTGGTTGGTCGGTTCGTCGATGAGCAGATACGCGCTCTCCTCCGAAAAGAGCGCCGCAAGCTGCAATTTGGTGCGTTCCCCGCCCGAAAGGGTGCGGTAGGGGCGTTCGAGCACTTCCTCCGCGAGTCCGAGCCCGCGCATTTCCCGTTTCAGTTTCCAAAGCTCCATCGCCGGGCGCGCGGCATACAGCGCGGAGAGCGCGTCGAACTCCTCCGCGGCGGCAAAAGGGAAGTATTCGAGCGGCACGGGGCAGCGTATCGTTCCCTGCCTGCATTCGAGTTTGCCGCAGAGCAAACGCAAAAAAGTCGTTTTTCCCCGCCCGTTGCGCCCCGTCAGGGCGAGTTTCCAATCGGTGTCGAGGGTGAGCGTCAGGTTATCGAATACGTTTTCGTAAGAATCGGGGTAGCGGTACGTCAGATCGGTTACGTTGATCGCGGACATAAACATTTCCTCCTGATAAAAGCGATGCGGCGGGTAAATAGAAAAAACGGGGCCGCAAGAGAAATACTCTGCGGCCCCGCCGTTCGTTCTATCCGAAAAATGATCTCTTGCGACAACGCGCAAAGGCGGCGGGGGACTGTTGCCCTCGCTCGGCTCTGCGGTAAATTGTTATCTGCAAGAAATATACATCGCTGCTCCTGTATCGCGTATTCGGACGATATCGCCCAAGTGTTTACTATTGTAGCACGGGCGGGACGGTAAGTCAAGTTTTTTTATCGCGCGTACATGCGCGAGAGGAAAATCCTGCATATTTTTGCCGCGCCGGGGCGATTGTTTTGTGTAATTCGTTTGACAAAGGGGGCAAAAAATGGTAGAATAGCACTTGCGACTGTGGGCGCATATCTATTTGCGCGCCCTTTTGCCGCGGTTTCGCACGAGGCCGGTTTCTCACAATGCCCTGTCGGGCATTGCTTGTTTCCGCCTCGGCTCCGCCGTCTTTGTTCACGAAAATCTCGTTTCGCTGCGATTTTCCGTGAGTTTGCGGTTTTATATTTTTAATAATCGCGCGTCCGAAAACGACGCATAGCGATAACAAGTTATCGCGCAACATTGTCAATTTTGCATGAATGCCCGCAAGCGGTCGCTCCGCAAAATTGACTGTGTTAGGTGCGATAGTGCCCCCCCGATTTGCCGATACTTCGGCTTGCGGAAGGGGTGAAAGCGACGCGCATATTCTTGGTGTGCCCTTAAAAAATAACGGGGTTCCCGAAAATCGCAACGCGCGCAGCGGTGTGAGATTTTTGGGGATAAGGAGCAACAAGTGCACGAGGGCTTGGCGGCAAGCTATGCGCACCGCCTGCCGTCCGTCGCCTTGTTGCGACGAGCAACGAGGGGAAAGCCGTTCGGGTTTCCCTAAAATCGCAAAAATTCGCAGGCAACAGCTTGCCGAGAATTTCGCGAGCAAGAACTAGCTTTCTTAAATTGCGTAAGGGCAATTTTAAGATAAATTTCCAATCTTACAAGGAGGTAAAACATGCCTACAATCAACCAGCTCATCAAGCACGGCAGAGAGCGCCGCGTGGAAAAGAGCAAAACGCCTATCATGGGTCAGTGCCCGCAGAAGAGGGGCGTATGCCTTTCCGTTTCCACCACCTCTCCGAAAAAGCCGAACTCCGCGCTCCGTAAAATCGCGCGTGTCCGCTTGACGAACAAACAGGAAGGTACCGTTTACATTCCGGGCGAGGGTCACAACCTCAACGAGCACAGCTCCGTCCTCATCCGCGGCGGCCGTGTGCGCGATCTCCCCGGTGTGCGTTACCACATCATCCGCGGCGCGCTCGATACCGCAGGCGTCGCCAAGAGAAAGCAGGCTCGCTCCAAATACGGTGCGAAGCGCCCCAAATAATCACCTATTTATATAGTATTGTTTGGAAGAGAAGGCGGCTTTCGGCCGCAAACAAAATCCTACTTGTCGGAAATTTATCTGAAAAAGATACCCCGATGAAAAGTAGGCAGTATGCCGCAAGGCAGAAGATTCGCTACTTTCCCATCCGTCACAATAAATCGCAGGCGACAGCGCCTCGGCTTTTCGTGAGTTGAGAGGAAACGCAAGCGATAGCTGTACTGAAGGGTATTTACCCTTACAAAAATTCGCAGAATGCTGCGTTCGGCGCAATTCCGCGAACCCCAAATCAATTTAAGGAGGACAACCAATCATGCCCAGGAGAGGCAATGTTCCGAAAAGAGACGTTCTGCCCGATCCCGTATACGGCAGCAAGGTAGTCGCGAAACTGATCAACCAGATCATGCTCGACGGCAACAAGGCTACGGCGCAGAAGATCGTTTACGACGCTTTCGATATGATGAAAGAAAAACTCAATCAGGACCCCTTGGAAATCTTCAACCAGGCGATGGCGAACGTCATGCCCGTGCTCGAAGTAAAGGCCCGCCGCGTCGGCGGTGCCAACTACCAGGTCCCGATCGAGATCCGTCCCGAACGCCGCCAGACGCTCGCGATCCGCTGGATCGTCATCAACACCCGCAAGCGCAGCGAACGCGAGATGAGCAAAAAGCTCGCCGCGGAGCTGATGGACGCGTTCAACAACACGGGCGGCTCGGTCAAGAAGAAAGAAGATACCCACCGCATGGCGGAGGCGAACAAGGCTTTCGCGCATTTCCGTTGGTAAAAGGAGTAAACTATGCCCAGACAATTCGGTCTTGACGTAACAAGAAACATCGGTATCATGGCGCACATCGACGCCGGCAAAACCACCACGACGGAGCGTATCCTGTTCTATACGGGTAAAACGCACAAGTTGGGTGAAACGCACGAAGGCGCCGCGACCATGGACTGGATGGTGCAGGAGCAGGAGCGCGGCATCACCATCACTTCCGCCGCTACCACCTGTACCTGGAAAGGCCACCGTATCAATATCATCGATACGCCGGGCCACGTCGACTTCACCGTCGAAGTGGAGCGCTCGCTCCGCGTTTTGGACGGCGCCGTTGCCACATTCTGCGCGAAGGGCGGCGTTGAGCCGCAGTCGGAAACGGTGTGGCGCCAGGCGGATAAGTACAAAGTTCCCCGCATCGCGTATGTCAACAAAATGGACATCAACGGTGCGAATTTCGACAACGCGGTCAAAATGATGCGCGAGCGCCTCGGCACGCGCGCCATCCGCATCCAGCTCCCCATCGGCAAGGAAGATACCTTTAAAGGAATCATCGACCTCGTAAACATGAACGCGGAGATCTATAAAGACGACCTCGGCACGCAGTTCGAAAAGACGGATATCCCCGCCGACATGATGGAGGACGCGAAAAAATACCGCGCCGAACTCGTAGAGGCGGTCGCCGAACAGAGCGACGAGCTGATGGAAAAATATTTCGAGGAAGGGGATCTTTCCGTCGAAGAATTGAAAACGGGCCTGCGCAAGGCGACCATCAGCATGGCGATCACGCCCGTTCTGTGCGGCTCTTCCTACCGCAACAAGGGCGTGCAGTTCCTGCTCGACGCCATCGTCGATTACCTGCCTTCGCCTTTGGACGTAGACCACGTGAAAGGTATCAACCCCAACACGGGCGAAGAAGAGGAGAGAAAGACCTCCGACGACGAACCCTTCGCAGGGCTCGCGTTCAAGATCGCGGCAGACCCGTTCGTCGGCAAGCTCGCGTTCTTCCGCGCCTATTCGGGCGTTTTGGAGTCCGGCTCCTACGTTTATAACAGCACCAAGCAGAAGAAAGAGCGCGTCGGGCGCCTGCTGCAGATGCACGCGAACCACCGCGAAGAGATCCCGATGATCTATTCGGGCGATATCTGCGCGATCGTCGGTTTGAAAGAAACGACCACGGGCGACACGCTGTGCGACGAAAAGCATCCCATCGTGCTCGAACAGATGGAATTCCCCGAACCCGTTATCAAAGTCGCCATCGAACCCAAGACCAAAGCCGGTCAGGAAAAGATGACGATGGCGCTCGTCAAGCTGGCGGAGGAAGACCCGACCTTCAAGACGTACACCGACAATGAAACGGGGCAGACCATCATCGCCGGTATGGGCGAGCTGCACCTTGAGATCATCGTCGACCGTCTGCTCCGCGAGTTTAAGGTGGAGGCGAACGTCGGTCAGCCGCAGGTCGCTTACCGCGAAACTTTCCGCAAGGCAGTGGATGCCGAGGGCAAGTATGTCCGTCAGTCGGGCGGTAAAGGTCAGTACGGTCACTGCAAACTGCGCCTTGAACCGCTGGAACCCGGCCAGGGCTACGAATTCGTCGACGAAACGGTCGGCGGCTCCATCCCCAAGGAATATATCCCCGCCATCGACAAAGGTATTCAGGAGGCGGCCAAGAACGGCTTCCTCGCCGGCTACGAAGTGGTGGACTTCCGCGCGGTCGTGTACGACGGCTCGTATCACGAAGTCGACTCCTCCGAAATGGCGTTCAAGATCGCGGGCTCCATGGGCTTTAAGGACGGCTTGAAGAGGGCGAACCCCGTTCTGCTCGAACCGATCATGAAAGTGGAGATCGTAACGCCCGAAGATTACTTCGGCGATCTGATGGGCAACGTATCTTCCCGCCGCGGCACGATCACGGGCACGGAGGACAGGAACGGCGCCAAGGTCATCGACGCGCAGATCCCGCTGTCGGAAATGTTCGGGTATGCGACCGATCTTCGTTCGCGCACGCAGGGCCGCGGGCAGTTCACGATGCAGTTCTCGCATTACAGCGAAGTTCCCCGCTCCATTTCTGAAAAGATCATCGGCGAGCGCGGAAAGAAAGCCGAGTAAGCGGCGGTTTTTCAAAAATTTTTTGAAAAAAGTCGCAAAAAGATTGATATATTTTTCAAAGTACGATATAATTATACTTGCTTGTAAAAGCCGCTATTCATGTTAATGATAGATAGCTGCAAGAGCCGGAACCATTTCGGCGCACAAGTTATCATTAAAAAATAAAAATTTATTTGGAGGAACGAAAATGGCTAAGGCTAAATTCGACAGAAGCAAACCCCACGTTAACGTCGGCACGATCGGCCACGTTGACCACGGCAAAACGACTCTGACCGCAGCTATCACGATGGTTATGGCTGCCAAGGGTCAGGCTGCCAAGATGAAATACGACGAGATCGACAAGGCGCCGGAAGAGAAGGCTCGTGGTATCACGATCAACACCGCGCACGTCGAGTATCAGACGGACAAGCGCCACTATGCGCACGTTGACTGCCCGGGACACGCCGACTATGTCAAGAACATGATCACCGGCGCCGCGCAGATGGACGGCGCGATCCTCGTCGTTGCGGCGACGGACGGCCCGATGCCCCAGACCCGTGAGCACATCCTGCTCGCCCGTCAGGTCGGCGTGCCTTACATCGTCGTATTCATGAACAAGACCGATCAGGTCGACGATCCCGAACTTCTCGAACTCGTCGAAGAGGAAATCCGCGACCTGCTCACCAAGTACGGCTTCCCCGGCGACAAGACGCCCATCATCAAGGGTTCCGCTCTCAAGGCTTTGGAAAAGGCTACCAGCGGCGCTTCCGATGCGGAAATCCTCGCTGCTCCCGAGTGCAAGTGCATCCTCGATTTGATGGATGCGATCGACGCGTATATCCCCGATCCTCAGCGTGAGGACGACAAGCCTTTCCTGCTCCCTGTCGAAGACGTGTTCACGATCTCCGGCCGCGGCACCGTTGCTACGGGCCGTGTTGAGCGCGGCGTGGCGAAAGTCGGCGATCCCGCTGAAATCGTCGGCCTCATCGAGAAGCCCCGTTCGACGGTCATCACCGGTCTCGAAATGTTCCGCAAGATGCTCGACGAAGCTATGGCGGGCGACAACGTAGGTGCTTTGCTCCGCGGTATCGACCGTAAGGACATCGAGAAAGGCCAGGTTATCGCGAAACCCGGTTCGATCCATCCTCACACCGAGTTCGAAGCGCAGGTGTACGTTCTGACGAAGGAAGAGGGCGGCCGTCATACCCCGTTCTTCAACAACTATCGTCCTCAGTTCTTCATCCGCACGACGGACGTTACGGGCTCCATCAAACTGCCGGAAGGCGTTGAAATGGTTATGCCCGGCGACAACGTCAAAATCGACGTTTCGCTCATCAAGCCGGTCGCGGTGGAAGAAGGTCTCCGTTTCGCTATTCGTGAAGGCGGCAGAACGGTCGGTTCGGGCGTCGTTTCCAAGATCGTCAAGTAATTAAAAAATTGCAATAAAAAGACTTCGGGTTTTCCGAAGTCTTTTTTGGTTCAAGGAACTATTTTTGTATCTTTTAAGGGGATTTTTTGCATCGATCGCATAGGGATATTTTTGCACGATCAGGGGTATTTTCGTATTGCCTTACAGGGGCTTTTCAATGGTTATTGTATCGCATAGGGGCATCTGCTTATAGGGGCGTTTTTGCATTTTTTAGGAACATTTTGTATCTTACAGGGGTGTTTTTTAGGTTAAAACCCGTTTATTTCCGTCAGCGGAGTGCCCGTTCGCCGTCGCTTTATACGATTGCGGTGCGCTGCCTGTAAAGGCGAAAAAGTGGATATTTGCTCCGCCGCGTTTTGCAGCGTTTCGCCTGAAAATCCGCCGAAAATCGAGTGACGTATGGCAAAAAACGTGCTATAATGGTAAAAAACGATTCGAGGTATTTTATGACCATTCATCACGATAAAATGGCATACGGCAAGTTGAACTCCCTGACCGACGAATTTTCGGAAGAACGGTTGCAGGAAATGGTAGGGCGGCTCTCCGGGCAGGAAAAGCCTGAACGGGAGTACGATAAAATGATCCGCGGGGAGCTGTATAACCCCGCAGACGAGGAGCTCACCATGCTGCGCAAGCAAGTGCGCCGCCTGTTCTATCGCTATAATAATTCAGAAGAAGACGAACAGGAATTGCGGCGCGACCTTTTGCACCGTATCTTTGGCAAACACGGCGAGCATTTTTATTGCGAACCGCCCATCCGGTTCGACTACGGGATCAATACGGAGATCGGGGAGAATTTCTTTTCCAATTTCAACCTCACGATTTTAGACGTTGCGCACGTAAAGATCGGCAAACAGTGTTTTATCGGGCCGAACGTATCCATCGTAACGCCCGTGCATCCCATGCTCGCGTGTGACAGGAACATGCGGCCGGACGGCAAGGGCGGCATGTTCGACTACGAATACGCCCGCCCGATCACCATTGAAGATAACGTTTGGCTGGCTTCAAACGTCACGGTGTGCGGCGGCGTGACCATCGGGCACGATACGGTCATCGGCGCGGGCAGCGTGGTCGTCAAGGATATTCCTGCGGGCGTATTTGCAGCAGGCAATCCCTGCCGCGTCATTCGTCCGATCACGGAAAAGGACAAGATGAAACTTCCGAATGAGTAAATAATCGCCGATTAAAAGGATTTGCCCGCCCGAAAGCAAAAATGCTTTCGGGCGGGCGTTTTTCGCAAATTCATCCTTTATTTTATACGATTGCACGCATACGGAAGGAGCCCTATAAAAAATATCCGTTGAAAGATATCATCCCGTTTCGGAGGATGCGGCGGAAACGTCGTCCGGCGCCCGCATTTCGGCTCTTTTTTCGTTCGGTACGCCTTGCCGATATGCCGTATTTCTAATATTGCCGCTCCTTTTTGAATTTCGGATAACATAATTTTTTCAGAAAAAACCGACTTCTATAAGAATTTATCCGCGGTTGCATAAAATTTGATGACATTTTATTGCCATTTAAAATATTTAAAAACATATACTAATAAAATGTACAAATACTATATCCATTTCGTTTAGATAATCAACAGTTTACAAAATGCTTAAGGACAAATTTTTTCAAAGCATAGTGAAAGTATAAAAATCGGCGGCATTCGGCAATGAATTGCAAAAAACGGGCGTGCGGCGGCGGTATAATGGGAGCGATCACAAAACGGGGTATCCGCAAAAAACCGTTGAAACGGCGAAAGCAAAACGGCGCGGATTTTCAAAAGCGGCGAAAGCAAAGCGGCGAAGGCGCGAAAGCAATAAAAAATCAAAGCAGCATACGGTTTTTCCGCGCGGATGGCGCGGGCCGTGCAGCGAAAATTGCGCTTTGCCGTGCGCGGCGGTTAAAATTTGAATGCCGAAAAGGGGAGGGGAGCGGAGTTGGACGTCTATCTCGATATTCTCATCCTCGATAATTTCTGCGCGGACGCGGCCCTCCTGTATTGCGCGGTCAAAACGGTAAAGGGCGAGGCAAAGTTTTGGCGCATCTTCCTTGCGTCGCTTTTTGGCACGGCGCTCGGCGTGGGGTATACAGTCTTCAAGCTGTATTTTACCCTGCCCGCCGCCGTCGACATTTTTATCAAGTACGGCGTGGCGGCGGTCCTGCCCCTGCCCGCGGCAAAGTTCAAAAAAAAGCGGACGTATTTGCTGTGCTCGCTCGCGTTCGTGGGGTATATGTTCGCCCTCGCGGGGATGCTCACCGCGCTGTTTTCGCAAATTTCGCCCAATGCGGGGGAGGGAGAACTGACCTATACGCTGTACGGAATGCCCTCCGGCGTGCTGGCGGCGGCGTGCGTCGCATTCGCGTTTTTGGGGGTACGTGTTGTAAAAATTTTAAAAAATCACGGCAAACACCTCGCGCTGTGTTGCACCTGCCGCCTCACCCATCGCGGCAAAACGGTGGAGGCAAAAGCGTTCACCGATACGGGCAACCGTCTCAAAGACGGCGCCGGCAATCCCGTCGTCGTGGCGGAGCGTGCGCTCGCGCTTTCCCTCTTGTCGGAGGGGATTTTTGCGGGCAACACGCCCTGCGAAAAATTGTCCGTCACCACGGTAAACGGAACGTCGGAATTTACGGCGTTCAAAATTGACGAATTGGAGATATATTCCGGCAAAAAGTCGAATATACTAAAAGAAGTGACGGTTGCGATCAGTCCGCGCCCGCTCGCGGGGGAATATGCGCTGATCCTGCCGCCGGAGTACGCAAAAGAGGAGGATTTTGAGGATCGGGGAGGCAAACCATGCTGAAAGACATCAAGGCAAAGATACTCCGCCTGCTTGCGAAAATGCGCGGCGGCGACAACGTGCTCGACTATATCTGCGGGAGCGAGGCGCTGCCCTTGCCCTATTCCGCGGAGGAAGAATCTGACCTGTTGGGCAAACTCTCGGCGGGCGACGAGGCGGTCAAAGCGGCGCTCGTGGAGCACAATCTGCGCCTCGTCATCTATATCGCGCGCAAGTTCGATAATACGGGCGCCGATTCCGACGACCTCGTGTCCGTCGGCACCATCGGGCTCATCAAGGCGGTGAACTCCTTCAATCCCGAAAAGAATATCAAGCTCGCCACGTACGCTTCACGCTGCATCGAAAACGAGATACTCATGTACCTGCGCCGCCTCGTGCGGCTCAAAAGCGAGGTTTCTTTCGACGAGCCGCTCAACACCGATTGGGAGGGGAACGAACTGCTCCTCTCCGACGTTTTGGGCACCGATTCCGACACCGTGTATAAAGATATCGAAACAGGCGTGGAAAAGGAGCTCTTGCGCGGCGCTCTGCAAAAACTGCCCGAACGGGAACGCAAGATCATGAATCTGCGCTTCGGTTTAGACGGCGGCGAGGAGATGACGCAAAAGGACGTTGCCGACCTTTTGGGCATCTCGCAATCGTACATATCCCGTTTGGAAAAGAAGATCATCGCCCGTTTAAAGAACGAGATGAGCAAACTTATTTGAGCAGTTTTTTCGGTATTTTTGCCGTTTTTGGGCGGTTTTTTACTGTTTTCGGCAATATTTAAGCGATTTTTTGCAAAAAATGCAATTCGCGAAAAATGAATGACATAAAAGCAAAGTGCGCGCCGCAAAAGCGGCGCGCACTTGCCCGCAGAACGGGCAAATATGAGCAGGCGGGCAAACAGGCGAAGCAAAATAAGAAGGGCAAGCGAGGCCGTGCACGAAGTATGCGCGGGCAAAACGGGCGGAAAATGTGCCGCGCATCCGCATATCCGCCGCCGCGGCGGAATACAATACTCTGTAACGAACATCAGCCGAGGTGCCTATGCGCGCATATCATTCCGTACCCGCCGACGCCGTTTTGGCAGAACTGAAAACATCCGAGCTGGGTATCAGCGAATCGGAGGCGCAGGAGCGCCTCGCCCGCTGCGGCGAAAACGCCCTGCAAACCAAAAAGAAGGGCGGCGCACTCCGCCTGTTTTTGGCGCAGTTCAAGGATTTTATGACCATTCTGCTCATCTGCGCCGCCGCGGTGTCCGCCGTCATCGCCTATATCACCGAAGACGTGCACGAGCTCGCGGATACGGGCATTCTGCTCTTTATCATCTTTTTGAATACCTTTGTCGGCTTTATACAGCAGTACCGCGCCGACAACGCCATCGAAAAGCTGAAATCCCTCTCCGTATGCCGCGTCAAAACCGTCCGCGGCGGAAAGGATATGCTCATAGACAGCCCGCGGCTCGTCCCCGGCGACATCGTCAATTTGGAGGAGGGCGACATGGTGCCCGCCGATTGCCGCGTTCTGCACGCGGAGGAGCTCAAATGCGACGAATCGGCGCTCACGGGCGAATCGGTGGGGGTGAGCAAAAATGCGGAGACGTGCGCGGAAAAAACGGGCGTATTCGACCGCAAAAATATGCTGTATTCCTCCTCGTTCGTCGTCAAGGGGCAGGCGAAAGCGGTGGTCGTGCACACGGGCAAAGAGACGGAGCTGGGCAAGATCGCAGACCTTCTCAACAATACCGAATCCGCCAAAACGCCCCTCGAAAAGACGCTCGCCGTCCTCGGCAAGGTCATCACGGCGTTCGTCATCAGCGTGGCGGCGATCATCTTCGTGTTCGGCATATTCTTCAAGGAAAGCACCCTTTTGGGCAACTTTATGTCGTCGGTGGCCATCGCCGTCGCGGCGATTCCGGAGGGCATGCCCGCCATCGTGACCGTTATCATGGCGCTCGGCGTGCAGAAGATGAGCCGCGAGCGCGCCATCGTGCGCAAGCTCCATGCCGTCGAAACGCTGGGCGGGTGCAGCTGTATTTGTTCGGATAAAACGGGTACTCTCACCGAAAACCGCATGACGGTGGAGGAGGTCGTCACCGATTTTTCGCGGTGCGGCGAGCCCGTCCGCGCGGAAATGACCGCTTCTGTGCGGGGCGGCGGCAGAAAATTGCTCGAATGTATGGCGGTATGCAACACCGTCAAGGGCAGCGCGGGCAGGCGCATGGGCGACCCCACCGAGGTCGCGCTCGTAAACTATGCCGATTCGCTGGCGTTTGCGCCCGATTTTGCACGGTTGGGCGGCATTCCGTTCACTTCCGAGCGAAAGATGATGACGGTCGCGGCAAGGATGGAGGAGGGGAGCTTTTGCTATTGCAAGGGCGGGGCAGACGTTATTTTGGGGCGCTGCAACCGCATCAGCGACGGCAGCGGCATTCGCCCGATTACCGAGCGCGACCGCGCGAACGTAACGGCGGCGGCGCACGCGCTCGCCTCGCGCGCACTGCGCGTGCTGGGGTTTGCCTATTGCGAATATACGGGCGCGCCGAGCGAGGAGGAGCTCATCTTTGTCGGCATCTGCGGCATGATCGACCCGCCCAAACGCGGGGTAAAAGAGGCGGTCGCGGAATGCGTCCGCGCGGGCATCACCCCCGTCATGATCACGGGCGATCACCGCGATACGGCGTATGCCATCGCCTCCCGGCTGGGCATTGCCGAGCGGGAAGGGCAGGTGATCACGGGCGCCGAGCTGGACGGGATGGCGGAGGCCGAGCTGGATAAGCGCGTGCCCGAAGCGCGCGTGTTTGCGCGCGTCAGCCCCAAGCACAAGAGCATGATCGTCGAGCGGTTTCAAAAGGCGGGCAACGTCGTCGCCATGACGGGCGACGGCATCAACGACGCGCCCGGCATCCGCAAGGCGGATATCGGCATCGCGATGGGTATTTCGGGCACCGACGTAACCAAGAGCGCCGCCGATATGGTCATCGCGGACGACAATTTTTCTACCATCGTTACGGCGGTGCGGGAGGGGAGGCACGTCTTTTCCAACGTAAAAAAGACGATATTATTCTTTTTGGCGACCAACCTTGCCGAGGTGCTGTCCATCCTCATCGTCACCCTCGCGCTGTATAAATACGATTTTCTCACTTCCACCCAGCTTTTGTGGATCAACCTCATCACCGACAGCCTGCCCGTGCTCTCTTTGGGCGCGGAAAAGGCGGAGCGCGACGTGATGCTGCGGCCGCCGCAGCGGGCATCCGCGCTCTTTTCCGCCGATTCGATGGCGTCCGTCGCCTATTACGGCGTTGTGCAGACGGCGATCTGCGTCGGGGTTTTCGTCTGGAGCGCGAACGCGTTCGGCAACGCCGTCGCCGTTACGATGACCTTTTTCGTCCTCTCCTTTTTGGAACTGTTCCATTCCTTCAATATCCGTTCGGAGCGCGGTTCGGCGTTCGGGAAGGGCTTTTTCTCCAATAAAATGCTGTTTTTAACGGTATTTATCGGCATCGGCGTCAATCTTTTGCTGTGCCTGTTTGCGCCCGTGCGCAGCGCGTTCGACATTGTTTTGCTCACGCCCGCGCAGTGGGGCATCGTGTTCGCCGCCTCGCTCGCGGTCATTCCCGCCGCGGAGATCTACAAGGCTGTCTGGCGGCTCATCGAAAAAAAGGGCAAACAAAAGGGCGCCCGCGGTTCAGGCGCACACGGAGACAGGGAGATGCGCGAAAAAAAGACGGCCAAAAATGCCGCGTGAAAGCGGTTTTCGCCGCGTAATGTGCTGTTTTTACAGAACTTTTCTATAAAAAAACAGAGCGGGGGCTTTCCGAAATCCGGAAAGCCCCCGCCGTATGTTATTTGGGTTTGTTTGGCTGCTATTGCCTGTTGAAAGCAAACGGGCTGCGGTTTATTCGGGCACGACGCTCACGAAAATTTTTGCGGAAACGCCCTCCATCAGGCGCACTTCGCAGGTATAATCGCCCAATGTTTTGAGCGCGTCTTTCAGGATGATCTTTTTCTTATCCACGTCGAACCCCTGTTCGGCGAGCTTTGCAGCGATCTCCTTGGAAGTTACGCTGCCGAACACCTTGCCGTTTTCGCCGCACTTGATGGAAACGCTCACCTTCGCCTTGTCCATCCTTTGCGCGAGTTCGCGTATCGCCTTGATCTCCTCGGCACGGCGGCGTTCCTCCGCCTCTTTTTGTATCTTCAAACTGTTCACGGCGACGGAAGACGCCTGTTCCGCCAATCCCTTTTTCAAGAGAAAGTTTTTGGCATAGCCGTCGCTCACGTCGAGTATTTCTCCCTTTTTGCCCGTGCCTTTTACGTCCTGTTTGAGTATCACTTTCATGCTGTTCACCTCTCGCGGTTGTTTCTGCCATGCGTGCCGCGGCCTGCCGGCGGCTTCCTCTGCCATGGTACTCCCTATTGTACAACGCCCGCGCAGAAAAGTCAACCGCTTTTTCCCTGCGGCGGGCGGGCAGCAAAGCGCGTGCCCGGAAAATAGGCTCCGCCGATACAAAAAAGGCCCAACGTGCGATGCGGCATAAATTTCCGCATTCAGTTTCTTGAAATTTTTTGCGCGTTGTGTTACAATAAACAATAAGTTAGATTGTATATACAGAAACGAGAGGTTACTGCATGGCATTGCGCATGGGGATCGACGTGGGATCCACGACCGTTAAGGTGTGCGTCCTGTCGGAGGATTCCGAAATTTTATATTCCTGCTATGAACGCCATTTCGCGCGGGTGAAGGAATGCGTCCTCAACCAGCTTTCCGTCGTCGAGCAAAAGTTCGGCGGGGGCGAGTACAGGATCAGCATAACCGGTTCGGCGGGATTGGGGCTTGCCGAGCGCAGCGGCCTGCCTTTCGTGCAGGAGGTGCAGGCGGCGTTCACTGCTATCCGCAAATTTTACCCCGACGCGGACGCGGCGGTCGAGCTGGGCGGGGAGGACGCGAAGATCATCTTCATCACGGGCGGCACCGAACAGCGCATGAACGGCAGTTGTGCGGGCGGCACGGGCGCGTTCATCGACCAGATGGCGACGCTTTTGAATATCACCGTTTCCGAGATGGACGAGCTGTCGCTGCGAGCGGAAAAGGTGTACCCCATCGCCAGCCGCTGCGGCGTGTTCGCAAAGTCGGATATCCAGCCCCTTTTGAATCAAGGAGCGCGCAAGGAGGACATCTCCGCGAGCATCTTCCAGGCGGTCGTCGACCAAACGGTCGCGGGTCTCGCGCAGGGGCGGCGCATCAAGGGCAAGGTTCTGTTTTTGGGCGGCCCGCTCTACTTTATCCAGGGGCTCCGCCGCGCCTTCAAAGACACGTTAAAATTGGACGATGATCACGCGATTTTCCCCGAAAACGCCCCCTGTTTTATGGGTATCGGTGCGGCGCTGTACGCGCAGGCGTTCGATCCCGTGCCGATCGGGGAGGCGGTTTCGCGCATTCAAAGCGCCAAGGGCAGCGACGACGTGGTAACCGGCGAACCGCTGTTTAAGGACAGGGAGGAATACGAACAGTTCGTTTCCCGCCACAAGGCGAGCGACCTCGCGTTCGCGGACATAAAAACGTATGCGGGCGACGCGTATTTGGGCATCGACAGCGGCTCGACGACGACCAAACTCGTGCTCATCACGCCCGACTGCAAAGTGTTGTACGAACACTATCAGTCCAACAACGGGCAGCCGCTCGACATCGTTTTGGAGCGCCTGCGCGAGATCTACGAACTTGCGGGCGGGCGCGTCAAGATCCGCGGCGCGGCCGTTACCGGCTACGGCGAGGATCTGATGAGGGCGGCGCTCAAAGCGGATTTCGGCATCGTGGAGACGGTCGCGCACTTCAAGGCGGCGGTGTATTTCGACCCGAAAGTGGACTTTATCATCGATATCGGCGGGCAGGATATCAAGTGCTTTAAGATCAAGAACGGCGCCATCGACTCCATCATGCTCAACGAGGCGTGTTCCTCCGGCTGCGGCTCCTTTATCCAGACGTTCGCCAGGGCGATGGGCATGGAGATCGACGAATTTTCCAAGCTCGGCCTGTTCGCAAAGCACCCCGTGGAGCTGGGCAGCCGCTGCACGGTGTTTATGAACAGCTCGGTCAAACAGGCGCAAAAGGAGGGCGCGGGCGTGGAGGATATCTCCGCGGGGCTCTCTTCTTCCATCGTAAAAAACGCCATTTATAAGGTCATCCGCGCCAAAACGCCCGACGAACTCGGCAACAATATCCTCGTGCAGGGCGGCACCTTTTTAAACGACGCGGTTTTGCGCTCCTTCGAGCTGGAAACGGGCAGGCACGTCATACGCCCCGGCATCGCGGGGCTGATGGGCGCGTTCGGCGCGGCGCTGTACGCAAAGGAAAATATCCGCGGCGAAAGCACCCTCATCACCGAGGCGGAACTCAAATACTTTACATATACCTCCAACAGCCATATCTGCAAGGGCTGTACATCCCATTGCAACGTCAACGTCATCGGATTTTCGGACGGACGCAAATTCATCTCCGGCAACAAGTGCGAAAAGGGCGCGGGCCTCAAACCCCATTCGGACGAGCTGGATATGTACCACTATAAGTACGAACGTATCTTAAAAAGCGTAACCGGCGCCCGGGGAAAGCGGGGCAGGGTGGGGCTTCCGCTCGCGCTCGGCTACTACGAACAGCTCCCGCTGTGGGCGGGATTTTTCGAGGCGTGCGGCTTCGAAGTCGTTTTGAGCGAGGAGTCCTCCCGCCGCCTGTATTTCAAGGGGCAGCACACCGTCGCCAGCGACACTGTCTGTTACCCCGCCAAGCTCACGCACGGGCACATCGAAAGCCTTTTGGACAAGGGCGTCGATTTCATCTTTTTCCCCTGCGAAAGCTACAATCTGGACGAGCACGATTCGGTCAACCATTACAACTGTCCCGTCGTGGCGTATTACCCCGAACTTTTAAAGGCGAACAACGAGCGGCTGCATGACGATAATTTTATCATGCCGTACCTCGATCTGAACGACGAAAAGTCGTCCGTGCGCGCATTGCAGAGGGCGCTCGCCCGCTGGAAGGTCAAGCCGCGCGAGATAAAGGCGGGGCTCGCCGAAGGGTTTGCCCGCCTGAACAGATACTATGCCGACGTGCGCGCGGAAGGGGAAAAGATCCTCGCCAAAGCGCGCAAAGAGGGCAAGCCGATCGTCGTGTTGGCGGGGCGGCCGTACCACATCGACCCCGAAATCAACCACGGCATCGGCAAACTGCTCACCTCGCTGGGCATCGCCGTGCTGTCGGAGGACAGCGTTTTCGACAAGGGCAAGCAGGTGCTCGTCAACGTTCTCAACCAGTGGACGTACCACGCCCGCCTGTACCGCGCGGCGGAGTTCGTAACCGAAAACGAAGATATAAACCTCGTGCAGCTCGTCTCCTTCGGCTGCGGCATCGACGCCATCACGACGGACGAGGTGCGCGCCATTCTGGAGAGCCGCGGCAGGCTGTACACGCAGATCAAGATCGACGAGATCAACAACCTCGGCGTGGTGAAAATACGCCTGCGCAGCATGCTCGCCGCCATCGAGGAACAAAAGAGGCAAAAGGATGCAAAATAAGAAAAACGCAAAAATCGGGCAGGAAACGGCGGATTTTCGCGACGATTACCCGAAATTTACGCCCGAAATGAAATATACGCACAAAATTCTGGTGCCCGACATGCTGCCCGTGCACTTCGGCATCATCGTCGATATCCTGCGGCGGGACGGCTGGGACATCGAGCTGCTGCGCAACGATTCGCGCGCCGTCATCGACGAGGGATTAAAGCACGTCCACAACGATACCTGTTTTCCCGCGCTGTGCGTTACGGGGCAGTTTATCGACGCGCTCAAGAGCGGCAAATACGACGTCGAGCACACGGCGGTGCTCATCACCCAATCGGGCGGCGGCTGCCGCGCGTCCAACTATATCCCGCTCATCCGCAAGGCGCTCAAAGCGGAGTTCCCGAAAGTTCCCGTCATCTCCCTCAATTTTTCGGGGTTGGAAAAGGACAGCGGCTTTCCGATGGATCTGAAAACCATCTTAAAACTCGCCTTTGCCATCTTTTACGGGGATATGCTCATGTCGCTGTACAACCAATGCAAGCCGTACGAATTGAAAGAGGGGGAAAGCGACAAGGCCCGCGCCGACTGCGTGAAATATATCGGCGAAAAATTCGCAAAGGGTGGCTATCGCAAGTACAAAAAGGTAACGCGCGCCCTGCTCGAACGCTTTTCCAAGGTAAAACGGAGCAGGGAAGAAAAGGTAAAAGTCGGCATCGTCGGCGAAATTTACGTCAAGTATTCGCCGCTCGGCAATTCCCATCTGGAGGAGTTTCTGCTCTCCGAGGGGTGCGAGCCGGTCGTGCCCGCGCTGATGGACTTCGTGATGTACTGCGCCGTCAACAACGTAAACGACGCCAAGCTGTACAACAAAAAGAGCATCGCGACCCCGATTTTCGACCTCGTTTACAAATATCTGCACCATATTCAGAAGAAGATCATCAAAATTACGGAAAAGTACGGCTTCGAGCCGCTGCACGATTTCGAACACCTGCGCCGCTGTGCCGACAAGGTCATCAACCAGGGCGTGAAGATGGGCGAGGGGTGGCTGATCCCTGCGGAGATGGCGGCGCTCGCCGAAACGGGTACCGACAACATCGTCTGCGCCCAGCCGTTCGGCTGTCTGCCCAACCACATCGCGGGCAAGGGCACCGTGCGCACGTTGAAGCGGATGTACGAACACGAGAACATCGTGGCGGTGGACTACGACCCTTCGGCGACGAAGGTCAACCAGGAAAACCGCATTAAACTCATGCTCGCAACCGCGCGGGAGAATCTTGCGGAAAAGCAGAAAAAATAAAACGGCGCGGGCGTTTCGGAACGCCTGTGCCGATAAATTATACGAACAGAAAAAAGGGAGGGATCGAAAAAGAAAACGATGCTGAACAATCTGAACATCACCATGGCGCAATGGACGAACAACTTCATTGTCCCCATGGCAATTTCCGCGGTCGTGATCGCCGCCTATGCGGCGCTGTGCACGATCTTTTTGAAAAACGCGAGCGAGAACGCCAAGCTCATTCCCGTGCGCGTCGTGTTTTTCATGCTCATCGCGCTGGAGATCGCCAAGATCTTTTACCTCATCGGGCGCGACGGCAACTTTTATCCCAACCGCTATCCCATCGTGTTCTGTTCGATGGCGATGTACGCATACCCGATCTTCTGTTTCAAAAAGAACCGGTTTTCCGACGTGGCGAAGGGTTTCAGCGTACTCCCTTCCATTTTGGCGTTCATCATGTTTGCCGCCATTCAGTATAAATACAACATGTCTATCATGCAGGTGCACAGCTATATCTACCACGGTTCCATGCTCGCCGTGGCGGTGTATCTGATCACCTCGGGGCTGTACCGCTTTGAATTTAAAAAATTTTATCCGCAGTCGCTCGCGGTCGGCGGGTATATTGCGGGCGCGGCGGTCATCAGCCTGCTCATCGGCGGAAATATTTCCGTGTTCGGCCCGGGCGATCCCTATCTCGGATTTTTGTATAACGTGAGCGGGTTTGCGCCGGGGATCTGCATCATGCTCGCCGCGCAGTTCGCCGCCCATGCCTTGGTGTACGGGCTGATCGAGCTCGGTATGCGCAGGGGCAAAAGGCGCCGCGCCGCCGGCGCGGATATAGCCGACCCGTCGGGCAATGCCGAACCCGCCGAACCCGCGGCGAACCCGTCTGATTCCGTGAGGGGGGGGGTGGCTTAAATGCTGTTTGATATTCTGTTCATGCTCATTATTGCCGCCGCCGTGCCCGTCATCGTGTGTATCGGCGTAAAACTCAGCGTTCGCAAACCCTCTTATAAAAATTTGGCGATCGCCTTTACGATCGCGCTGTTGGCGGCGGAAGTCGTGCGGTTTTTCTGCAACGCATCCCTTTACGACGGCGCAATCACGCCAAAAGCGGACTTAAAGTTTAATTTTATGACCGTTTTGACCATCCTGTGCCTGTTCGCCACCTTCAATCAAAAGTTTTCGCAAGGGCTGCGCTCTGCATTCGTTTTGCTGCTGCTCGTGCCCGTCGTGTTCGCGATCATGCGTCCGGAATGCTATATCAACGCCCTCGACGAGGTGAACGGGGTGGGCAAGGCGCTGTATTACCTGCAGATCGGTTTTTCCTGCACGGTCGGTTTGGTTTATATGGCCGAGCAAAATTGGAAACTGCGCGCGGTGAACCTGCTGTGGGCGGGGCTTGCCGTGCTGCTGTATGCGGGCATCGATGCGCTCACGATTTGGTATTGGGAATGGAACATCCCGTTCGACGCCATGTGGTATCTGACCTATGTCATTGCTCTTTTGTCCGCCGCGATCGTTTGGGTTGTGTTCTTTCAACTGCGCAAATATCTGCCCCAAGGAAGCGAAAACGAACAATAAACGATGATTTTTCGCGCGCCGATCGCCTCGGCGCGCGCATTTTTTTCATGGCGGCGGCCGTTTCCGCGCGCAGGAAAAACGTTACGCTTGTTTTCCGCCGCGCGGCATTTTTCGCGCGTTTTCCGCATACAATATGCTATGTTCGTATGGAAAAGGAGCGCCATAGCGGCCGTTGCGGTCGCGTTTGCGCTGTTGCTGTCAATGAGTTTTGCTTTGGCGACGGTGAGCGCGGCGAGCGTGCCCGCCGCTGCATTCACCGTCGTATTGGACGCGGGGCACGGCGGGATCGATCCCGGCGTTTTGGGCGTCAAAACCAAGACGAAAGAGAGCGAAATCAACCTGAAAATCGTCAAAAAATTGGAAAAACAGTTTATTTCGGCGGGGTTTCGGGTAGTTCTCACGCGCAAGAACGGCGGAGGCCTGTACGGTCTTCCGACCGAAGGCTATAAACAGCGCGACATGCGCAAGCGCAAAGAGATCATCGAGGAGGCGCAGCCGAACGCCGTCATCTCCGTGCATCAGAACAACTTTATTTCCGACCGTTCGCGGCGGGGCGGGCAGGTGTTTTTCAAACCGAGCGATGAAAACGGCCGCGCGCTTGCCGACTGCATTCAGGGCGAACTGAACGCGCTGGGCGGGTACGATTATTCCGCGCTGCGCGGCGATTATTATATGCTCAACTGTTCGTCCTATCCCTCGGCCATCGTGGAGTGCGGCTTTCTTTCCAACGCGGAAGACGAGGCGCTGCTCCTGTCGGAGGAGTACCAGGAGGAGGTGGCGCTCGCCATCTTCAAGGGCGCGCTCTCCTTTTTTGCATAGACGAATATCGGCGCAGGCATTTCGGCCGTTTCTCCGCTCTTTCGGGGAGGCGGCTTTTTTGCTGCCCGCGGCGCGCCGCAAAGCGCGAATATGCGAAAAGGTCGCCGCGAATTATTGAAATTTTCTGTTTTATGTGGTATAATGGCGGTATGGTCAAATTCAACGAAACGATGCCGAAAGAGCGGGCCCGCGGCATGAATCCCGTGGTGCTCGCCTTTATCGGCGACGCGGTGTATTCGCTGTATGTGCGCGAATCGCTGGTATTCGAGGCGGATTATAAGACGGGCACCCTGCAAAAGCTCGCCTCCGCCCGCGTTTCCGCCAAGGGGCAGGCACAGCTATGGGAGAGTGTCGAGCCGCTTTTGACGGAGGAGGAACGCGAAGTGTTCCGCCGCGGGCGCAATGCGAAAAAGCCGACCAAGAGCAAGAATGCCACCGTTGCGGAATACAATCTTTCCACGGGGTTCGAGGCGGTGGTGGGGTACCTGTATCTCATCGGCGATTATGCGCGGATAGACGAATTGTTTTCGGGGGCGGTGCAATGAAAGTCGAGGGCAGAAACGCCGTATTGGAACTTTTGAAAACGGAAAAAACCGTCGATAAACTTCTCATGCAGCGCGGCGCGGAAAAGAGCGCGGGGCGCATTTTTGCCATGGCGCGCGAAAAGAATATCCGCGTGCAGTTTGCCGACGTGCGCGCGCTCGATCGGGAGAGCGAAACGGGGCGGCATCAGGGCGTCATCGCCTTCGTTTCCGAATACGAATACGCCGACTTTTCGCAGCTGTGCGCGCCGAAGGATTTGCCCCGCTTCGTCGTCGTGTGCGACGGGGTGGAAGACGTGCACAATCTGGGCAGCATCCTCCGCGTGGCCGAATGCGCGGGCGCGGACGGAGTGGTCATTCCCAAAAACAAGAGCGCGCAGGTAACGGGCGCGGTGGTGCGCATCTCCGAGGGCGCGGCGAACCATATCAAAGTCGCGCGCGTTCCGGGCGTGAATTATGCGATCGACGAGCTGAAAAAGGCGGGCTATTGGGTGTACGGCTTAGAGGCGGACGGCGAGGATATCTATTCCTGCGACCTGACGGGCGACATCGCGCTCGTCGTGGGCGGGGAGGACAGCGGCATCGGCGCGCTCACCCGCAAAAAGTGCGATAAAATACTCTCTCTGCCCCTCTGCGGCAAGGTCAATTCGCTTAATGCGTCCGTCGCGCTCGGCGCCGCGGCATACGAGGCGGTGAGGCAGCGGCGATGAAAGAGATTTCCGACGAACAGCTCGCCTTTGCGGCGCGCAGCGGGGATAAAGCGGCGGCGGAACAGCTGCTGCGGCGCTATAAAAATTCTGTCCGCGGCGTCGCGCGCAGTTTCTTTTTGGAGGGCGGCGAAACGGAGGATCTGGTGCAGGAGGGGATGATCGGCCTGTACAACGCCGTCACCGATTTCCGCGAGGGGGGCATGAGTTTCAAAAACTTTGCGTACCTTTGCATCAACCGCCGCATCATGAGCGCGGTCAAGAGCGCGTCGCGCAAAAAGCATATCCCGCTCAACAGCTATGTGCCGTTGGATACAGACGGGCAGGAGCTCATTTCTCCCTACGATCCCGAACGCGCCGTCATTTCCGTAGAGGAGCAGGAAGAATTTTTGAAAAACCTGCAAAGCGAACTTTCGCCCGCAGAATTTCGGGCGCTGTCCCTCTATATGGAGGGGCTCACGATCGCGGAGATCGCCGTGCGCGAAAACAAGAGCGAAAAGAGCTGCGAAAACGCCGTCCAGCGCGCCAAGCGCAAGGCCGCGGCGATCTTGCAAAAGCAATGAGCAGGCTCGCGGCTATGCATATGGCTACTATATATTTATAATAATCGACAGCGCGTCCGAAAACCACGCTTTTCGGAAAGCGCACCCAAGTAGCCGCATACCTACGGCTTAGGGGAAGAGGGTGAATTTTTGCCCATAAAAAAGGAGAGCCCTTAAAAGGGGCAAAAAGAGGGAGAAAACGCCGCAGAAAACGCGGAAGCGTTTGAACGGCGGTGTCGCCCTCAAATCGGACGAAAGATTTTTGTCTCTTTCAAAAAGATTTCGCCGAGTTTTTTACTCGCGCAAGCAAAACCGCGCATAGCGATAACAAAGTTATCGCGCAACTTTGTCAATTTTGCATGAATGCCCGCAAGCGGCCGCTCCGCAAAATTGACTGCGTTAGATGCGCCAGCGCACCCAAGTTGCAAACACTTTTGCTTATGCAGGAAAGGTGAATGCGGCGCGCGTATTATGGTGTGCCCTTAAAAGGCGCGCCGCAGAGGAAAACTCCGATTGTACCGAGCAAAGCGAGGACAACGGGGTTGTCCTGAAAATCACGACTTTTTGTTTTGTCAGCTCAAAACAAAAAGTGTGAAAGGGGTGTATTATGTCCTATCAAGCATTATACCGCGCCTACCGCCCGAACACGTTGGAAGGGCTGGTGCGGCAGGAGCACATCGTCAAAATCCTCACGAATCAGATCGAAACGGGCCGTATCGGGCACGCGTATCTGTTCTGCGGGCCGCGCGGCACGGGCAAAACGAGCACGGCAAAAATTTTTGCCAAAGCCATCAACTGCCTGCATCCGAAAAACGGTTCGCCCTGCGGCGAATGCGAGGCCTGCCGCGCCCTTGCCGATCCTTCCAACCTCGACGTTACCGAGATCGACGCGGCGTCAAATAACGGCGTGAACGAGATGCGCGACCTGCGCGAAAAGGTGCAGTATCCGCCCGTGGCCTGCCGCTATAAGGTGTACATCGTCGACGAAGTGCATATGCTCTCCGATTCGGCGTTCAACGCCCTCTTAAAGACGCTGGAAGAACCTCCCGCGCACGCGGTGTTCATCCTCGCCACCACCGAGCCGCACAAGCTCCCGGCCACCATCCTTTCCCGCTGTATGCGGTTCGATTTCAAGCTCATCCCGCAGGCGGATATCGAGGAACACCTTAAAAAGATATTCAAGGAACTCGGCAAGGAGTATGAGGACGAGGCGGTCGCGGCGATCGCGCGCGCGGGCGCCGGCAGTATGCGCGACAGCCTTTCCGTCGCGGATATCTGCATCTCGTACAGCCGCGGCAAGCTCACCTATAAAGACGTAAACGAAGTTTTGGGCGGCGCCGATTTTTACGACGTGGCAAAACTCGGCGAGTGCGTTCTCTCCGAAAACGCCTCCGATGCCCTCACCGAAACGGAAAAGGTGATCGCGTCGGGCAAGGGCGTGGGCGTTTTGGCAAAAGACGTGCTCAATTTTCTCAACCAATGCACCGTCGCCAAAACCTGCCGGAACGGGGAACAGCTGTTGAATCTGCCCTCCGAAATGTTTGCGGAGGTCAAACGCATAGCCGACGCGGCGGATGCGCGCAAACTTCTGCGCGCGTGCGAGATCTTCGCGGACGTGGAAACCAGCCTGCGCTATTCGACTTCGCCGCGCATCGTGTTCGAAACGGCGCTCGTGCGCGCCTGCCTGCCAGAGGCGGACGCGGATGCCGTCGCCCTTTCGCGGCGCTTGGATATTTTGGAATCCAAACTCAAAAGCGGCGCGTATGCCCCGCCGCAAAGCGGTGCAGCTCCCCGCGCACAGGCGGCCGAAATTCCGCGCATGGCGGAACAGCCCGCCGAGGAAGACGATCCGTTCGCGGGCAATGCCCGTAACGCCCGCCCGCAGCCGCCCCGCATGGGGGAGGAACCGCCTTCGGAGGAGTTTTTTGCGGGCACGCCCGACGTTTTATCCGCGCCGAAACGCGCGGAAAAGGTCAACGCGCTCGCGCCCGAAAAGCGCAGGGCGGCGTTCGGGTATTTCATGCGCTCGCTGCGCAAAAACGTGAAGAACGGCGTGCTGTTCACCATGTGCCAAGATTTAGAGCCCTCGTTTGAGGGGGATACTTTCGTTTTGTCCACGCCGAGCGAGGTCATCTATCGTTCGCTCAACCGCGAGGAGCACCGCAAGAGCGTGCAGCTCGCGTTGCAGGATATAGGCATCACCGATTTTGATATCCGCCTGAAAGGCGCAAAAAAGGATCCCTTGCAGGAGGATATCGAAACGCTCAAAAAGAACTTTCCGGATACGGAAATAGAGATCAAATAAACATTGAAAGGAGTGCAGTATGGCAGGCTATAAAGGCGGCATGGGCGGCGGAAATATGCAAAACCTCATGAAGCAGGCGCAAAAAATGCAGGAGCAGCTGCAGGAAACGGAAAAACTGCTCGAAGATTGGGAGATCGTGGGCACGAGCGGCGGCGAGGCGGTCGTCGTGTACATGAACGCGAAAAAGAAGATCGACGGCATCGAGCTTGACCCGAAGGTGGTCGACCCCGACGACGTGGAGATGCTCGAAGACCTCATCATGGCGGCGATCAACGACGGCTATAAAAAGGCGGACGACGTGTATAAGGAAAAGATGGGCCCGTTCGGCGGCATGGGCGGCATGGGAGGGCTTTTCTGATCCATGCAGGTGTATATCGAGCCGATCGGGCGGCTCATCAACGAATTTTCCAAGCTGCCGGGCGTGGGCAAAAAGTCGGCGCAGCGGTATGCCTATAAGATCATCGATATGACGGAATCGGAGGCACAGGAGTTTGCCGCCGCCATCCTCAACGTCAAAAAAAAGGTCAAATACTGCAAAGTGTGCGGCAATTTTACCGAAAACGACGAGTGCGACATCTGCAAACAGCGCGACGGGCGCATCATCTGCGTCGTCAAGGAGCCGAAAGACGTCATCGCTCTCGAAAAATTGCACGAATATAAAGGGGTGTATCACGTTCTGCACGGGGTGATCAACCCGATGGAGGGCATCGGCCCCAACGATATCCGCATCCGCGAACTTTTGGCGCGGCTGAACGGGGGAGAGGTGGAGGAAGTCATCCTCGCTACCAATCCCGACGTGGAGGGAGACGCGACCGCCATGTATATCGCCAAGCTCATCAAGCCGCTGGGCGTGAAAGTAACGAGGCTCAGCCGCGGCATCCCCGTCGGCTCGGAGATCGAATACACCGACGACGTTACGCTCTCCCGCGCGTTCGTGGAGAGGAAAGAGATTTAGTGTTCACACTTTTTGTTTCGAGCTGACGAAACAAAAAGTCGTGAGTTTGAGGGGAAACCCGAGCAGTTTTTCCCTCAGCGCACGTCGCAACAAGGCGACGGAGGGCAGGCGGCGCGCTATGTTTGCCGCCAAGCCCTCGTACACTTGTTGCTCCTTTTCCCCAAAAATCTCACACCGCTACGCGCGTTGCGATTTTCGGGGACCCCGTTTAATTTTTTAAGCGCACGCATATTATAAAATCGCGCCACATTCACCTTTCCTGCACAAGCCGTATGTATGCGGCAAATTGAGGGCGCTTTTCCAAAAATGCGATTTTGGAACGCGCAGTTGATTGTTAAAAATATAAAACTACAGACTCACGGAAAATCGCGGCGGAGCGGGGTTTTCGTGAACAGAGCGGCATTGCTGCGATCGGAGGAATGATTTGAATAAAATATCCGTTTTGGGGTGCGGGCGCTGGGGCTCGTTCATCGCTTGGTATCTCGCAACGAAAAAGGGGAAAGAGGTATATTCCTGGGGGCCGGAGGACGATTATTCGTATAAAGTCCTCAAAGAAACGGGAAAGAACGAGTACGTTACGCTGGATAAGAGCATCACGCTCACCTGCGATCTGCAAAGAGCGGTCGAACGGGCAGAAATCATCATCATCTCCATCAGTTCGCAGGGGCTGCGCGGTTTTATCCGCCGTATCCAAAAATGTGCGGACGTGTCCGATAAAATCTTCGTGCTCTGCATGAAGGGAATCGAGGTGGAAACGGGTGAGCGCCTCTCCGAAATCCTCATCGGGGAGGGCGTTTCCCCCGAAAAAATTGCCGTTTGGGTGGGGCCCGGTCACATTCAGGACTTCACGGCGGGCATACCCAACTGCATGGTCATCGATAGCCACGGCGTTTCGCTGAAAAAGGCGCTCGCCGACGATTTTAAGAGCGATCTGATCCGCTTTTATTACGGGAACGACATCATCGGCACCGAAATCGGCGCGGCGGCGAAAAACGTGATGGGCATCGCCGCGGGCGTGCTGGACGGCGGCGGGGTGTCTACGCTCAAAGGCCCGCTCATGTCGCGCGGGGCGCGGGAGGTGGCGCGGCTCATCAAGGCGCTGGGCGGCAGCGAGCTTTCCGCCTACGGTCTGGCGCACTTGGGCGATTACGAAACGACGCTCTTTTCCCGCCATTCGCACAACCGTATGTACGGGGAAATGCTCGTCAAGGGGCAAAAATTCGAAAAACTCGCAGAGGGCGTCATGACGGCGGCGGCGATGAAAAAGCTGGGCGAAAAGTACGGCGTGGAACTCCCCATCACCGACGCGGTGTACGACGTCTGCTTTGCCGAGCACCCGCAGTCGGTCGAGGAATGGAAAAAACTGTGCATGGACCGCATTTCGCAACTGTTCTCGCGGGATACGAAGTTTGAGTTTTGAAAAAAGCTCTCACAATTCTCGCGCAAAGGCGCTGCGAATTGTCGAGATTTAAGGGAAAAACCTGCCGACAAGGCGGCGGTTTTTCCCTCCGTGCGCGATGTTTAGGGGCTTTCCTATTATAAAATCGCGCACGTTCACCTTTTTCCCGTAAGCCTTGCGGCAAATCGGGGGAAAAAGGCAAAAGCGCGGTTTTGCCTTTTTCGGGAGATTGTTTTACGCGCGCCGCATCCACCTTTCCTGCGCAAACCGTAGGTATGCGGCAAATTGAGTGCAAGAGCAAAAAGTGCGATTTTTGCTCTTGCGAATTATTATTAAAAATATAAAACTTTATACTCACGGAAAATCGCAACGAAGTGAGATTTTCGTGAATAAGGGCGCAGCGGAGCGAGATTTTTGTGAACAAAGGCGGCGGAGCCGAGGCGGAAAGGAACAATGCCCGACAGGGCATTGTGAAAAACTTGCCTCGTGCGCAGCCGCAAAAAGGGGAGAATATGCGTTCAAAAAAACAGCAGGAAAAACGGAAAAGATCCTTTGAAGGCATGGACAGCGCGGAATTTGCAAAAAAATGGAAATGCGCGTTTGCCGCAGGCGTTTCCGCCGGGGTGCTGGCGGAGCGCGTCGATGCGCCCGGCTGTTATTTGTGGCACGTTTTCACCTGGGGCAATGCTCCCTGTCTCGAACATGCGGCCGCGGGCGATGCGTTCGACAGAGCGGATAAAGCGGGCGCGTTCATCGCGGAGGAATATTCTTTCAACGGAGGCGGAAAAAAGGTCGAATATTTTTTCCGGAAATGCCCGCCCGATTTGAAGAGCCTCGACCTCGCCTACGAGGCGGAGGTGTTCGTCGTCGGCAAAAATTTCGGATGGACGTACGTCGTTACGCACGAAACGGGGTGCGGCCTCGGCCCGTACTTTGCGCAAAAGGAGAAAAATTTATGAAACTGTTGTTCAAACAGCGGTTCTTTTCGTGGTTCGACAGCTACGATGTTTACTACGAAAACGGAACGGTCGCCTATACCGTCAAGGGGCAGCTCTCGTGGGGGCATTGCCTGCGCATTTTCGACGCGGCGGGCAATTATGCCGGCACGGTCAAGGAAAAGGTGTTCACGTGGCTGCCCAAATTCGAGCTGTATGTGGGCGACCGCTATGCGGGTTGCATCCGCAAAAAATGGACGTGGTTCAAGCCGCAGTATACCGTCGATTGCAACGGCTGGCAGGTGCAGGGGAGCTTTCTCGAATGGGATTACAGCATCGTCGATGCCCGCGGCGCGCTCGTCGCGAAGATCGGCAAAGAACTCTGGAATTGGACGGATACATATGCGCTGGATATCGCCGATCCGCAGAACGCTCTGCTCGTTTTGATGTTCACGCTCGCCGTCGACGCGGAAAAGTGTTCCCGCAATTAAAGTGAAAAGGATAAAAAGAGGCAGCGGCTCGTAAATAACGAGCCGCTGCTTTTGTTATAAAAATCTATCCGCTTTGTACGAATCCATTTTGCCGAGTATTTTCAGCAGTTCCGTGAGATGGTAGATGCAGGAATCGAGTTCTTCTTCCGTGAGCACGTTGAGGTGGGAGGCCATGTGCCGGAACCCGATCTCCATAAATTTTTGCACTTCTTCCGTGCCTTTGGGCGTTATTTCCACGAGCACGAGCCGCCGGTTGCTCTCGTCTTGCACGCGCACCGCAAGGCCGTGTTCCACAAGCCCGTTTACGATCCTCGTAAGCTGTTGGTTGGAAACGCCGAGCCACTGCGCGAGCTCGCCCATGCTCGCGCGCTTGCTCTTGTGCAGCCGGAACATGCAAAACAACGCATGGTGGGGGATATGCCCCTCATAGATGCGCGCGGGCGCGAGCGTATCCCGCCGCATGGCCGGCATGGCCGTAAAGATGAGTTTTGCGAGCTGTTTTACCTTTTCTTCCCGCATACGCCGCTCCTCCTTGTCCGCATATAATTATATAGTCCGATTTTTGAAAAGTCAACTTATTTCGAAACTTTTCACATTTATTAATATTAAACATATATGAAATATTTGACAAAGCGCGGCGGGAATGCTATAATTTTCAAAAATCGGAACAAGATTCATTCTGTAATATTTTTATCGGGAGATCGATATGCTCAAAGTATTCAAAACGCTGAAATGGAGGGAATGGCTGTACGCGGTGGCGGCGGTGGGGTTCATCGTGCTGCAAGTGTGGCTGGATCTGACCATGCCCGACTATATGTCGGAGATCACCCAGCTCGCCGTAATGAGCGATGCCTCCGTGATGGGCGAAATTTGGAAGAACGGCGGGTTAATGCTCGCCTGTGCGCTCGGTAGCGCGTTAAGTTCGGTCGCGGTCGGCTTTTTTGCGGCGCGCATCGCGGCGGCGGTGTCTTTCCGCCTGCGCGGGCAGGTGTTTGACAAGGTGGAGGGGTTCTCCATGGAGGAGATCAACAAATTTTCCACCGCCTCCCTCATCACCCGCACGACGAACGATATCACGCAGGTGCAGATGGTCATTTCGATGGGATTGCAAGTCGTAGTCAAAGCGCCCATCCTCGCCGTGTGGGCGATCTGCAAGATCCTTTCGCGGCAGTGGCAGTGGTCGGTGGTTACGGCGGCCGCCGTCGTTGTGATGGTCGTCATGCTCCTGTTTATCCTGATCATCGTGTTCCCCAAGTTCCGCAGGGTGCAAAAGTTGACGGATAACCTCAACAGCGTTACGCGCGAAAATTTGACGGGCGTGCGCGTTGTGCGCGCCTATAACGCCGAGGAATACCAGGAAAAGAAGTTCGCCAAAGCCAACGACGAACTGACGAACACGCAACTGTTTACCTCCCGCGCGATGGCGATCATGTCTCCGGTGATGATGATGGTCATGAGCGGGCTCACTCTCGCCATCTATTGGGTGGGCGCGTACCTGATCGACGCGCTCCCCACGGGAGCGGAGCGTGCCGAACTGTTCGGGCAGATGGCGGCGTTTTCCGGCTATGCGATGCAGGTCGTCATGGCGTTCATGATGTTGGCGATGATCTTCATCATCCTGCCCCGCGCCCTCGTTTCCGTCAAGCGTATCGGCGAGGTGCTCGATACCGAATCGAATATCAAAGACGGAACGCTCGCCGCCTCGCCCGAAGGTTCGCCCGTCGGCACGGTGGAGTTCAGGAACGTGTCTTTCAAATATCCCGATGCGAGCGAATATGTGCTGCACGATCTGAGCTTTAAGGCGGAAAAGGGGCAGACGGTCGCATTCATCGGCTCGACCGGCAGCGGCAAATCGACGGCGATCAACCTCGTGCCCCGTTTTTATGACGCGACGGAGGGGGAGGTGCTCGTCGACGGCGTGAACGTGAAAGAGTACACCCTGCGGGCCCTGCACGACAAGATCGGCTATGTTCCCCAGCGCGCCGTCATGTTTTCGGGCACGGTGGAGAGCAACGTCGCCTACGGCGAAAAGGACGGCACCGAATACACGCTCGACGACGTGAAAAATGCCGTGCGCGTGGCGCAGGGCGCCGATTTTATCGAACAGAAAGAGGATACCTACCGCGCGCACGTTGCGCAGGGCGGCACCAACTTTTCGGGTGGGCAGAAACAGCGCCTCGCCATCGCGCGCGCCGTATGCCGCCGCCCCGAAATTTACATCTTCGACGATTCTTTCTCCGCGCTCGACTATAAGACGGACCGCCTGCTCCGCACCGCGCTCAAAGAGGAAACGGGCGAGGCGACTTCGCTCATCGTCGCCCAGCGCATCGGCACCATTCGCGACGCCGACCTCATCGTCGTGCTCGACGAAGGCAGAGTGGTGGGGCAGGGCACGCACGAAGAACTGATGCGATCGTGCGAAGTATACAGGGAAATCGCCTATTCGCAGTTATCGAAAGAGGAGTTGGAAATATCGATGGGAGGTGATCGCGCATGAGTGAAGAAAATACCAATCGCCCGCCGATGCGCCGCGGCCCCGGCGGGCCCGGCGGCCCGCACGGGCCCGGCCCTCACGCGGCGGAAAAACCGAAGGATTTCAAAAAGGCGATGGGCAAACTCATCGCGTTCATACGCCCGTATATAGCGGCGGTCATCGTTGCGCTCGTGTTCGCGGTGGCGGGCACGGTGCTCAATCTGATCGGGCCGAACGTATTGAGCGACCTGACGGATGCGATCCAAAGTGCGTTTTTGTACGTTCCCGGCGTCGTCGATCAGGCGATCGCGATGGATCTGGAAAAAGTTACCCGCCTGTGTTTCTGTCTCGTGGCGATCTACGGCGCGGGGCTCATATGCTCGTATGTGCAGGGGCTCATCATGGCCACCGTCACGCAGAAGAACTCGCGCGATCTGCGCTCCGCCATCTCGAAAAAGATCAACGTGCTCCCGCTCAAATATTTCGATTCGCACTCCGTCGGAGACGTGCTCTCGCGCGTTACCAACGACGTGGATATGATCGGCCAAACGCTCAACCAATCGGTTACGACCTTCGTTACGGCGATCGTGATGCTCCTCGGCAGCATCATCATGATGTTTGTAACCAACTGGATCATGGCGTTTACGGCGATCGGCGCGAGCCTCATCGGGTTCGTGTTCATGTTTCTCATCATGGGCAAGTCGCAAAAGTATTTCGCGCGGCAGCAGCGGTATCTCGGCGATATCAACGGGCATATCGAGGAATCGTATGCGGGGCATAACGTCGTCAAGGCATACAACGCCGAAGGCAAAGTTAAGCGAACGTTCAACGATATCAACTATAAACTGTACACGAGCGCGTGGAAATCGCAGTTCTTTTCGGGAATGATGATGCCGCTCATGAATTTTATCGGAAATTTCGGGTATGTTGCGGTGTGCGTCGTCGGCGCGGCCCTGCTCGTAAACGGCACGATCGCCAGCTACGGCACGATCATCGCGTTCACGCTGTATGTACGCCTGTTCACCTCGCCGCTCTCGCAGTTGGCGCAGGCATTCACGAGCATGCAGTCCGCCGCGGCGGCGAGCGAGCGCGTGTTCGAGTTTTTGGAAGAGGAACAGCTCTCCGACGAGAGCGGCAAAACGGCATTTTTGCCCGCCGACAAAGTGAAAGGCGACGTCGCTTTCGAACACGTTCATTTCGGTTACGATCCTGACCGCATCATCATCAACGATTTTTCCGCGGAGGCGAAAGCGGGGCAGAAGATCGCCATCGTCGGGCCCACGGGCGCGGGCAAAACCACGATGGTCAACCTGTTGATGCGCTTTTACGAAGTCAACGGCGGCAGCATCAAGATCGACGGTATCCCCACGAACGAGCTTACGCGCGAAAACGTGCACGACCTGTTCTGCATGGTCTTGCAAGATACCTGGCTGTTTGACGGCACCATCCGCGAAAACGTGGTGTACAGCAAGGAAAACGTTTCCGACGAAGACGTCGTGCGGGCATGCAAAGCGGTGGGGCTGCACCATTTTATTCAGACGCTGCCCCGTGGGTATGAAACCGTGCTCGACGATAAGGCCAACCTGTCTGCGGGGCAAAAGCAGCTCGTTACCATCGCCCGCGCGATGATCGAAAACGCGCCCATGCTGATTTTGGACGAGGCGACTTCCTCCGTCGATACGCGCACCGAGGTGCTGATACAGCAGGCGATGGATAAACTCACGGTGGGGCGCACATCCTTTATCATCGCGCACCGCCTTTCGACCATCAAAAACGCCGACCTTATTTTGGTCATGAAGGACGGCGATATCATCGAAAAGGGCAACCACGAAAAACTGCTCGCGCAGAACGGTTCCTACGCCGAACTATATAATTCGCAGTTCGAACAGGCATAAATGCAGAGTCTTTGCGAGGAGGCGTTCCGCCCGCGGGCGGAACGCCTCCTTCTTTTTTGATCTCTTGCGGCGGCGCAGCTTTTCGGCTTTGCGTATCTTCGGGGCGTATTCGGCGGAACGGGGAACGGTTTTGCGCCGTGCGGCCGCATTTTTTGAAAAATTTTTGCATGAACGGGCAATTCTGCTTTTCACGGCGGCAAAAATACGCTATAATAGTACCGTATTTGCAAAGGGCGTTTCGCCCGATTTATTTTGTAATCTATTTCGTGAGGGTTATTTCATGTTAACATCGATCGTCGGCATCAACTGGGGCGATGAAGGCAAGGGCAGAATGGTCGATCTCCTGTCTAAGGATTTCGACGTCGTGTGCCGCTACCAGGGCGGCAACAACGCGGGCCATACCGTCATAAACGAGCGCGGCAAGTTTATTCTCAACCTTCTGCCGTCGGGCATCCTGCGCGACGGCGTTGTCTGCGTGATGGGGCCCGGCATGGTCATCGATATCAAACATCTCGCGGGCGAAATGGCGCGCCTGCGCGAGGCGGGCATCCGCATCACGCCCGAAAATCTCAAAATTTCTGACCGCGCCGTCATCACGATGCCCTATCATGTGCAGCAAGATTGCTTGGAAGAGGAGCGCCTGGCGGATAAAAAATTCGGCTCCACCAAGCGCGGCATCGCCTTCGTGTATGCGGATAAATATATGAAAAAGGCGTTCCGCATGGGCGAACTGTTGAATTTGGAGCGCCTTGCAAAGCGCGTTCCCGACATCGTGGAATGGAAAAACCTGACTATCTCCAACGCCTACGGCGCACAGCCCGTGCGCACGGAAGACGTGATGGCGTACTTCGAGGAATACGGCGCGCCGCTCAAAGAGTACATCTGCGATGTGGGGCTGTATCTCAACGAGGCGCATAAGGCGGGCAAAAAGATCATGCTCGAAGCACAGTTGGGAGCCCTGCGCGACCTCGATTACGGCATCTATCCGTATACGAGTTCTTCCAACAACATCGCGGCATACGGCCCCATCGGTGCAGGCGTGCCCAATTTGAAATTGGATAAGACCATCGGCATCATGAAAGCGTACTCCACCTGCGTGGGCGAGGGCCCGTTCACGGCGGAATATTTCGGCGAAAAGGCGGAAAAACTGCGTCAGGCGGGCGGCGAGTACGGCGCGGCGACGGGCCGGCCTCGGCGCGTGGGGCCGTTCGATGTAGTCGCCTCCAAGTACGGCATCCGCTGCCAGGGCGCGGATGAGATCGCACTCACCAAGCTCGACGTGCTTTCGGGGCACGAGGAGCTCGAAGTGTGCGTCGCCTACGAACTGGACGGAAAGCGCCTGACCGAGTTCCCGTTCACCGACGTGTTGGACGACTGCAAGCCGGTATTTGAAACGGTAAAGGGCTGGAATTGCGATATCTCCAAATGCCGCAAAAAGGAAGATCTGCCCAAAGAGGCGCTCGACTATATCCGCTATATCGAAAGGGCGTGCGAGTGCAAGATTCGCTATGTTTCCGTCGGAGCCGAGCGCGATGCGTACATCGAATTGTAAAACACGGTTTTGCCGCCTGCGCAAAAGTGCAGCGGTTTGAGTGAAAACAGAATATAAAAGAGAGCGGCGCGGGTACTTCCCGCGCCGCTTAAATTTTCGCAGAGATGGTTTATTATATGCAAATTTAATTATATCGCCAAACAAATATAATAGATCATGAAAGCGGGCGGCTTGTTTTCGGAAGGCCTGCGGTCGCATGATCTTTCGGGCGGGCATTGGTTATTCGTTTTCGGGCAAAAATTGCGGGGCGTGCGCAGATTTTTCCCCGTCGGGAAACAGTTTTTTGATCATCTGCCCGACGTACTGCACGGGCAGAAGTTCGATCTGCTTTTCAAACTTTTTCACGCTCTTAAAATTTTTGGCGGGAAACACCACCCGCTTGAATCCCATCTTCACGCATTCGTTTACCCGCTTTTCGGCAAAGGTCACGCCGCGCACTTCGCCGGTGAGCCCCACCTCCCCGAATACGGCGGTATCCTTGTCGATGGGCGTGTTTTTATATCCTCCCGCGAGCGCCGCGCAGATCGCGAGGTCTACCGCGGGTTCGTTCAGCTTGATGCCGCCCATCGCGTTCAGGTACACGTCTTGGTTGAAAAAGGGGAGCCCGCACCGCTTTTCGAGCACGGCGATGAGCAGAACGAGTTTGTTGTAATCCACGCCCAGCGGCATTCTGCGGGGCAGGCCGTAGGCGGTTTTTGCCATGAGCGTCTGAATTTCCACCATCATGCAGCGGTTCCCCGTCTCGGAAGGGGTCACGCAACTGCCCGCCGCCTCTCCGCGCGTTTCGGAGAGGAAGATGCCCGAATAGTCGGAAACGCCGTAAATGCCTTCGCCCGTCATCTCGAACACGCCCACCTCCTGCACCGAGCCGAAACGGTTTTTATAGGCGCGCAGGATCTTGAAATTTTCCTCCCGCTCTCCCTCGAAGTAGAGCACCGTATCCATGATGTGCTCCAACACCTTCGGCCCCGCGAGCGCGCCCTCCTTGGTCACGTGCCCGACGATGAAAAAGGTGATGTTCCGGCTCTTGGCGATGCGCTGCAGCTTTCCCGCGCATTCGCGCACCTGCCCCACGGAGCCCGCCGCCGAGGAAAGTTCGCTCGTGTACACCGCCTGAATGGAGTCGATGACCACGAATTTTTCGTCCGTGATCGCCTCCTCGATATCCTCCAAACATGTTTCGTTGAGCAAAAACAGGTTGGAAGAATCGAGTTTGAGTCGCGAACAGCGCATCTTCACCTGCGAGCAGGATTCCTCGGCGGAAACATATAAAACTTTCTGCGCTTTGGAAAGGTGCGCGGAGACCTCCGTCAAAAGGGTGCTCTTGCCGATGCCGGGATCGCCGCCGATGAGCACGAGCGAGCCGGGCACGATGCCCCCGCCGAGCACGGTGTCCAGCTCCGCGATGCCCGAAGATACCCGCTCGAATTTTTCTTCCCGCACCTCATGGAGCGGCACGGGGCGGGCGGAGAGTGCGGAACGCTCGCGCTTGGGTTCCTTTTTCGCGGCGGGCGCCGCCTCCGCAAGCTCCTCGACCAACGTTCCGAATTTTCCGCAGCCGGGGCATTTTCCCAGCCACTGCGGGCTCTGCGCCCCGCATTCGGAGCATACGTATACCGATCTCGATTTTGCCATAAACAGTTATCCTTAAAAATTATCGTTTGAGTGTGCGCCGCTCTGGTTTGAAAGAGCCGATCTCCTCCTGCAAACGCTCCAAAAATGCCGCGGCGTGGCCGCCGTCCATCTGCACATGATGAAACTGAAAGGACAGGGGTAGCAGCGCTTTGCGGAAATGCCTTCTGTATTTTCCCCAGATCAAAAAGGGGTTGTTGTAGACGCCCGCATAGATGTTCACCGCGCCGTCGATGTCGTATTTCGCGAGGGCGGAGGTGCCGATGACCATATATTCGCCGCCGAGATCGTGCGCCGTTCCCGTCGCCGCGACCTGCGCGGTCAGCGCGTCATAATCGCGCGCGAACTGCAAAAAATCGCCGGAATAGGGGATATCGCACGTTTCGATGCCGCCGTCCGCGGTCAAAACGACCGCATTTACGGCGAGTTTATCGAACGCAAACAAGGCATTCCCGACGGGCAGGAGAAAAAATTCTTCCGTCCGCGCGGCCGCCCTGCCGATGCACCAACACAGCAGCATATTGAATTTATAGCCGCGGCGGGCGTGCTTTATCAAATTCGATACGTTGATCGTCTTGAAAATCGTCGCCATCGGCATGGGCGCACTCATCCACTGCGCGAACGCTTTCGCCCGTTTGGTTTCGGCGGGGTTTATCTCTCGCACTTTCAAGTCTCCTCGTCTATTCGCTGCTCGGTCATGCCGCCGAGCAGGGGAGCGATGTCGGCGAGCACGCTCTCCTCGCTGTCGTAAAAGCTCAACTCGTTGTCCGTTCCCCGCCACCAATATTCTTGTTCATAATCGTCGAAGGTCAGCGTTTGGTCGGTGTAAGAATAGGTCCCGTCCTTGCGGCGGTAAATGAGGATGCGCCGCTCCCTGTCCTCGCTGAAAAAGGCGCGCACGATATCCGCGCCTTCGGGCATGCTGCGCCATAAAAGTGCGTCGGAAAATTTATATCGCTGCATGGGATTTCTCCGTAAAATCAAATCGTTTTAATCAGTACCGAGGCAATCACCGTGATGCCCTCGCCGCGGCCGAGGTAGCCCAAACCCTCGTTCGTGCCCGCCGTAATGCCCACGGCGCGCTCGGAAATTTGCAATGCGTGCGCGAGATTTTGTTTCATTTGCCGGATATGGGGGGCGAGTTTCGGCGCCTGCGCGACGATCGCCGCCGACACGTTTTCCGCGCAAAAACCCTCGTTTTCGATCAATTTTCGCACGTTTTCGAGCAAAATCAGGCTGTTTGCGCCCTTGTATTGCGGGTCTGTATCGGGAAAGTAATGCCCGATATCGGAAAGCCCTGCCGCCGAGAGGAGCGCGTCCATCACCGCGTGGCATAAAACGTCGCCGTCGCTGTGCGCAACGAGCCCGCTCGCCGCGGGTATCCGAACGCCGCCGAGCACGATATAGTTTTTATCTCCGCCGAAGGCGTGCGTGTCCACGCCGACGCCCGTGCGCGTTTCGTTCATCGCAAAATCCTCCCGAAAGGTCAGTTTACTGTTGCGCTTTTCTCCCGCAAAGATGTGGGGCGGGGCAACATACTTGGCGTACACGCCCGAATCGTCGGTAAAGCTGTCGGTCGGGGTTATTTTGCGGTATGCCGCCAACAGTTCGGCAAAGGCGAACCCCTGCGGCGTCTGCAAGGTGTACGCCGTATCGCGGTCGTAGCTTCCCGCGATGATGCCGCTCTGCGCGTGTACAAGGGTATCGGTGCAGGGCAGGGCGCACACGGCGCTCCCGTGCGCGCGCATCGTTTTAATGCAATCGTCGATGACTTTTTGCGACACATAGGGGCGCGCCGCGTCGTGCACGAGCACATAGTCAGGCGGGCAGGGGAGCGCGGCGAGCGTTTCCAGCGCGTTTTTCACCGATTCGGTGCGCGTTTTTCCGCCCTCCGTGAGCAAAACGGAGGGGAAACGCGCGAGTTCCCGCGCGATCGCGTCCCTGTCCGCGCCGCTCGCGCACACGGCGATGCCCGCGATATCTTCGTTTTGCGCGAATGCGGAAACGGTGCGCCAAAGCACGGAAGCGCCGCCGATCTTTTGCAATATTTTGTTTTTTTCGAATCCTGCGCGGGTCCCCGAACCCGCCGCAGGGATAACGGCGAAAATGTTCATATGCATTCCTTTTCCGCGGGCGCTGCGCCCGCCGTGAGTTTATACTGTTTTTGCGGCGTTTCCGTTTATAAACGGCATTCGAGCGGGCGGTCGAAGGGCTCGCGCCGCGCGTGCGCCTTGTCGATTTCCCGCGCATCGACGCAGCCCATGGCCGCATAAAATGCTTGCGTTTCCGCGGCGGGATGGGAGGAAATATACAGCTTTTCCGCGCCCTGCGCCTTGGCCCAATCTTTGGCGCGCGCGAACAGTTCCCGCCCGACGCCGAGCCCGCGCAGCTCCTCGGAAACGTGGATGGAGGTCAGTTCGCGGTAATCGCCCGCTCGGCCGAACGGCTTTGCCTCGACGGACGCAAACCATTTCAAAGCGCCGCCGATAAACGCGCCGAACACGATGCCGCCCGTGCGCACGGTGCGGCGCAGGCATTCGACGAGGAAGACGTAATCCTTCTCGTCCCAATCGTCGATGAAGGGCGTTTCCGCCGCCAGCCATTCGCCGCCGGCCTTTCGAAGGCTCCGCGTTACCTCCTGCCGCCGCGAAAAGGGGAGAAACAAGGCGCGGCATATCTCCTTTTCGCAGAGCGGACGGATTTCAGCGTGCGGCTCGGCAGGGCGGCTATTCTCCGATGATCTCATAGAGAGACGCCGCCTCGTCCTTTTTTACCGTCTCTTTGAGTTCGAGCACGCGGAATTTTAAGGAACCGTTCGCGAATTTCAGCTCCACCTCGTCGCCCACTTTGAGGGAATAGGCGGGTTTTACGTCTTTGCCGTTCACGCTCACCTTTCCCGCCTTGCACGCCTCGCCCGCAACGGTGCGGCGCTTTAAGATGCGCGAAACTTTCAAAAATTTGTCGATCCTCATGTTTGGCCTCCCGCCGCAGGGGGTGCGGCGCACAAAAAAACCGCGCGGCGAAAAGTATCCCTTGCCGCGCCGTATTTTGTCTTTGTTTGTCGAATTGAAAAAATTTTATGCGATTTCCGCGATTTTGTTTTTCGGCGGAAACAAAACCGGTTGACATTATTGAAAAAATTTTATATAATGTTAAACTGTATCATTATGGAGTATAATGTGATTTTTACCCTTTTTTGCCCGATCGGGCGGGGCAAACAGGCGGTGCGCGGCTTCTTCTTTTATAATATTGTATATAAAAGGGAAGGAAAACCGTTTCGCTTTATACCGCTGTCACTATTATACAGCAAAAATCCAAAGTTGTAAAGAGGCGGAGGATAAATGAGCGAAAAAATTTTTTTCGCGTCTGCCGGAGCTGCCGCGGTTTTTCGCTTGCCATGGAACGAAAAATTTTTTAGGAGCGTGTGATTGATGAATTTACCCATCCAAAAGTACGGCAAAACGGAGCGAAGGAAATTCGGGAAGATCAACGAAGTCATCGATATACCCGACCTCGTGGAGATCCAAAAGGATTCCTACCGCGCGTTTATCGAGGAGGGGATCGGGGAGGTTTTCGAGGATTTTTCGCCGATTACCGACTATTCTGACCACTTCGAGCTGTATTTTCTCGATCATGAATTCGGCACAAAACCCAAGTACGACGAAAAGGAGTGCCGCAACCGCGACGCAACGTATGCTTTGCCCCTGCGCGTAAAGGTCCGCCTCGTCAATAAGGTCAAAGAGGAAGTCATCGACCAGGAAGTGTTCATGGGCGATTTCCCTCTGATGACGGAGAACGGCTCCTTTATCATCAACGGCGCGGAGCGCGTCATCGTCTCCCAGCTCGTCCGTTCCCCCGGCGCATACAACGAGTCGGAAAAGGACAAGTCGGGCCGCGAAATGTATAAGACCACCGTCATCCCCAACCGCGGCGCCTGGCTCGAATTCGAGCAGGACAGCCAGGGCGTGCTGTGGGTACACGTCGACAGGAAGCGCAAGATCTGCGCGACCGTCCTTCTGCGCGCCCTCGGTTTCGGCTCCGACGCCGCCATCCGCGACATCTTCGGCGACGACGAGCGCATGATCAACGCGACCATCGAAAAGGATACCGCCAAGAGCGAGCAGGACGGCCTCATCGAACTGTACCGCCGTCTCCGACCGGGCGAAGTGCCGACGGACGATTCCGTGCGCCAGCATATGCACAACCTCTTTTTCGATCCCCGCCGCTACGACGTGGTGAAAGTCGGCCGCTATAAGTTTAACAAAAAACTGAACATCGCCTACCGCCTGCCCGGCTGCATCGCCGCCGACGATATCGTCAACCCCGAAACGGGCGAGCTCATCGTCTCCAAGGAGGAAAAGATCTCCGAGGCGAAGGCGAAAGAGATCCAGAACGCCGGCATCAACGTGGTCGAGGTCATCGTGTCCGACGAAAAGTCCGGCCGTATCCGCCACCGCATCATCGGCAACAACACGGTGGATTTTGCCGCCGTTTCCGATAAAAACCCGAAGAGTTTCGGCCTTTTGCCCACCATTTATTACCCGAATTTCGTTTTCTCCAAGGAGATCGCCGCCGCCTGCGACAATGCAGACGTCGAAACGGTCGCGGAGCATTACCTCGATAAGATCAACGAGGTGTATTTCACCGTCGAAGTCAAACCCTCCGACGACGAAAAGGCGGAGGAGCGCAAAAACCGCGAAAAGCGCCGCGAAAACCGCATCAAGTTCGTCGCAGCCTGCAAACTCTTCCACGAAATTTTGAACAGGCCGGAAGTGAGCGTTTCCGCAGACGAGAAAAAGCTCATCCGCCCGCTCATTGAAAAACTCAATCACCGCCACATCACGGTGGACGACGTGATCGCCGCCGTTTCGACAAACCTCGATCTGCGCTTCGGCATCGGCACCATCGACAATATCGACCACTTGGGCAACCGCCGCGTGCGCAGCGTAGGGGAATTGCTGCAAAACCAGCTGCGCGTGGGTATCGCGCGCCTGGAGCGCCTCATCAAGGAGCGCATGGCCACGCAGGATCCCAACGAAGTTACGCCGTCGGGCCTGATCAACGTGCGCCCCGTTTCGGCGGTCATCCGCGAATTTTTCGGCTCCTCGCAGCTGTCGCAGTTCATGGACCAGACCAACCCCATCGCGGAACTCACGCACAAGCGTAAATTGTCTGCGCTCGGCCCCGGAGGCCTCAACCGCGAGCGCGCCACCTTTGACGTGCGCGACGTGCACCACAGCCATTACGGCCGCATGTGCCCGATCGAGACGCCCGAAGGCCAGAACATCGGCCTTATCTCCTCGCTCGCAACTTTTGCAAAGGTGAACGAGTACGGCTTTATCATGAGCCCGTACCGCCGCGTGTTCAAAGGGGATTTCGACGAGCACGGCCATCCGCACACCATCCGCGTCACCGACGACGTGGATTACCTCACCGCGGACGAGGAGGATAAATATATCGTCGCGCAGGCGAACGAACCGCTCAACGAAGACGGCACGTTTGCCAACGAGCGCGTTTCCTGCCGCCGCCAGGCGGAGATCACGCAGCTGCCCAAAGAGATGATCGACTACATGGACGTTTCGCCCAAACAGCTCGTCTCTGTCGCGACTGCGCTCATCCCGTTTTTGGAAAACGACGATACCAACCGCGCGCTCATGGGCTCGAACATGCAGCGGCAGGCGGTTCCCTTGCTCAAAACGGAGAGCCCCATCGTTGCCACGGGCATCGAGGCGGCCATCGCGCGCGATTCGGGCGTCATGATCCGCGCCAAGGCGGCGGGCGTCGCCGTCAACGTGGCGAGCGATTTGATCCGCATCCGCCGCGACAACGGCATGGTCGACGAATATAAGCTCAAAAAGTTCGAGCGCTCCAACCAGGGCACCTGCCTCAACCAGCGCCCCATCATCCACACGGGCGATCGGGTAGAGGAGAACGAGATCATTGCCGACGGCCCTTCGACCAACAACGGCGAGCTCGCGCTCGGCAAAAATATCCTCATCGGCTTCATGGAGTGGGAGGGCTACAACTACGAGGACGCGATCCTCATCTCCGAAAAGCTCGTGCGCGAAGACGTGTTCACCTCCGTGCACATCGAGGAGCACGAAACGGAGGCGCGCGATACCAAACTCGGTGAGGAGGAGATCACGCGCGATATCCCGAACGTCGGCGACGACGCGCTCAAAGATTTGGACGAAGACGGTATCATCCGCGTGGGTGCGGAAGTTACCAGCGGCGATATCCTCGTCGGTAAAGTTACGCCGAAGGGCGAAACAGAACTCACCCCCGAAGAGCGCTTGCTGCGCGCCATCTTCGGTGAAAAGGCGCGCGAAGTGCGCGATACCTCCCTGCGCGTGCCGCACGGCGAGGGCGGCATTGTCGTCGACGTCAAGATATTCACGAGAGAAAATAAGGACGAACTGTCTCCCGGCGTGAACAAGCTGGTGCGCGTGTATATCGCGCAGAAGCGTAAAATTTCCGTCGGTGATAAGATGGCGGGCCGCCACGGCAACAAGGGCGTTATCTCGCGTATTTTGCCTGAGAGCGATATGCCTTTCATGGCGGACGGCACCCCGATGCAGATCGTTTTGAACCCCTTGGGCGTTCCTTCCCGAATGAACATCGGGCAGGTTCTGGAAGTGCACTTGGGGCACGTTTGCAAGCAGCTCGGCTGGAAGATCGCGACCCCCGTATTCGACGGCGCGACGGAGAAAGACATCCGCGAACTGTTTGCGGAAAACAACATCGTCAACCCCAACGGCGAAGTGGACGGCAAGATCCAGCTGTACGACGGGCGCACGGGCGAACCGTTCGAAAACCGCACGACCGTCGGCCAGATGTACATGATCAAGCTCATCCACTTGGTCGACGACAAGATCCACGCCCGTTCCATCGGCCCGTACTCCCTCGTCACGCAGCAGCCGCTCGGCGGTAAGGCGCAGTTCGGCGGCCAGCGCTTCGGCGAAATGGAGGTCTGGGCGCTCGAAGCGTACGGCGCAGCGCATATCCTGCAGGAAATTTTGACCGTCAAGTCGGACGATATCGTCGGCCGCGTCAAAACGTACGAGAGCATCGTCAAGGGCAATAACATCTCCGAACCGGGCATTCCCGAAGCGTTCAAGGTTCTGTTCAAAGAATTGCAGTCGCTCGCGCTGGACGTCAAAGTTCTCACCGAAAATAAGGACGAATTGCAGCTGAAAGACCTCTCCGATGCGGAAATGGACGAGGACGAGGCCGAATCCCGCCGCGGCGAAGAAGTCGAGGAGCTCGACTTCAACTTCGACGATGAGGACGAGGATGAGGAGGAAGAGGACGGCATGGATTCCATCTTCGAGGACGAAGAGGATGCCGAGGATGAAGATTTCGTGTCGGCAGACCTGTTCGACGACGATCTCGATGACCTCGACGATCTGGACGATCTCGACGACGAGGACGATGCCGACGAGCAGGCGGACGACGAAGAAGAATAAGAAAACGGGAGGTAATTTATGTACGAATTAAACGATTTTGACTCAATACAGATCGGAGTTGCATCTCCCGAAAAGATACGCGAGTGGTCGTACGGCGAGGTGACCAAGCCGGAAACCATCAACTACCGCACGCAAAAACCCGAAAAGGACGGCCTGTTCTGCGAAAAGATCTTCGGGCCGACCAAGGACTGGGAATGCCACTGCGGCAAGTACAAGCGCATCCGCTATAAGGGCATCATCTGCGAAAAGTGCGGCGTCGAAGTCACGCGCGCCAAGGTGCGCCGCGAGCGCATGGGCCACATCGAACTCGCCGCGCCCGTATCGCACATCTGGTATTTCCGCGGCGTGCCTTCCCGCATCGGCCTGCTTCTGGACATGGGCCCCAAGCAGCTCGAACAGGTCATCTATTTTGCCGCATACGTCGTGCTCGATCCGGGCAAGATCTCCACGCTCACCTATAAGCAGGTCATCAACGATAAAGAACTGCGCGAGATCGAAGAGCAGTACGGCGACGAGAGCGTAACGGGGCTGAAAGTCGGCATGGGCGCGGAGGCGATCCGCGAGCTTTTGCAGGCGATCGACCTCGACAAGGAAAGCAAGGAAACGCGCGACATCATCGAAAACAATCAGAGCGGCGCAAAGCGCCTGCGCGCGGTCAAACGCATCGAGATCATCGAGGCGTTCCGCAAGAGCGGCAACCGCCCCGAATGGATGATCTTGACCGTTTTACCCGTCATCCCGCCCGAACTGCGCCCGATGGTGCAACTGGACGGCGGCAGGTTCGCGACCTCCGACCTCAACGACTTATACCGCCGCGTCATCAACCGCAACAACCGCTTAAAGAGGCTGATGGAGCTGGGCGCGCCGGATATGATCGTCAAAAACGAAAAGCGCATGCTGCAAGAGGCGGTGGACGCGCTTATCGACAACGGCCGCCGCGGCAAGGCCATCTCCGGCCCTTCCAACCGCGAACTCAAATCGCTGTCGGGGCTGCTTCGCGGCAAGCAGGGGCGTTTCCGCCAGAACCTGCTCGGCAAGCGCGTGGACTATTCCGGCCGTTCGGTCATCGTCGTAGGGCCTGAACTCAAACTGTACCAGTGCGGTCTGCCGAAGGAAATGGCGATCGAGCTGTTCAAGCCGTTCATCATGAAAAAGCTGGTCGAAAGCGGCCAGTGCCACAACATCAAGAGCGCAAAGCGCGCCGTCGAAAAGGCGAAGTCCAACGTCTGGGACGTTCTGGAAGGGGTCATCAAGGAGCACCCCGTGCTTCTGAACCGCGCGCCGACGCTGCACCGCCTGTCCATTCAGGCGTTCGAGCCGGTGCTCATCGAGGGGCGCGCCATCAAGATCCATCCGCTCGTCTGCGGCGCGTTCAACGCCGACTTCGACGGCGACCAGATGGCCGTGCACGTGCCCCTCTCCATCGAGGCGCAGGCGGAAGCGCGTTTCCTCATGCTCTCCTCGAACAATATTTTGAAACTTTCCGACGGCAAACCGGTCATGACGCCCACGCAGGACATGATCTTGGGCGCGTACTATCTGACCATCGTCCGCCGCTACAACGGCCGCTGGTACGATAAAGACCACAACGAAGTGCCTGAGGGCACCGAGGGCGCCGAGCAGTATCATGCGGGCATCTATACCTCGGAGGACGAGGCGGTCATGGCGTACCAGACCAAGGTCATCACCCTGCAGGACGAAATTTTCGTCCGCCGCACGGTCAAACTTCCTGAGGGCAAGTTCACTGACGAGCAGGGCAACCCGATCGAAACGGTGACCGGCCGCGTCAAGACCACGGTGGGGCGCATCATCTACAACGAGGCGATCCCGCAGGATCTCGGCTTTGTGCCGCGCGAAACCAAGGAAGATTATCTCCAATACGAGATCTCCGGCTACAAAAAGGGTGACGACGGGCGCGAAAAGAGCGTACCCGTCGACAAGAAGATGATCTCCAAGATCGTCGATAAATGCTTCAAGACGGGCGGCGCACCCAAGGCGGCGGACGTTTTGGATAAGATCAAGGCGCTCGGTTTCAAATATTCTACCATCGGCGCGCTTACGACTTCGGTGTTCGATATGCACATCCCCGATGCGAAAAACGGCATGATCGCCGACGCGGAGAAGAAAGTCGAAACCATCGAAAAGAAATTCGCGCGCGGCCTCCTCAAAGAGGAGGAGCGCTACAACGCGGTGGTCGGCGTGTGGAAGGATACGACCGACGCCGTTACGGCGGAACTGCGCAAAGACGCGGACGACTTCAACCCCATCTGGATGATGGCGAATTCGGGCGCGCGCGGCTCCATCGACCAGATCAAGCAGCTCGCGGGCATGCGCGGCCTCATGGTCAACCCGCAGGGCAAAATGATCGAAATTCCCGTTAAATCCTGTTTCCGCGAGGGGCTCACCGTTTTGGAATACTTCATTTCCTCGCACGGCGGCCGCAAAGGTTTGGCGGATACGGCGCTGAAAACGGCAGACTCAGGTTACCTTACCCGCCGCCTTGTCGACGTTTCGCAGGATGTTATCGTGCGCGAAGACGATTGCTGCGCGGGCAAAAAGCCGCGCGGAATGAAGATCTCCGCCATCGTCGGCCCGAACGGCGAGATCGAAAGCCTGCATGACCGCCTGGTCGGCCGCTTCGTCTCCGAAGACGTGGTGAACCCCGCCACCGGCGAGGTGCTCGTGCCCGTCAACGAGATGATCACCGAGGAAAAGGCGGACGAGATCGTCGCCGCGGGCATCAAAGAGGTGTCCATCCGCAGCGTATTCACCTGCACGTCGCGCCACGGCGTCTGCGCCAAGTGCTACGGCAAAAACATGGCCACCGGCAAGCCCATTCAGGTGGGCGAGGCGGTCGGCACCATCGCGGCGCAGTCCATCGGCGAACCGGGCACACAGCTCACGATGCGTACTTTCCATACGGGCGGTATCGCGGCCACGGGCGACATTACGCAAGGTCTTCCCCGCGTCGAAGAATTGTTCGAGGCGCGCAAGCCGAAGGGCGTTGCGACGCTGTGCGAAGTGGCGGGCGTAGCGTATATCAGCGAGCAGGACAATCAAAAGCACATCTCCATCCGCGACGAGATCACGGGCACGCAGAAAAAGGAATACGTTCTTCCTTTCAACGCCGAGCTGAAGATCAAGCACGGCGACAAGGTGGAGCCGGGCACGCAGCTCAACGGCGGTTCGGTCAACCCGCAGGATATCCTGCGCATCCAGGGCGTCAAGGGCGTGCAGGACTATATTCTCCACGAGGTGCAGTCCGTCTACCGTTCGCAGGGCGTTGACATCAACGATAAACACGTCGAGATCATCGTGCGCCAGATGATGCGCAAAGTCCGCATCGAAAACTGCGGCGATACCGAAATGCTCCCCGGCGAACTCGTCGATATGTTCACCTTTGAAGACGAAAACGAAAGGGCGATCCAAAACGGCGGGCGCCCGGCAACGGCAAAGCGCGTGCTCCTGGGTATTACCAAGGCGGCGCTCTCTACCGATTCCTTCCTCTCCGCCGCATCCTTCCAGGAAACGGCGCGCGTGCTCACCGAGGCCGCCATCAAGAGCAAGGTGGATCCGCTCATCGGCTTGAAGGAGAACGTCATCATCGGCAAACTCATCCCCGCAGGCACGGGCGTGCGCGACTACAAGAACATGAGCCCGCAGCTCGTGACCGGCCACCGCGAGAGCGACAGCCTCGTCGAGGAAACGCAGCGCGAATTCGGCATCGAGCCTGAACCCGTTGGAAATTGATATAAAAATTTGCAATTACTTGCATTTGCCGCCGCGCATACAGCGCGGCGGCTTTTTGCTGCGGGGAAACCCGTCCCTCGTTTTTTGCGCGGCAGTGGGCGCGGCGGCGCTTTTTGAGCCGAAAAACTTGTATTTTTTGTCCGCGGAGCGCGTTCGCAGGCGTTTTTTTGTATACCCGAAAGCTCGGTGTTTTCCGCCGGCGTCGCGGCGGAGTTTTTGCCGCTGTTTCCGCCGCGCGGTCCGGCTTGCCCCGCCGTGTACCGCGTCCGCCGTTTGCGCGCGGCAGAGGTTTTCGGATATGTTTGTCACGTCAAAATATGACAAATTTTTTACAAATGACGTTTTTCTTTCCCTATCCGATTGCGTTTGTTAAAAACTTGTGATAGAATAGAGTATATCGAGTGGACAAGGCGCCTTGTCCCTTTTCCTTTTGAAAGAAAGGAAAAGGGGAGGGCTGTGAAATATTGAGATATTAGCCGCGGTGCGGCCGATACAAATATTTTATACTTTTGGAGGTTTCAGATGGAAGAAAATCAGAACACCGAAGAGCCGAAGATCGAAGAAACGCAGGCGCAGCAGCCGGCGGAAGAATCGCTCGGCGGGGAGGCGGTCGCGGAGTCGAAGTACACCGGCTTTTTGGGCAAGGTGGATAACTACTTCGGCATCACGAAAATGAAGTCGTCTTTCAAAACCGAAATGCTCGCAGGCCTCACCACGTTCATGACGATGGTGTACATCCTCATGGTCAACGCGGGTATGTTTGCGGAATTGGAGGAGTTGTACGGCGTAACGTACGGCGCGGCGTATATCTTTACGGCGCTCGGTGCGATCGTCGGCACGCTTTTGATGGCGTTCCTCGCGAAGATCCCGTTCGCGCAGGCTCCCGGCATGGGGCTGAATGCATTCTTCGTCTATACGATCTGCTTGGGAATGGGATATACTTATGCCAACGCACTGCTCATCGTTCTTTGTTCGGGCGTGCTGTTCCTTATCCTCACGATCGTCGGCGCGCGCAAGATGATCGTCCGTTCCGTGCCTACGGCGATCCGTATGGCGATCCCTGCGGGTATCGGCCTGTTCATCGCGTTTATCGGCTTGCAGCAGGCGGGCGTGGTCATCTCCGATGCGTCTGCGGCGGTGGGTGAAGACGGCGTTCCGTATGTCATCAGCTCCACGATCATCATGCTCCGCTCGTTCAACGTGTTTTCCGATGCGTTCAACGGCTTTGCGGCGATGACGGCTGCGGTTGCGATCCTTTCGCTGCTGATGATCGGTATTTTTTCCAAATTGAAGGTAAAGGGCGCCGTGCTGTTCGGCATTTTGGGCAGCACCGTCCTGTATTACATCTTCGCGGGCATCGCCCTCGCCACGGGCAACGAAGATGCCGCGGCCATGTTCCAGAGCATCTCCTTCGACAATCCTTTGCAGGCATTCGCCGATTTCGGCACGCAGACGTTCGGCAAGGCATTCACCGAAGGCTTTAAGAATATCGGCGCAGATCAGATCTTCGACTTTATCGCGGCGCTCATCGCCTTTGCGATGGTCGATATGTTCGATACCATCGGCACGCTGATGGGCACCTGCCAGGCGGCGGGCAAGGAGAGCGGCCTGCTCGACGAAACGGGCGAGGTCAAAAATATTCAGAAAGCGCTCCTGTGCGACTCCATCGCGACCTGCACGGGCGCTATCCTCGGTACTTCCACGGTTACGACCTTTGTCGAATCCTCCGCGGGCGTTGCCGAAGGCGGCAGAACGGGACTTACCGCTCTGGTCGTCGCCGTCCTGTTTGCGATCGCCATGTTCCTCAGCCCCATCGCGTCGCTCATTCCGCGCTGCGCCACGGCCGGTGCGCTCCTGTATGTCGGCGTATTGATGATGGGCAACGTTACGAGCATCGATTGGAAAGATCCCGCTGCGGCCGTTCCCGCTTTCCTCACCATCGCGATGATGAGTTTCACCTATTCCATCTCCTATGGTATCGCGGCCGGTTTCATTTCGTACACGATCATCAAGCTGTGCACGGGCAAGATCAAGGAGATCAGCCCCGTTACGGCCATCCTCACGCTCGTGTTCCTGTTCACTTTCCTGTTCACGCACTGAGCGGAAAAACAAAAACTGCAAGCGCACCCGCCGGGTGCGCTTTTGTTTTAGCCGAAAGAGGTGTATAGGAGGGGGATGCGTGCGGCCGACGTGCGGTTTTCCGCTTTTTTAGCCCAAAATTGTTTCGATTTACGGCGTTTTTGCAACTATGTTCGGCGTCCGCTTTTCTTTTGCGCCGGGCTGTGGTATAATACAATAAACGAAAACGGAGGGTTTCCAGATGCTTGAACAATATATCGATGCCGCTATCGGCAGAAAAAAGGCGGAGATCGTCTTAAAGAACGGAAAATTCGTGAACGTATTCACGGGCGAGGTCTGCGAGGGGGATATCGCCATAGAGGGCGGCAAAATCGTCGGGTTCGGCCAATACGAGGGGGAAAAGGAATACGACATATCCGGCAAGGTCGCCGTGCCGGGGCTCATCGACGCGCACGTTCATATCGAAAGTTCGCAGCTTTCGCCGGAGGAATTTGCAAAACTTATTCTGCCGCGCGGCACCACGACCGTCATCGCGGACCCGCACGAGATCACGAACGTATGCGGCATCGCGGGCGCAAAATATATTGCCGACGCCTCGAAAAACACGCCGCTGGAAGTAAAAGTCATGCTCCCGTCCTGCGTGCCCGCCACCGCATTCGAAACGAGCGGGGCAATCCTTTCGGGCGCGGATACCGAAAAATACATCGGCGAAGATTTTATCTACGGCCTCGGCGAGTTCATGAACTATCCGGGCGTCATCTATAAGGACCCCGAAGCGATGAAAAAGCTCGCCGCGGCGCACGGCGCGGGCAAGGTCATCGACGGCCACGCGCCCTCTACGAGCGGGCCGGGCTTGAACGCATATATAGCGGCGGGCATCTCCACCGACCACGAGTGCACTTCGCCCGCCGAGGCGCTTGAAAAGGTGTCCAAAGGCATGTATGTGCATCTGCGCGAGGGGAGCGCCACGCGCAATGTGGCGGTCAACTGCAAGGCGGTAAACGCCGCCAATCTGCGCCGTTTCCTCCTGTGCACCGACGACCGCCATGCCGCCGATCTGCAGGCGAAGGGGCATCTCGACAATGCTCTCCGCGTCGCCGTCGGGGCGGGAATGGATCCCGTGTGGGCGGTCATCGCCGCCACGCTCAACTCCGCCGAGTGCTACGCCCTGCGCGGCAAGGGTGCGCTCGCGCCCGGCTACGACGCCGATATCGCGGTGTTCGATGATCTGCAAAGTTTTCGCTGCGCCATGGTGTTCAAGGGCGGCAAGCTCGTCGCCAAAGAGGGCAAAGCGCTGTTTGAAACGGGCGAAAAGTACCTGCCCGATGCGGTCAAAAACACCGTGCACGTCGGAACGGTCGCGGCGGACGATTTCAAACTGAAACTTGCGGGCAGGCGCGCCAACGTCATCCGTATCTTAAAAGACAACGTAGTTACCGAAAAGGTGGTGCGCGAAGTGGAGAGCGGGAACGGCGACGTAAACATCAAAGGCACCGATCTTTTGAAACTCGCCGTCGTCGAGCGGCACCGCGGCACGGGCAACATCGGCTTGGGACTGTTGGAAGGGTACGGGCTGAAAAACGGCGCCATCGCCCTCACCATCGCGCACGATTCGCACAATATCATCGTGCTGGGCGACAACAACGCGGATATGGCCGCGGCGGTCATGGAGCTCAAGCGCGTGGGCGGCGGCATGGCGGTCGTCGAAAAGGGGAAAGTGTATTCCCTCGCGCTCGACATCGCCGGATTGATGAGTTCGCTCCCCGCCGCAGAATACATCGAACAGTCGGAAAAACTGCTCGAAAAGGCGTATTCGATGGGCGTTTCGCGCGATTTCGAGGCGTTTATGAGCCTTTCTTTCCTCGCGCTGTTGGTGATCCCGTCGCTCAAACTTTCCGATCGGGGACTGTTCGACGTGGATAAATTTGAACTTTGTCCGATCGACGCATAGCAACATAAGGGCGTACCCATAAAAATCGTTATAGAACACGAAGGAGGAGTTTTTTGCAAAACTCCTCCTTTTTCGCGCAAAAGAGCCATCTATCGCGGCGGCGCAGGCGGTATAATGTAACCTGATAAATTCGGTCGGGGAGGGAGCGATTGTGGCGCGCAAGATCGTGATTACATCGGGCAAGGGCGGCGTAGGAAAAACGACGGTCGCCGCCAATCTGGGTATGCGCCTGTCCGCCATGGGCGAGCGCGTCATCCTTGCCGACGCCGATTTCGGGCTGAACAATATCGACGTGGTGTGCGGCGTGGAGAACGCCGTAACGTACGACATCGTTGACGCCATCGAGGGGCGCTGCCGCGCGCGGCAGGCGCTCGTGCAGCATCCCGAATACCCGAACCTGTTTATACTCGCCTCCAATCACACCGATCCGCAAAAGTACATATCCCCGCAGGCGGTGCGGCTGATTTTGGATAACCTCGCGCCGCGGTTCGATTATATCCTCATCGATTCGCCCGCGGGCATCGAGGGCGGGTTCCACCGCGCCGTTGCGGCGGCAGAGGAGGCGCTCGTCGTAACGACGCCGCATATCTCCTCCCTGCGCGATGCGGATAAAGTCATCGCGGTGTTAAAAAGCTATTGCTTAAAGAGCGTCGATCTCGTCATCAACATGGTGCGGGGCGATATGATCGTCGATGGGGAAATTCTCTCTCCGCGCGAAATTTCGGAGATACTCAAAATCCCGCTCATCGGCATCATCCCGCAGGAAGACGGCGTGTTTTTGGGGGATAAGGAGCGGGGGAGCGGCGCGCGGCGGGCGTTCAAATTGCTCGCCGGCAACATCGCCAAGGGCACGCGCAAGATATACAACGCCACGTACAAATACAACGGTTTTTTCGGCAGCATCCGCAGGAGTTTGAAAAAAACGCTGTAAAAATGCCCGCTCACCGTGTTTCAAGTTATGCAGGAGTACCGATAGACGTATGCGCAAATTGACAGACGGCGCCGTGCGCGCCAAAACTTTATTGGAGCGGGAAAGCGCGCCCCTTTCCGAGGAATGCGAGCGCGTTTTGGCGCTCGATCTGGAGCGCACCCTCGCGGCGTATTTCTCCCTGAACGGCGGCGTCCGCCTGAAAATCACCCGCGAAGAAAATTATATCATCACCGTGCGCGCCGAGGCGGTGCAGGTGAAACCGTTCGGGGTAGTGAAATAAAATTACTCGCCAAGCCGCACCTGCAATTCGTATTTCCATTGCAAAATGCCCGTCAGCACCACGATGTGCAGGATACATTGCGGCTTTGCGCCTTTCTCCCTTGCGCGGCGCAGAAGGTTTTCTTTCACGGCAGGGCGCGTCTGTTCCGTGCATTCGGCGCACAGGTATTTGCCCGCCGGCAGGATCAACAGATTTTCCGCAGGCGCATAACGGGTGCAGATGGCGAAAAGGCGGTTTTTTTCCTCCGTTTCATAGATCCCCGCAGCGTCTTCGAATGCAAAATCGCTGCGCCTCTCTTCGCCGACCTGCGCAAAAAAATGGCGGAGATAATTCCATAGGTTTTCCACCGTCGGTTCGGTCAGTTTGTCGGAAAGGAGAATGACTCTCTGCGGAAGTTCGCGGATGAATATGCAATCAGGCGCCGGTTTTGCCGTGCCCATGCCTTCATAAGCAGCCTTCGCGCGGCGTATGCGCGCCTTTGCATTCTGCAATTCGGCGATCTTTTCGTCGGCCTTTTTCTCCGCGCTCTCCAAAAATTCTACGATCTTCGGGAAATCGTTGAGCTCTAACACCATTTTGATTTGGGCGAGCGGCAAGTCCATGCACCGCAGTGCGTGCACGGTATGCAGCCGGACGATCTCGTCTTCGGTATAGTAGCGGTATCTCGTCCATTCGTCCTTTTTGTGTGGGCTGACCAGCCCGATACGGTCGTAGTGCCGCAAAGTTTCCGCCGTCATCCCGGCGAGCTTTGCCGCCTCGCCGACAGAAAAAATTTTTTTCATAAAATTCCTTTTTTTATTCCCTTGACTTTTGTGTTACACAAAGGTTTATACTGATTGTACCATAAAGAAAGAGGTAAGTCAAACGAACGGAAACAAGGAGGTTTTCTATGAAAAAATTAATGGCAGTGATGGCGTCGTGCGCCGTGTTGGCGGCGGCATTGGCGGCCGCCGGATGCTCGGACGGCCAAACGTTCGAGGCGAAAAGTTACGTTTCCGGTGAAGAAACGATTACTTCGGTCGTGATCGACGTCGAGGACAGGGCGGTCGAAGTTACCGCGTCGGAAGACGGGCAGGTCCATATCGAATACAGCGAAAGCGAAAAGGAGTTTTACGATATATCCGTATCCGAAAGCGGCGCGCTGACGATGACGTTCGAGACGGATAAGAGCTGGACGGATTACATCGGAACGAAACCCGCGGCGGAATACCGCTTAATTAAGATCGCCTTGCCGAGCGGGCTGACCGATCTCACTATCAAAACGACGAACGAGTCGGTCGACGTTTCGCCCCTGTCCGTTCGGGAAGGGGTTACGCTCGATTCCAACGGCGGCGATTTGAATTTTGAGAAGATCGGTGTGGGCGAAAGCCTGAGCCTTACGGCGAAAAACGGGAACATCACGGGCAGCGTGCTCGGCGGCATGGACGATTTTTCTATCGCCTGCGAATACAAAAAAGGGGAATGCAATCTTCCCGAAAACAAGGAAGGCGGCTCAAAATCCCTGAAAGTAAACTGCAACAACGGCGATATCGCCATTGAATTTGCGGCCGAATAAAATCGGTCCGGTACAAAAGACGGAGAGATGCGCGATCGTTCGGCATCGCCCCGCCTTTTGCGAGCCTGCTCCCGAAACGATTTGCTTTATGCCCGCCGTAAAAACGGCGGGCGGCTTTTTTTCTCTACAAAAACGGCGAAATCGTAGGAGAATAAATTTCTATATTTAGAACAAAGTTTGTGCAAAATATACAATATATAGTATTTTTCAGAAATTGTTGCAAATGCGACAGTTTTTTTTTGCAAAGGTGCTATAATAAATAAAGTAAAAAACGAACAAGGGGTTTTTCAGATGCAGGTTATTAAGAGAGATGGGGCCGTCGTCGATTACGACCGTGCGAAGATCGCCGTTGCCATCGGCAAAGCAAATGCGGAAATGGAAGAAAAGGAGCGCGCTTCCGGCGAGGAAATCGAGTCCATCCTTTCCTACATCGAGGGGAAAAAGAAAAAGCGCATGCTCGTGGAGGACATTCAGGACATCATCGAAGAAAAGCTGATGGAGCAGGGGCATTACGAGCTGGCTAAAACGTACATCATCTACCGCTACAACCGCGCGCTCGTGCGCAAGGCGAACACGACGGACGAGGCCATTTTGAGCCTTATCAGCAATTCGAATAAGGACGTGATGGAGGAGAACTCCAACAAGAACGCGCTCGCGGCGGCGACCCAGCGCGACCTCATCGCGGGCGAAGTGTCCAAAGACCTCACCCGCCGCATCCTCCTGCCCGAAAAAATTTCCAAGGCGCACGACGAGGGCATCCTGCATTTCCACGACGCGGATTACTTTATCCAGCCCATTTTCAACTGCTGCCTCATCAATATCGGGGATATGCTCGATAACGGTACGGTCATGAACGGCAAACTCATCGAAAGCCCGAAGAGCTTTCAGGTCGCCTGCACGGTGGTAACGCAGATCATCGCGGCGGTTGCCTGCTCGCAGTACGGCGGGCAGTCGGTAGATATCCGCCACCTCGGCAAATACCTCCGCAAGAGCCACATAAAATTTGAGGATCATTTCCGCAAAGCCTGCCCCGAACTTTCGGACGAGGAGATCAAAAAATTGGTCGAAGACCGCATTCAGGACGAGCTCCGCAGCGGCGTGCAGACCATTCAGTACCAGATCAACACACTGATGACGACCAACGGCCAATCGCCGTTCGTAACCCTGTTCCTGTATCTGGATAAGGACGACGAGTACCTCGAAGAGAACGCGCAGATCATCATGGAGATCCTGCGCCAGCGCTACGAGGGCATCAAAAACGAAAAGGGCGTGTACGTTACCCCCGCGTTCCCCAAGCTCGTGTATGTTTTGGATGAGCACAACTGCTTGAAGGGCGGCAAGTACGATTATATCACCGAGTTTGCGGTCAAATGCTCTTCCAAGCGGCTGTACCCCGACTATATTTCGGCCAAAAAGATGCGCGAAGTGTATGAGGGCAACGTGTTCAGCCCCATGGGCTGCCGCTCCTTCCTTTCCCCGTGGAAGGACGAAAACGGAAATTATAAGTTCGAGGGGCGGTTCAACCAGGGCGTCGTTTCCATCAACCTGCCGCAGATCGGGCTCATCGCCAAGGGCGACGAAAAGAAGTTCTGGAAACTGTTCGACGAGCGTTTGGAGCTCTGCCGCGAGGCGCTCATGTGCCGCCACCGCGCGCTTTTGGGCACTAAATCAGACGTGTCGCCCATCCATTGGCAGTACGGCGCCATCGCGCGGCTGGACAAGGGCGAAACCATCGATAAACTTCTGTTCAACGGCTATTCCACCCTGTCGCTCGGCTATATCGGGCTGTACGAGGTGACAAAACTCATGACGGGCGAATCGCAGACGGAGCCGAAAGGGGAGGAATTCGCCGTGCGCGTCATGAAACATATGCGCGAGGCGACGGATAAGTGGAAGAAGGAGACGGGCCTCGGCTTTGCCCTGTACGGCACGCCGGCGGAATCGCTGTGCTACCGTTTTGCCCGCATCGACAAGGAGAAGTTCGGCACCGTCGAGGATGTTACGGACAAGGGCTACTACACCAACTCCTACCATGTAGACGTGCGCGAGCACATCGACGCGTTCTCCAAATTCAAGTTCGAGGCGCAGTTCCAGACCATTTCATCGGGCGGGTGCATCTCGTATGTCGAGATCCCGAACATGCAGCACAATTTGGAGGCGATGCAGGAGATCGTCAAATTCATCTACGACAATATCCAATACGCCGAATTCAACACCAAGAGCGACTACTGCCACGTCTGCGGCTACGACGGCGAGATCATCATCAACGACGACAACGAGTGGGAATGCCCCAACTGCCACAACAAGGATCACCGCAAGATGAACGTGACCCGCCGCACCTGCGGATACCTGGGCGAAAACTTCTGGAACCTCGGCAAAACCAAGGAGATCAAGGCGAGGGTGCTGCACCTCTGAGTTGCTCGCAGATTTTGTTTTGAGCAGACAAAACAAAATCTTGCGAATAGGAGGGGAAACCCGAGCGGCTTTCCCCTTTGTCCGCGATATATAGGGGCACACATATTAAAAAATCGCGGACATTCACCCCTTCCGTAAGCCGAGGTATCGGCAAATAGGGGTGCGCTGCGCAAAAGCGTCGTTTTGCTTGCGCGAGTGAATTATTTTAGTACTTTTTACCGGTTGGCAAAATTTTGCGGCTGACCGTCACGGGGTATGGGGCTAATGCCCCATATCAGCCAAAAACCGCGCGCAGTAAAGCGGGATTAATCGCGCAGGTATTTTTGCGCCCTTGATTAGCCTGCAAAATCACGGAAAATTTGCGGACTCTTTTCGCAAATTTTCGTGAAAGAAATATAATAAATAACTGCGCGTTCCAAAACCACGCTTTTGGAAAAGCGCCCCCGATTTGCGCGATAAGCGCCTTGGGCGGAAAAGGTGAATGCGCCGCATCAATAATAGGGGAGCACTGAAAAGGCGGCGCAGAGGAAAAACCGAACGCCGAGCCGCCCCTTTTTTTCAAACGGGCGGCGAACGTTGGGTTTTCCCTGAAAATCACGGAAAATTTGCGAACTCTTTTCGCAAATTTTCGTGAAAGAGGTTTATTATGTTCTATGCCAACATCAAAAAATACGACGTCGCCAACGGCGTGGGAGTGCGCGTGTCGCTGTTCGTCAGCGGCTGTACCCACCGCTGCAAGGGCTGTTTCAACGCCGAGGCGTGGGATTTTTCCTACGGAAAACCGTACACCGAAGAGACGGAAGAGGAGATTTTAGGCGCGCTCGATAAAGACTACATCGCGGGGCTGTCCCTCCTCGGCGGCGAGCCGTTCGAACCGCAAAATCAGCGGGCTTTGGTGCCTCTTTTGCGGAAATTCCGCGAGCGTTATCCGCAAAAAGACGCTTGGTGCTATTCCGGTTATACTTTCGATACCGATTTGCGTCCGGGCGGGCGCGCACACTGCGAAGTTACGGACGAGATGCTCTCCCTGCTCGATATCCTCGTAGACGGCGAATTTGTGGAGGGGTTGAAAGATTTGAAACTCCGATTCCGCGGTTCGGCAAATCAACGCATCATCGATGTTCCGCGTTCCCTGCGGGAGGGCGCGGTATGCCTGTGGAAAGACGGGCAATATTAAATGGGGATGCCTGCGGCGCCCCGGCCCATTCCGAATCTATAAAAAGGGGGTCCTTTATGGAAAAAGTAACCTTAAAAATCAAAAAGCTGCTGCCGGAGGCAAAATTGCCCGTGTACGGGAGCGAACACGCGGCGGGGGCGGATCTGTACGCGCTCTCCGACCACGATATCCGCATCGGGCCGCGGGAAACGGCGGTGGTGCATACGGGGCTTGCGGCGGAGATCCCGCAGGGCTATGTGGGGCTGATATACGCACGCAGCGGCCTTGCCACGAAAAAGGGGCTCGCGCCTGCCAATAAAGTGGGCGTTATCGACAGCGACTACCGCGGCGAAATCCGCGTGGCTCTGCACAATCATTCCAAATACGAGCAGAGCATCGAGCCGTACGAACGGGTGGCGCAGCTCGTCATCATGCCCTATGTCTGCGCGGAGTTCGTAGAAACGGACGAGCTTTCGGATACCGAGCGCGGCGAGGGCGGTTTCGGTTCTACGGGGAACAAGTAAGGCGTTCGCTGTTCGTTTTCGGAAAGATATTTTCGGACGATTTTGAAATTTTCCTTGCATTTGCAAAATAATCTGTTATAATAAACATACTGAATAAAAAAGGAGAAGACGGATATGGCAAAATATGTTTGCAGCGTTTGCGGCTATGAATATGACGAATCGGCAGGCGATCCCGATAACGGCATCGCGCCCGGCACCAAATGGGAAGATATTCCCGAAGATTTTACCTGCCCCCTGTGCGGCGTAGGCAAAGACCAATTTGAAAAAGAATAAAGTGTATGCGAGCCCCCGCCGGATCGGCGGAGGCTCGCATTTTTATTCCGTTCGATTTTCATAAAAAAATTTTTGAATTTTTTTGAAATTTTTTCTCCAAACTGTTGACAACCCCAAAGAGCGGTGCTATAATATTAGCAGATAAACAAAGAGAGTGCTAACACTTAAATAAAGTAATTGCTAACAGTTGCGATATATAAGTGCTAACATCCGATAAGGAGATGATAATTATGAAAAATGAACTCAGCAGAAGGAATACTTACAGCGATTTTGACTTTTTCGACGAAGCGATGCACGACTTTTTCCCCGCATTTTACGGCGGCAAAAATCACGGGCATAAGTATATGCGCACGGATATCAAAGAAACGGACGATGCGTATGTGATGGAAGTGGAGATGCCCGGCCTCGATAAAAAGGATATCGGCATCGAGCTGAAAGACGGATACTTGAATATTTCCGTCAACAAGAGCGAAAAGCAGGACGGCGGCAAGAAGGACAACTACATTCACCGCGAACGCAGCTATTCCTGCCAGCGCAGCTACTACGTCGGCGACGTCAAAAAAGAGGACATCAAGGCGAAGTACGAAAACGGTATGCTGAACGTTACGATCCCGAAGGAAACTCCGAAGGAAGAAACGCAGCATCTGATCGAGATCGAATAAAGGCTCGCCGCGCACTTCGTGCGCAGGCGGCATGAGATCAAAGCACAAGAAGGAGGGAAGGGCAAAAGCCCTTCCCTCCTTGTTGTATATGGGGTGAATTATACGATCAAGAGCTACAGAGGAGGCTTGTAAAAGTGCAGCCTTTGCGCGATCCGAACACTGCGCTAATAATTTACTTTTTCCGGTACTTCGATTTTTACCCGGCGGGATTATCCACAATTATAGTTCGGGCGCCGTCGGATAGCGCCGCTTGTCCGCCTCGGTGATCTTGCGCAGAACGCGGCAGGGCACTCCCACGGCGATGACGCCCGCGGGGATTTCCCCCTTTACGACGCTGCCCGCGCCGATGACCGTGCCGTCTCCGATGCTCGCGCCCGCAAGCACCGTCGTGCCGGCGCCGATCCAGACGTCGTTGCCGACGCGGATGGGCTTGGCGACTTCGAGCCCCGCGCGCCGCTGCTCGGCGTCGAGCGCGTGGTCGGCGGTCGTAAAGCAGCAATTCGGCGCGATGAATACATGGTTGCCGAACCGTACCTCTGCGCCGTCCGTGATGATGAGGTTATGGTTGGAATAGAAGAAATCGCCGACGTAAATATTGTACCCGTAGTCGCACCAAAAGGGCGGGGTGATGCAGATATTTTCGCCCATGCCGCCGAGCAGTTCGGAAAGGATTTGCGCCTGCCCGGCGCGGTCGTTGGGGTGCAGGGCGTTGTAGCGGTAGCATTTATCTTTGGCGGCGGCGATCTCCGCTTCCAATGCGGGGTTATAGCAGGCCTGAAAATAGACGCCCGCGGGTATCTGCGGTCGGTTCATTGGTTTAACTCCTTGTCGCAAGCGGACAAAATATTTTTTGTATCAGTATACCATGCAGGGGAGCGAGTTGCAATTGTTCCGCCGAAATATTTTCGGAAAACGGCGGTGCGATTTCCGGCGAAATGAAAAAGCCGATGCAAAACGCATCGGCTTTTTTCTGCCGCCGGGAGTGCTTATGCGAACTGGCTGTTGTACAGCGCGGCGTAGGCGCCGCCCTTGGCGAGCAGCTCTTTGTGCGTGCCCTGCTCGATGATGTTGCCCTGCTCCATGAACAGGATGCAGTTCGCGTCGCGGATGGTGGAAAGCCTGTGCGCAATGACAAAGCTCGTTCTGCCGCTCATCAGCGCCTGCATCGCCTTGCCGATCTCCGCCTCCGTGCGCGTATCGACGGAGCTTGTCGCCTCGTCCAAAATCAGCACGGGCGGGTTGCACAGGAACACGCGCGCAATGGTCAAAAGCTGCCTCTGCCCGACGGACAGGTTGCCCGCGTCGTTGTCCAACACAGTATCGTAGCCCTGCGGCATGGTGCGGATGAAGTAATCGACTTTCGCCATCTTCGCCGCCTGCACGATCTCCTCGCGCGTCGCATTCGGTTTGCCGTAGGCGATGTTTTCCGCGATGGTGCCGCCGAACAGCCATGTATCCTGCAACACCATGCCGAAGTTGCGCCGCAGTCCGCTGCGCGTCAGGTCGGTCGTGGGGATGCCGTCGATTGTGATGCGTCCGCCGTTCACCTCGTAGAAGCGCATCAGGAGGTTGATGAGGGTGGTCTTGCCCGCGCCCGTGGAGCCGACGACGGCGATCTTCTGCCCGGGGTGGGCGGTAAAGCTGATGTCCTTCATCAGAATCTTGTCGGGGAAGTAGCCGAAGCTGACGTGCTCGAAGGCGATCTCGCCGTGCGCGCGCTCCAAAACGGCGGGATGGTCGGTGTCGGGCACCTCCTCCTCGTCGTCCAGAAATTCGAAGGTGCGTTCCGCCGAAGCGAGTGCCGATTGCAGGGAGTTGATCATGTACGAGGTCTCCGTCAGCGGCTCGGCGGCGAGGGTGATGTACTGGAAGAACGCCTGCGCGATACCCAGCGACATGGCGCCCGTCAGCATCCAGCCGCAGGCAATGAGCAGGATGACCGCCTGGCAGATGCGCGAGAGGAAGCGGATGAGCGGGTTGACGGCGTTGGTCAGAAAGTCGCTGTTCCGCGCAGAAACGCGCACATTCTCCGTGTATTCGGAAACTTTTTCAAAGCTCTCCGGCTCGCGGTTGTACGCCTTGATGACGTCGCGGCCGGTATAGTATTCCTCCGCGATGCCCGTCAGCCGCGCGATCGCCTCCTGCCGCTCCGCCGCGCAGATAAGGTTCTTTTTCGCGACGGCGTTGGTGATGATGAGGCTTATGACGGAGAACGCGATGAAGATGAGCCCCAGCTGCCAGCTTAAACAGAGCATGAATACGATGGAGCCGATGACGGTGCCGACGGATGTCAGCAATTTCAAAAGGCCCGTCTGCAGCGTTTCGGAAACTTTGTCTAAATCGCTCGTCACGCGGCTGAGAATTTCGCCCGGCTTGTTGCGGTCGAAGAACTTGAGCGGGAGTTTGTTCAGTTTGGCGGCGATCTGCTTGCGCAGGGTTAAAATGAGAACTTCCGCCACGCTCGCCATGAGGAAGGATTGCAGGTAATACACGGCGCTCTGCACGATGTACAGGGAAAAGAGGATGACCATTTCCTGCCCGAGCGGGTACCAGGGAATGGAAAAACTTCCGCTTCCCGCCGCGGCGATCGCTTCCAGAAGCGCGTCGATGACGCCCGCGCTGTAATAGGGGGTAAAGATGTTGAGAACGGTAAAGATGACGATGCACACGCCCACGACGATCAGCCGTGCGCGCTGGTTTTTCAGCTGCCCGAACAGCCGCGCGGCGGTCTTGCGCGCGTTCTGCGGCGCGTCCTTCTGTATCGCGGTGTTTTGCACTTTTTTAGCCATGCTGTTCGTCCGCCTCCTTTGTCTGCGATTCATAGATCTCTTTATAAACGGGGCAATTCATTAAGAGTTCGTCGTGCGTGCCGATGCCCACGGGTTCGCCCTCGCCCAAAACGACGATGCGCTCCGCGTGGCGGATCGTGCTCACGCGCTGTGCGATGATGAGCACGGCGGCGTTCTGCGTTTCATAGGCGAGCGCCCTGCGCAACGCCGCATCTGTCTTGAAGTCGAGCGCGGAAAAACTGTCGTCGAAGATGTACAGTTCCGGCTTTTTCACGAGCGCGCGGGCGATGGAGAGACGCTGCTTCTGCCCGCCCGAAAAGTTGGTGCCGCCCTGCGCCACGAAAGAGTTCAGGCCGTCGGGGAGAGAGCGCACAAAGTCTTCCGCCTGCGCCACTTTCAGCGCGTGCCAAAGTTCCTCGTCGGTCGCGTTCGGGTTGCTGTAACGCAGGTTTTCGGCAATGGTGCCCGCAAACAGCCACGCCCTCTGCTGTACATAGGCGATATGGTCGCGCAGTTGGCTCTGCGGCATTTTGCGGATATTTACGTTGTTCAGCAAAAGTTCGCCGTCCGTTACGTCGTTAAAGCGCAAAATGAGGGATGCGACGGTCGATTTGCCGCTGCCCGTGCCGCCGATGATCGCCGTCGTTTCGCCGCGCTTGCAGGTGAAATTCAGGTTTTTGAGGGTATATTCCTCCGAATCGGGGAAACGGAACGCCGCGTTCCGGAACTCGACGACGTTTTCGGAAGAGGCGGGGAACCATACCTGTTTATCGGTCAGATCCCGAATGGTCGGCGAAAAATCGAGCACCGCCTTCACGCGGCCGGAGCACTCGAAGGCGCGGGGCAGGGTGAGGATGACCATCTGCGCCATCATCAGGTAGAGGAGCGCAAGGATCGCGTATTCGACGATGGCGGTGATGTCGGTCACGAGGAATGCCCCCGCCGTAACGCGGAATCCGCTGAGCGCATACACGATGATGACGAAGATATTGACGGCAAAAAAGGATAACCCGTCCAGACTCGCGAACATGCGGTTCGCCTTGATGGAGGTTACCGCGTAATCGGAGAAAGCAGCATCCAGCCGCTGGTGTTCGTGCTCTTCCTTGTTGAACGCGCGCACCACGCGAACGCCCGTGATGTTTTCCAGCAGCACGGTGCTCATTTTATCGAGCAATTTCTGCAATTTGCGGAAGAGGGGAGAGGCGCTGCGCATGATCAGCAGCGCCACGACCGTGATGACGGCGAGCACCGCCAAAAGGATCAGCCCCATCATCCAGTCCTTCATAAAGGCGAGGATGAGGGAGATGACGAACACGACGGGCACGGGCAGCACCATCTGAATGCTCGCCATGAGCGCGAACTGGATGTTCGTCACGTCCGAAACGGTGCGCGTCGTCATAGACGCCACACCGAAGGTGCGGAAGTCGGACACGGCCAGATCGAGCGTCTTTTTATAGAGCGCGTCGCGCATATCCTTGGCGATGCGCGAAACGAGTTCCGCGCAGACGTACCCGCTCATGATCCCGCCCGCGCCCGAAATGACGGCGGCGACCGCCATGGCGATCGCGGTGTTGATAAGCACCTGCATTTCGACGCCCGTTTCGCCCTGTCGGAGCATTTCCGAGGCGAGCGTAGGGATGATGAGCGCGCCTACCACGTCTACGATGAGCAGGAAAACCGTGAGCAGGAAGAGTTTCCAATGCGGTTTCAAAAATCGTAAAATCAGCTTCATACATACTCCTTTTTGGTTTTGTTTGCGTTCTATCTGCAATGTTTTTTACGGAACAGAAAAAAGGTGCGCCCGACCGTCTTTCAACAATCGGGCGCACCCGTATCTTCATCAACCGTTGCGGCTGCGGCCGCAAGTTCTCCGATAAAAAAACATATTATTTTTTTGTCCGTACGGGGCCGAAAGGCCGCAAAAAAAGACCGAATAAAACCCCGGCACGCGTGGTTTTCTTCTCCGTCCGCGCGGTACGCCGCGCGAGCCTCCGATAAACCGGTGAGTCGGCATCTTATCCGGCCTTACGGCTACGGCCATAAGTCCTCCGATGAACAGCAAGCATTATACAATATAAAAAAATATATGTCAACGATAAAAACACACTTTTTTTCACTTTTTTATCTGCGGTATTTCGTAGGCATCCGATTCGCCGGAGCGCAAATTAAAACCGATACAACTTACCGACGTTTTAGCGGAAATTAATCGACATATTTATAAAAAATGCCAAAAAATGTCGAATTTTGGGAAATATTGTTGACGCTTATATTTGAATCATGGTATAATTTGAATAAGATAAACAGTTTGACGGACCGACTTTTGGGGGGAGGACGGCGGCGGACGCGATCGAGGGAGAAAAACATTGCGTTTTTGCAGGTCTCTGTCATGAACGGCCGTATTTCGTACTATACTAAGGATAGGGGGATCCCGTACAGACGGTTGCGCATGCCGCAGAACAATGAGGGACGAATGCAGAGGACAGGCGTATGCAGGATACAAACTTCAATAACACGAATAATCGGGAATATGTCAGCAAAGTATCGGTCATCATTCCCGTATATAATGCAGAGGGCTATTTAGACGAATGCCTCCGGAGCGTGTTGTCGCAGACGCTGCAAGAGCTGGATATCGTATGTATCAATGACGGTTCTACCGACGATTCAGAGGCGATTTTATACCAATATGCGGTCAAGGACAGGCGTATCCGCATCGTTTCGCAAAAAAACGGCGGCGTCGCCGCCGCGCGCAACCGCGGCATCGACATGGCGGCAGGGCAGTATATCGTATTTCTCGACCCCGATGATTATTATCCTGCGCCCGATGTTTTGCAGAATTTGTATACGGCGGCAGAGGTGAACGGCGTTGCGGTCAGCGGCGGGAGTTTTTCCAAGGTGAGCGACGGCGTTGTACTGACGAAATTTGACGGCGAGGAAGCGCAGTACACTTTTCATAAGGACGGGCTCGTGCGTTTTTGCGACTATCAGTTCGATTACGGGTTCCATCGGTTTATGTACAATACCGCGTTTTTGCGGAGCAATCATCTGCGTTTTCCTCCCTATCTTCGCTATCAGGATCCGCCCTTTTTGGCGCGGGCGCTCGCGGCGGCAAAGACTTTTTATGCCATACGGTCGGTCACGTACGTCTATCGGATCGGGCACAGATGCGTCGAATGGACGGTGCGCAAAGTCTGCGATTTTTTGAGCGGCGTGCGCGATAATTTGGAATTTTCTTCCAAATACGGGTATGCGTATCTTCACTATTTGAATTGGCAGAGGATCAATTCGAAGTTTTATACGAACATCATTTTGCGTACGGTGCGCTATGACCGCGGCGGGGAAATCGTCAAAAGGCTGGTCGCGCTGCAAACTTCTTTCGATAAAAAATTGCTCGCCAAGCAGATCCCTTCGGGCGATTGGTATGTATGCGAACCGCTGAACTGCATGCTCGAAGGCTGGCTCAAACAGGACAGGCGTCTGCACGATGAAGGGTGGTTCATCAACCGGAAAGTGTTCCGCCTGTATACGTGGCCCGTGCGCTGTATGGGCAGGGTGTTGCGCCGTTGGAAAAACAGGCGGCGGACAAAAAATCACTGACCTTTGCTCTATAAAATTTGCATAGTAAAACGTGCGCCGTCTTCAGTCAGAAGACGGCGTTTTTGCATATATCGGAGCGAAAAACGGTGTATTTTTATTGTTTTTTTGCAAAAAGAGCGGCCCGCGGCGGCATTTTTGCCGCCGCGGGCCGCTCTTCGAATTGTTCGGTTTTTTTTATCCGCCCGCAGCGCGAACGGATAAAGCGTTTAAAATTACAGGCGGATTCAGTGTTCCAACGATTTTTCGATATAGGGCGCGAGCTCGTCGATGTCGAGGCGGATCTGCGCCATCGTGTCGCGGTCGCGGATGGTAACGGAATTGTTGTCCAGCGTATCGAAGTCGATGGTGATGCAGAAGGGCGTGCCGATCTCATCCTGCCGGCGGTAGCGCTTGCCGATGGAGCCCGCTTCGTCGTAGGTGACCATAAACTTTTTGGAGAGTTTTTTGTACACCTCGCGCGCCTTTTCCGAAAGGCTCTTTTGCAGGGGAAGGACGGCCGCTTTGTACGCCGCCAGCGCGGGATGGAAGTGCATGACCGTGCGCACGTCGCCCCCTTCGAGTTCTTCCTCCTCGTATGCCTCGCACAGCACCGCCAGCATCAGGCGGTCTGCGCCGATGGAGTATTCGACGACGTAGGGGATATAGTGCTCGCCCGTGGCCGGGTCGAGGTAGTTCAGGTTTTTGCCGGAGTATTCCTGATGGCGGGAGAGGTCGTAGTCGGTGCGGTCGTGTATGCCGTTGAGTTCCGACCAGCCCATCGGGAACAGGTACTGTATGTCGCACGCCGATTTCGCGTAGTGCGCCAGCTTATCGTGGTCTTTAAAGCGCAGGTGCTCCTCTTTAAAGCCCAGCCCGAGCAAAAAGTTTTTCGCCTTCTGCTTGTATTCCTCATAATATTCGAGGTCGGTGCCTTCCTTGCAGAACCACTGGTGCTCCATCTGCTCGAATTCGATGGTGCGGAAGATGAAGTTGCCGGGCGTGATCTCGTTGCGGAACGCCTTGCCGATCTGCGCGATGCCGAAGGGCACTTTGGCGCGCGTCGTGCGCTGTACGTTCAAAAAGTTCACGAACTCGCCCTGCGCCGTTTCGGGGCGGAGGTAAATTTTATTCTGGCTCTCGTCGGTCACGCCGCGCGAGGTCTCGAACATGAGGTTAAAGGTGCGGATGGGCGTCCAATTGTGCTTGCCGCAGTTGGGGCAGGCCACCTTATGCTCGGCGATATACGCCTCCATTTCCTCGTTGGTCATGGTGTCGGGGTTCACTTTCCCCTTGGAATGCGCCTCGATGAGGTTGTCGGCACGGAACCGCGCCTTGCACTCCTTGCAGTCCATCTTCGGGTCGGTGAAAGACGCGGTGTGCCCGCTCGCCTCCCACACGCGCGAATTCATCAGGATCGCCGCGTCCACGCCGTAAGAATTGTCGCTCTCCTGCACGAATTTTCTCCACCAGGCGCGCTTGATGTTGTTTTTGATCTCCACGCCGACGGGGCCGTAGTCCCATGTGTTGCCCATGCCGCCGTAAATTTCGCTGCCGGGGAAGATGATCCCGCGCGCTTTGCAAAGGTTCACGATCTTGTCCATCGTGACCGCATGTTTGTCTGCCATCGCAATGTATCTCCGATAAATATTACTTACTTTATTATTTTACTTTTTTGAGGGAATAAAGTCAAATCATTGCGCGCGCCCTCGCGCGATTTGGGGTTAAATTTCCAGTTTTTTGATGAGGAAGGGTACAAACGTGATCGTCACGAAGATGGTGGCGAAATATTTTAAGAAGGAGTACCATTCCCCATCCGGCAAAAGGGAGAGAAGCGCGAAGGGGATCACCGCCACAAGCGCGGTGATAATAAGCCGCAGAATGCGGCAGCCCCAGTTCTTCGTGTCCGAAAAACGGATAAATTTCTCCTCGACGATGAGCCCCAGCGCCGTCGCGAGCGTAATGGCGGAAACCTGAAACATCGAATGCGTCGCCGTGCGGGCAATGAACAGGAGGGGGAGGGTGAGGAGCGCGAACGCGAGGTAGATATACAGCCGCGCCTTATACGCTTTTCCATATACGAGCTGCCACAGCAGCGCGAACAGCACGCCGATCATCAGCCCCGTCAGCACGTCGGAGGGGTAGTGCACGCCGAGATACACCCGCGAAAACATGACGAGCAGGGTGAACAGCGCGCACAGCACGATGGCGAGCGGGCACCTGATCCGAAGGGCGAGCGCCGCGAAAAATCCGCTCGTGGCGGTCGCGTGCCCGCTGGGAAAGCTCATGTCCGCGTCGAGGTCTGCGGTGGAAACGAATGCGTTGTCGATATCCACGCGGCTCACCACGCCGTCGATGTAGGGGCGGTTGCGCCGCACGGCGCTCTTGATGCCCGCCGTTACGCAGGAGGCGCTCATCACCGTCAAAAGGGCCTGTTCGCCCGTTCGCTTGGAAAAGCAGATATAAATGACGGCGATGATCGCCGCGATGATCAATTCTTCGCCCAATGCCGTAAACACGGCGAAAAATACGTCTAAAAAGGGGCAGCGTATCTTTTCGACCGCCTGTAAAATGATTGCGTCCATACAGCCTCCGTCCGAGTAGGGATCTTTCTGAAAAAATTATAGCATAAAATTGCGCGGACGCACAACTTTTTTTGCCTTTATTCGGATTTTATGCTATAATGTGCATATGTTATCCGTTTTATCGCAAAAGCGGGAGGGATTCCGCTTTTATTTCGCGCTTTCCGACGGCGCTGCCGTGTACGGCGGCGGGCTGACGGAGAACGGCATTCTCGTCTGCGACGATGCCTGCCCGCAGAAGGAACTGATGCTCCGCACCCTCGTCAACAAGTGCATGAACGGCTTCGTTCCCGAAGTCAGAACGCGCGATAACTGGGGCGTGCCCTTGGAGCGGTTCGGCTTTTCGCGGGAGGGGGAGTTTTTTGTTTCCGCATGGGACAAGCTGAAACTGCCGCACGACTGTGAGAAGTAGTTCACGCATTTCTCGGCAAGATGTTGCCTGCGAAATGCCGTGAGTTTGAGGGGAAACCCGAGCGGTTTTCCCCTTGTTGCGGCATAATTAAGGGCACGCATAATATTCAATGCCGCAACTTCACCCTTTCTGTAAGCCGAAGTATCGGCAAATTAGGGTGCGCTGCGCAAAAGCGCGGTTTTGCTTGCGCGAGTTCTATTATTTCATATAGAAAAAATGCGGCTTAATGAGAGTAAATCAAATACATATCGGAGAGGTCAGTATGCTGTCGGACATCGAAATCGCAAAAAACTGCAAAATGAAGGATATCGGCGAGATCGCCGCCAAGCTCGGACTTTCGGAGGAAAATATCGAGCGTTACGGCAAATATAAAGCCAAAATCTGCGCCGAACATACCAAAAAGCAGGGCAAACTCGTCCTCGTAACGGCGATCAATCCCACCGCGTCGGGCGAGGGCAAGACGACCGTTTCCATCGGCCTTGCCGACGGCATGGCGCGGCAGGGCAAAAAGGTCTGTTTGGCCCTCCGCGAGCCTTCGCTCGGCCCCGTGTTCGGCATAAAAGGGGGCGCCGCGGGCGGCGGCTACGCACAGGTGGTGCCCATGGAGGAGATCAACCTGCACTTTACGGGCGATCTGCACGCCATCACGGCGGCGAACAACCTGCTCTGCGCCATGCTCGATAACCATATCTTCCGCGGCAACGAGCTGGACATTGACCCCGAAAAAATTTATTTCCGCCGCTGCCTCGACATGAACGACCGCGCTCTGCGCAACGTCACGATCGGTCAGAGGGGCGAGGGCGTCGAGCGCGAGGAACATTTCGAGATCACCGCCGCTAGCGAAATCATGGCGATTCTGTGCCTTGCGACCTCATTGCAGGATTTGCAGCGCCGCATCGGCAACATCATCGTGGGCGAAAACCGCAGGGGCGAATACGTCTTTGCGCGCGATCTGAAGGCGGAGGGCGCCATGACCGCGCTCCTCAAAGACGCCGTCAAACCCAACCTCGTGCAGACGCTCGAGGGCACGCCCGCCATCGTACACGGCGGCCCGTTCGCGAACATTGCGCACGGTTGCAACAGCATTCTGGCAACCTATACGGCGCTCTCGCTCGCCGACTGGGTGGTCACCGAAGCGGGATTCGGCGCCGACCTCGGCGCGGAAAAGTTCCTCGATACCAAGTGCCGCGTGGCGGGCATTCAGCCCGATTGCGTCGTGGTGGTCGCCACCGTCAAGGCGCTCAAACTGCACGGCGGTGCGGACAAGGCGAACCTTTCCGAAGAAAACCTCGCGGCATTGGAAAAGGGCATGCCCAACCTGTATAAGCATATCGAAAACATCCAAAACGTATACAAAAAACCCGTCGTTGTGGCGATGAACCGCTTCGCGAGCGACACTCCCGCGGAGATCGAATGCGTCATGCGCGGCGTGGAAAAAGCGGGCGCGAAAGCGGTGTTCACCGATGTATTTTTAAAGGGCGGCGAAGGCGGCAGGGAGCTTGCCGACGCCGTGTGCGAAGCGGCGACGCAAGAGAGCGAGCTGCACTATTCGTACGATCTGAACGACCCCATCGAAAAGAAAATTTCCGACATCGTCAAAAACGTGTACGGCGGCGAGGGGGCGAGCTTTTCGGAGATCGCCAAGGAAAAGATCGCCGAGGCGGAGGCGCGCGGCTACGGCAAATTGCCCGTCATCATCGCCAAAACGCAGTATTCCCTGTCCGACGACGCGAAACTTCTGGCGCGGCCGCAGGGCTTTACCGTGCACGTGCGCGACATCATCGTCAAGGGCGGAGCGGAGTTCGTCGTGGCGGTCGCGGGGAATATCATGCTGATGCCGGGCTTAGGCAAAGTTCCCGCCGCCGAGCATATCGGCGTGGATGAAAAGGGAGAGATTTTCGGGCTCAGCTGAGCCGCAAATTTTTTGGATTTGCCGCCGTGTTTTTCTCCCGTGAAAAATTATTATAACAAAGAAACAACTCTTTTGGAGCAGAATATGTCTAACATGGAATTACCCGAAGCAACCAACTTTATCGAGCAGATCATCAACGAGGACATCGCCGCGGGCAAGCTGCGCCCCGAACAGGTGCAGACGCGCTTCCCGCCCGAACCGAACGGCTACCTGCACATCGGGCATGCGAAGAGCATGTTCGTCAACTTCGGCACCGCGCTCAAATACGGCGGCAAGTGCAATCTGTTCTTCGACGACACCAACCCCTCGAAGGAAAAGACGGAGTTTGTCGATGCCATCCGCGCCGATATCCACTGGCTGGGCTACGAATGGGCGCGCGAGTGCTATGCGTCCGACTTTTTCGATACCATCTACGAATATGCCGTGCGCCTTATCAAGGAGGGCAAGGCGTTCGTTTGCGATCTGTCGCCCGATGAGATCAAAAACACCCGCGGCACCCTTACCGAGCCGGGCACCGAAAGCCCGTATCGGAACCGCACCACCGGGGAGAATTTGAAGCTCTTCGAGGAGATGAAGGCGGGCAAGTATAAGGACGGCGAAAAGTGCCTGCGCGCGAAGATCGACATGGCTTCCCCCAACGTCAACATGCGCGATCCCGTCATCTACCGCATCCTGCACGCCACGCACCACCGCACGGGCGACAAATGGTGCATCTATCCCATGTACGACTACGCGCACCCCATCTGCGACTATCTGCAGGGGGTCACCCATTCGCTGTGTACGCTGGAATTTGAAGATCACCGCCCGCTCTACGACTGGGTCGGCATTTCCCTCGGGTTCAACCCCAAGCCCCGCCAGATCGAGTTCGCGCGGCTGAACATCACCAACACGGTGATGAGCAAGCGCTACCTCAAAAAGCTGGTCGAGGAAAACAAGGTGCACGGGTGGGACGACCCGCGCATGCCCACGCTGTCCGGTCTTCGCAACCGCGGCATCCCCGCGGCGGCGGTGCGCGATTTCTGCTCGCGCATCGGCATCGCCAAGGCGCAGTCGGAGTGCGAATATTCCTATTTCGAGGCGTGCGTGCGCGAGTACTGTAACGCCCACGCCGAGCGCGCCATGGCGGTGCTTTCTCCCTTAAAGCTCACCATCGCCAACTACGAGGGCGGGGAGGAGCTGGACTTCGACATCAACCAGGCGGACGAGAACGCCGGCACGCGCAAGGTGAAGTTCGGCAAGCACCTCTATATCGAGAGCACCGATTTTTCCCTCGACCCGCCGCCCAAGTATTTCCGCCTGAAAAAAGACGGGTACGTGCGCCTGAAAAACGCCTATATCGTGCGCTGCGACGACGTTGTGACCGATAAAGACGGCAATGTTTGCGAGGTTTTATGCACCTACGTGCCCGAAAGCCACAGCGGCAGCGATACGAGCGGCATCAAGGTCAAGGGCGTCATCCATTGGGTGAACGCGGATACCTGCGCCGACTGCGAGATCCGCCAATACGAGAGCCTTTTGCGCGACGCCGACTATGCCGGGCAGGACTTCACCGAGCGGATGAACGAGGACAGCGAGCATATCATCGCGGGCAAGGCGGAGCCGTATCTCTTGCAGGCGGCGGAGGGTACGCCCTTCCAGCTCATGCGCACGGGCTATTATAAAAAATGTACGGAAGGGAATAAACTCGTTCTCTCCGAAATCGTGTCGCTGAAAGATAATTTCAATAAGAAATGATCGGCGCGGACAGGGAGAAATTTCCTCTTCGGCCAAAAAATGTTTGTCCCGACTATTCTACCAAGAAATAAAATATTTATTTTTGCTTTTCGCGATTGACAATTTATCTGTCAAAGGTTATAATATATATAGGTAATATCTCGGCGGAAGCCGAAATCAAAAAAATAAGGGTGATAGAGCAATGAAGATTTGTAAGAATTGCGGCCGCCAAACGGACGACAGCAAAGTCAGATGCCCGCATTGCGGTTACCTGTTCGAAGAGAACATGGACAGCGTGATCCGCAAGATGAAAGAGAACCTCAACACCTATAAGGGTTCGGTGGCGAGTACGCCCGCACCTGCGGCAGCGGCACAGCCTGTCGCGCAGGCGCCCGTGCAGAGCGCACGGCCCGTTGCGGTGCAACCCGCGGCGCAGGCGCCCGTGCAGGCTCAGCCTCCCGTACAGCCCGTAGCGCAGCAGGAACCCGTGCAAAGTTATGCACAAACGGCTCCCGCACCTGCCGATAACTCGATGGGGCGGTACGAACTTCTCAGCGAAGTGGCGCAGCTTAAAGGGGAACTCCGCGCGCTGCATACCGAACTTGACCGTTCAAAGGCGGCTATCGCGCAGCCTGCGGCGCAGCCGGTGCAGTATGTACAGCCGGCGCAATATGTGCAGCCCCCTGTCCAATACATACAGCCGCCCGTACAGTATATGCAGCCGCAACAGCCGCAGACGGTCATTTATGCCAATTCTCCCTATCCCGCACAGCCTGCACCGCAGGTCTATGTGCAAACGCCCCAGCAGAATCCGCAGTATGTGCAGGTCGCAGCGGGCGAGCAGGCGGCCGCCGAAGGGAAGAAAAAGAAATCCGTCCGCAGCACCAATCGTATCGTCATTTCCGTCATCAGCATTCTGTTGCTGGCATTGAGCGTGGGGATGTGCTTCCTCCCGTGGATCTCGATGGAGGACGGCGCTTTCTCCTTTACCGGTTGGGAAGGCATATCCTATCTCTTCAATAAAGATTCGGAAGGGGCGATCCTCTTTGCCGGCTATCTCCAAATGATCGAAGATTTCAACTTCGCCGGCGGCGAGATGATCGCGAACGTCTGCCGCACCGCTTGCCGCTATATCGTGGAATACGGCATCATCGTTTATGCGGCGTTCCTCGTTTTGAGCATCCCGCTCCTGTTGAGCATCACGGGTAAGATCAGCGGCAAAGGCTGGCACCGTTTTGCGTCTTGGATGTCGTTTATCGTAGCGCTCATCCTCTTCGGCGTTTTCTGCTGGATCACCGGATTTTCTTCAATCACCATTTGGTTCTTGCTCGGAGCGGCCGCGAACTTGGTGCGCTGCCTGTTCCTTGCGTTCTACAAAGGCAAAAAGCTGAAAGGCGGTTTGGAATAAAGAATTGCGATCGCCGCGCGTTCCGTCAAACGGAGCGCGCGGTATGTCGGTTAAGAGGTAACTATGAATATTGTAATCGACGTTATATTCGTGCTGTTTTTGGCGCTGATGTTCTTTTTCGGGTTCCGCAAAGGCTTTTTGACGAAGGCTTGGTGGCTGCTCGATATCGGATTGATCGTCATTTTCGGCATCTTTCTCACGCCGTCTATTAAAGCGGCTTTGGACGGAAGTCTGACTCCCGCGCTGGAAAATGCGTTCACGTCGATGGTGGAATCTTCGGGCATGAATCTCGATCCCGCCGAATTTGCGGGCATCGTCACGTCCGTCATCATTTGGATCGGGATCGCCATAATCGTCATCATCGTAATGGCGATCATCAAAGCCGTTTTGCGCCGCGTGAATAAAATCAAATTTTTCGGGTTCATCGATAAGTTGCTCGGCGGCGTCTACGCCGTAGCCATTTCGCTTGCCGTGCTGGTCGTGCTCGGCGCGCTCGCGGGTACTTTCGTAAACTTTGATGTGATGAAAAATGCGGCGGATTTCTGTTCGCAGACTTATATCTTCAAGTATGTATTCGGCGCGAATCCTTTCCAGCAATATGCTGATCAGTATGTGCCGCTCGGCACATGGATCGCAGGGCTTATCCCGCAGAGCTGAGTATGCTTTGGGTACGCCTTTGCGCGAAAAAGTAATAATATCGGAGAGAAAAATATCGATAAAAAGCCCGTCGCGACAGCGGCGGGCTTTTTGCCTGGCGGGAAAAATTCGCCGCATCCTCCGTTACAGGGTTGGTACGGATACGAGAGCAGCCTCCGTTGCGGAACAGGTACGGGCAGGGGGAACACTGCGCCCGGACGGCAGCAAAAAAGGGAAAAATAAGTATGCGCAATTTCGCGCTGCGGATATGATGTTGAGTCGCTTTTTCGGACCTCTTTACAAAAAATTCCATCGCGGGCGCGGTATAAGCGGCGGAAACGCGGGGAATAATAACGGGTGTAAGGAGGAATACCCCATGCAGTTTACTAAGACGAAAACATTTACCAACCTTGCCCGCTCGTTTGCGGGGGAAAGCCAAGCGGGTATGCGCTATCAACTGATCGCGAAACTTGCCACGGCGGAAGAATATCCCGTTTTGGCGGATACGATACGTTCCATAGCGAAGAACGAAACGTATCATGCAAAAACATTTTTCGACACCCTCGTACTGAAAGCGGGAAGCCGGGAAAATATCGATCTGAACGCTGGGTATCCATTCCATTTCGGCACACTTGTCGAAAATCTCGGATTCGCCGCTCAAGACGAACGCGCGGAATTCGAAGAGGTGTATCCCGCATTTGCAAAGGAGGCCAAAGAGGAGGGGTTAGACGACGTGGCGGCCCTGTTCGAGCGCGTCGCAAGCGTGGAAAAAGAGCATGAGATCGTGTTCCGCTATCTGCACGACGCCCTCCGCGACGGCACGCTGTACAAGAGGGATAAACCGACGCTTTGGATCTGCAGCGAATGCGGCTACCGCGCCGCGACCAAAGAGGCGTGGAAAGTTTGCCCGCTGTGCAAAGCGAAACAGGGATATGTCGAAATACCCTTACCATTCGATAACGAATAAGGAGAAAAGAAGATGAGAAACATGAAAGAATCGAACGAACAGAGCAAGACGCAGGCAAAAACGCAGGCGAAGGCGCAAAGCAGCGGTTCGGCGAGGGCGAAAGCGCAGTCCGGCAGCGCGAAAAGCAGCGCGTCCGGCGGCAGAACGAGCGCAAAGAGCACGTCTTCTAAAACAAAGTCGTGCAAGTAAAACAAAAGTCGCGGAAGAAAAAGCGCGGACTGTGTATGCATTCGGCCTACGACGTGAACGGCAGCTATACGGGCACGCCCGAAAACGGGGAGAACCCCGTACAGGATGCGGACGATCTGTAACGCGCATATATCGCGGAATCGGGGAGACCTGCCGAACAGGGGCGGGCCTCTCTTTTTCCGTTTCGCCGTATGGAAAAATCGTTGACGATTTGCCCGTTCGGTGGTAAAATAATAGAGGACGAATTGTTCAAAGATCGGATCGGGAGAATACTATGAAAATCGGGATTTTAACGAGCGGAGGCGACTGCGCGGGGCTGAATGCGGTCATGCGCGCCATCGGCCTGTATGCCTATCGCAATATAAAAAACGCGGAGATCGTCGGCATTCCCGATGGATACGGCGGGCTCATCCGCGGCGAAAGCGCGCCCATGACGCGCGAGGATTTTGAAGGCATACTCAATATGGGCGGGACCATACTCGGCACGTCGCGTACGCCGTTCAAAATGATGACGGTTTCCGAACAGGACGGCGCCACCCGCCTGGAAAAGATGCGCGCCAATTATAAAAAGATGGGGCTCGACTGTCTATTTACGCTGGGCGGGGCGGGCACGCACAAAACGGCCGCGCTCCTGTGCGCCGAGGGGTGCAACGTTATCGGGCTTCCCAAAACCATCGATAACGATATCTACGGCACCGACGTAACGTTCGGTTTTCACACCGCCGTCGACGTCGCCTCGGAAGCGATCGAGCGGGTGCGTACCACGGCGGCGAGCCACGGGCGGACCATACTCGTCGAGGTGATGGGCAACAAGGCGGGCTGGCTTACCCTGTACTCCGGCATCGCCGCGGGCGCGGATATCATCCTTTTGCCCGAAATACCTTTCAACATCGATAAAATCTGCGAGGCGGTGCTGGCGAATTATGCGGCGGGCAAGCCCTGCAACATCATCGCCGTAGCCGAGGGCGCCGTGCTCGATTCGGAAGCCCCGTACAAAAAGAAAGAGCGGGCATTCGTGCGCGTTTCCCGTGGGGAAACCACGGTCACGGCGCACCTTGCCGAGGTGATCGGCGAGCGCACGGGCGCGGAAACGCGCGGCACGGTGCTCGGATATATTCAGCGGGGCGGCAATCCTTCCGCGTACGATAAGGCGCTCTCCACGCGGCTGGGAAGCTATGCGGGGCGGCTCGCCAAGGAAGGACGGTTCGGCGTTACGGTCGCCGTGGCGGGCAGCACGATCACTTTCAACGCCTTGCAGGACGTGGCGGGGAAATACAAGCTCGTCGACCCCGCTTCCGAAATCGTCCGTGCGGCGGAGGATATCGGCGTGTGCATGGGGAGATAGGGAGTTCACGAAAAAAGGTTCTCGCATTTCTCGCCGAGCTGTCGGCTGCGAAATGCCGAGAGTTTGAGGGGAAACCCGAGCGGTTTTCCCCTCGCGGCGGCATTTTTAATGGCACACATATTGCATAATGCCGCCACTTCACCCTTTCCGTGAGCCGAGGTATCGGCAAATTGAGTAAAAAAGGCAAAAGCGTAGTTTTGCTTGCGCGAGTTATTATATTAATAATTATTTGCGCGTTTGAGAACCGCGTTTCTCAAAAAGCGCACCCAAGTAGCCGTATACTTGCGGCTTTGGGGAAGAGGGTGAATTTTTGCCCATAAAAATGGAGAGCCCTTAAAAATAACGGGGCCCCCGAAAATCGCAACGCGCGAAGCGGTGTGAGATTTTCGGGGAAGAGGAGAAACAAGCACACGAGGGCTTGGCGGCAAACAAAGTGCGCCGCCTGCCGTCCGTCGCCTTGTTGCGACGATAAAGAGGGAGAAAACGCCGCAGAAAACGCGAAAGCGTTTGAACGGCGGTGTCGCCCTCAAATCGGACGAAAGATTTTTGTCTCTTTCAAAAAGATTTCGCCGAGTTGACAAAGGAGTTTTTTATGAAATATTCAGTTATCGACATCAGTTCCAGCAGTATCTCCATGATCGCGGCAGATGTTACCGCCAACGCCGCGGAGATCGTCTACAAGGACCGCGCGAGTTTGACGCTCCTGCATTATTTGGAGGGGAAATCGCTCTCCGCGCGCGGGATCGACAAATTGGTCGAGGCGGTCATGGTGATGAAGGGAAAGTGCGTCAGTTTGGGCGTGGATATCCTGTACCTCATCGCCACGGCCTCGCTGCGCGCGGCGGAGAATTTCGAACAGGTGCGCGCGGAACTATTGGAGCGCACCGGCCTGCCCGTCAACCTCATCGACGGGCCCACAGAGGCGTATTGCGATTATATCGCCAACCGCTTTTATAGTTCCTATGAACGCGCGGCGCTGCTGGATATCGGCGGCGCGAGCATCGAGGTGTGCGACCTTTCCGAGGACAACCGCGAGAACATGATCTCCCTCGACGTCGGCATCTTCGATCTGCATAAAAAGTTTGTCAAGGAGATCCAGCCGAGCGAAGACGAGGCGAAGGATATCAAAAAATACATCGTCCGCAAGTTCGACAAAGCGGGGCTGCCCGAAAAGGAGGCGTTCAAAACGGTCGTGTTGGTCGGCGCCACCTGCCTCGCCCTTTACGACGTGTACGCCGAATATACCAAGTCTGCCGCCGAAGACGGGGCAAAGGCAATGTCGTATAAAAAATTCAAAAAGCTGACCAAACACCTGCTCGCGGGGGCGGAACGCTCCAAATTGATTTTGGAAACGGCGCCCGAAAAATTATATTCGGTCGGCATCGCGGCGGTCGTGGCAAAAGTCCTGTTCAAGCGGTTCGGCGCGGAAAACATCGTGGCGAGCGACCGCGGCGTCAAGGAGGGGTACCTTGAACTCGCGCTTGCCGGCAAAACGGACAGCGCCTATTACGATTTTTCCAAGGGCGGCGCGTTCGTTTCGGTAAAAACGGAGGACATAGTTCCGAAAAAACGCGGAAGAAAGCCTGCGGCAAAACCGGCAACAAAACCGGCGGAAAAAGCGCAGGGCGATGCGGCACAGCCGCCCAAGCGCCGCGGAAGAAAGCCTGCGGCAAAACCGGAAAATGCGGCGGCCGCGAGCGAAGAGAATACGCAAGAAAAAGTTGAGATGAGTGGCGAGAAAACCGAGTAAAGTGAGGGTTTAAAGGTTTGAAAGAACAAAATACCGCCGAAAAGGCAAAAAAGCGTTTTATGCGCGGCATTTATGTGAACAGGGAATATTCGTGGCTGCTGTTTAACAAGCGGGTGCTCGATCAGGCGAGCGACTTGACGAATCCGTTGCTCGAACGCTGTAAATTCCTTTCCATTTTCTGTTCCAATTTGGACGAATTTTTCATGGTGCGCGTGGGCAGCCTGTACAATGAGAGCCTCACCGCTCCCGCCGCTGTGGATAACAAAACGGGGCTTACCGCGGCCAAACAGCTCGCGGGCATTTCCGCCGTGGTCGCCAAGGGCTACCGCGACCGCACGGCCGCCTTTGCGCGCCTACATAAAGAGCTTTCGCGCGCGGGCGTGCGCCTCCTTAAAGCGGAAGAACTTACGCCCCGCCAAAGCGAGGAGTGCAGGGAGTATTTCATCGCGCGCGTGCTCCCGCTCACGTCTGTGATGGTGCTGGATGCGAAACACCCGATGGTCTCCTTCGAAAATTTGAAAAATTACATGATGTATGAGTTGGAGCGCGACGGCCGCCGCATGATCGGCATTCTGTTTTTGAACCCGGCAGTGGAGCGGCTGTACCGCATCGGCGGGGGCAAAAAGGCAAAGCTGATCGCCGTGGAGGAGCTGGTGCGCGCGTTCGGGCACGTGGCATTCCCCGGCTACACCGTCAAAAATAAAATGATGATGCGCGTCACGCGCAATGCTGACCTCGACACGCGCGTGGACGATTCAGACATGGAGCACGATTTTTCCGTCATCATGAAGGAAAAAATCGAGATGCGCGCCAAACTCGCCGCCGTGCGTTTGGAAGTGGACGACGCGCGTTCGCCCCTCAAAGAATTCGCGCTCAAACTTTTAAAGCTCGACCCCGCGTTCTGTTTTGCCGAGGAACATTACTTCGATTATAAATTTTTATTCTCCATCGGCAAGTATCTCCCGACCGAGGAGGCGAACGCGCTGAAATATCCGCCGTTCAAGGGGGCGGTTTCTCCCGCGTTGGACGAGGCGCCTTCGCTCATCGACTACGCTCTCTCCAAAAATATATTCCTTTCCTATCCGTACGACAGCATGTCGCCCGTTTTGGACCTTTTGGACGAATGCGCCAAAGATAAGCGGGTGCTCGCCATAAAGATCACGATTTATCGGCTCGCGAACCATTCGCGCATCGTCGACGCGCTGTGCAAGGCTTGCGAGCGCGGAAAGCAAGTAACGGTGGTCATTGAGCTTATGGCGCGGTTTGACGAGGAGAGCAACCTGCACTACGCGAGCAAATTGCAGGAGGCGGGCTGTACCATCATCTACGGCATGGAAAACTATAAGGTGCATTCCAAAATCATCTCCGTCGTTTTGAAAGAGGGAGAGGATATCCGCTATATCACGCATTTAGGTACGGGCAATTACAACGAATCCACCTCCAAGCAATATACCGATCTGAATATCATCACGTCGGACGAGGAGATCGGGGAGGACGCGGTGGCGTTTTTCCACAATATCGCCATCTGTAACACCGATTTTGCATACAAAAAGCTGCTCGTTGCGCCCGAAACGCTCAAACCCGGCCTGCTTCGCTATATGGACAGGGAGATCGAAAAGGCGCGCGCGGGCAAAGAGGGCAGAATTTTCGCCAAAATGAACAGCCTGACGGATAAGGCGATCATCGATAAATTGGTCGAGGCGAGCTGCGCGGGGGTAAAGATCGACCTCATCGTGCGCGGCATCTGCTGCCTTTTGCCGGGCGTTGCGGGAAAAACGGAGAATATCCGCGTCATCTCCATCGTGGGGCGGTTTTTGGAGCATTCGCGCGTGTACTGTTTCGGCGGGGAAGAGGATCGCGTCATGTATATTTCGAGCGCCGACTTGATGACTCGAAACACCGATAAGCGCGTGGAGATCGCCGCGCCCGTGCTCGATAAAAAGATCGAAAAAAAGATTTATGCCATGATGCAGACCATGCTCGCGGACAACGTAAAGGCGCGGCGGTTCTGTGCGGACGGCAAATACCGCCGCGTGGAAACGCTGGGGCAGGCATTGGACGCGCAGGCGAGTTTTATAAAATAAAAGTTCACGCTAAGTAGAATTGTGCTTTCAGGGGGGGATCAGCCGAAAAGGCGGCGGTTTCTCCCTCTTTTTTGCCTTTTTTAAGGGCGTGGCTTGTTTTCCCGCTTTTCTTGTTTCGGCATGACGAATGGCGCGCAAGCAAAAAAAAAGCGCGGCGTTTCCGAAAAACGGAAACGCCGCGCCGAAATGTACAGTGTTTGTTAAATAGGGAGCAGGCGCAGGATATGCTTGCTGATGATCATAAGAACCAAGTCTACGATCCAGATGATGTTCCATCCGAGAATGATGCGAAGGATGCCCGCCAAAATTTTCCCCTCTGCAATACGAGTGACCGCGCCGCAGATACAAGACGTTACGGGGATAATCGCGAGGATCACGCTCACAAGATAGCTAAGACCGAAATAATCGCTCTTTCTTGCCATGTTCAATTCCTCCTTATTTTTATACTTTCATTATACTCTTTTCGGCGTCGTATGTCAACCGATGGGAAAAATTTTTAGGGGCACAACCCGTTTTTCGCCGTTTTCCGTTCTCGCGTGCGGCAAACGGAAATCATTTGACAAATCCTTTCATAAACAATATAATTATACCGAACAATAGAGGGGAAATGCGGCATAGAAGGGCGGCAAACGCCTGTATATGCTCATTACCGCCAAGGAGAGAGCATCTGTATGAACGTACCCGCAATTTTCGGAGAAAGCGTGTTCAACCTGCAAGTCATGCAGGAAAAACTGCCGAAAGAAGTATTCAAATCGCTGAAAAAGACCATCGACGAGGGCAGACCGCTGGATCCTACCATCGCAGGCGTCGTTGCCAACGCGATGAAGGATTGGGCAGTTGAAAAGGGCGCCACGCATTATACCCATTGGTTCCAGCCGATGACGGGCATCACCGCCGAAAAGCACGATTCTTTCATCTCGCCTACAAAAGACGGCAAGGTCATCATGGAGTTTTCGGGCAAGGAGTTGGTGGTGGGGGAATCGGACGCATCTTCTTTCCCCAACGGCGGGGTGCGCGCCACTTTCGAAGCGCGCGGCTATACCGCGTGGGACCCGACTTCTTTCGCCTTTATTAAAGACGGCACCCTCTGCATCCCCACTGCCTTTTTGTCCTACGGCGGGGAGGTTTTGGATAAAAAGACCCCGCTTTTGCGCAGCATGGCGGTACTTAACGAGCAGGCTTTGCGCATCCTGCGACTGTTCGGCAACAAAACGGTCAAACATGTGCATACGACGGTCGGGGCGGAGCAGGAATACTTCCTCATCGACCGCAAGATGTACGACGCGCGCAAGGACCTCGTGTTTTCGGGCAGAACGCTGTTCGGCGCAAAGCCGCCCAAAGGGCAGGAGTTGGAGGACCATTACTTCGGCCCCATCAAGCTGCGCGTCTCCGCGTTCATGCGCGATTTAGACGAGGAGCTGTGGAAACTTGGCATCTTGGCGAAGACCAAGCACAACGAAGTGGCTCCCAGCCAGCACGAACTCGCACCGATCTTTACCGTCACCAACGTGGCGTCCGACCAGAACCAGCTGATGATGGAAACGATGAAAAAGGTCGCGAGCCGCCACGGGCTGTACTGCCTGCTGCACGAAAAACCGTTTGCGGGCATCAACGGCAGCGGCAAGCACAACAACTGGTCGATGAGCACGGATACGGGGCTGAACCTGCTCGATCCGGGTTCGACGCCTGCGGAAAACGGGCAGTTCATGCTGTTTTTGACGGCGGTGATCAAGGCGGTGGACGAATACCCCGACCTTTTGCGCCTGTCCGTCGCGAGCGCGGGCAACGACCACCGCTTGGGCGGCAACGAGGCGCCGCCTGCCATCGTTTCCGTATTTGTCGGGGAGGAGTTGGAAGAGATCATCGATTCGCTCGAAAAGGGCGTACAGTACAAGGGCAGGAAAAAGGGCGTCATGAAGCTGGGAGTGGATACCTTTCCCGAACTCCCCAAAGATACGACCGACCGCAACCGCACGTCGCCGTTCGCGTTCACGGGCAACAAGTTTGAGTTCCGTATGCTCGGTTCGACATTCTCCATTGCCGGCCCGAATATCATGATCAATACCATCGTCGCCGATTCTCTGCGGCAGTTTGCGGATGAATTGGAGGGCGCAAAGGACTTCAACGCCGCCCTGCACGATCTGGTCGTGCGGGAATTGAAGGCGCATAAGCGCATCATCTTCAACGGTAACAACTATGCGCCCGAATGGGCGGAGGAAGCGGCGCGGCGGGGCCTTCCCAACCTGCGCACCTGTGCCGACGCGCTTCCGCATTTTGCGGATAAAAAGAATGTCGAACTATTCGAGCGCAACAAGGTATTTACCGAGCGTGAAGTGCGTTCGCGCATGGAGATCATGCTGGAAAACTATTCCAAAGTGCTCACCATCGAGGCGCTCACGATGGTCGAGATGGCGAAAAAGGATATTTATCCCGCCGTCAACGAATACCTTTCCGAACTTTGTTCTGCGGCATACCGCAAGGAGCAGATGGGCGGCGGCGCGAAAGCGGACCGCGAACTCATCCAAAAGCTCTCTGCCGACAACGAGGCTATGTACTATGCCGCCGGGGAGATCGAGCACTTGCTCGCGCAGGCGAAAGAGGCGGGCGGCGCGGAAAAAACGGCGCGTTTCTTCGCGGATAAAGTGATCCCCGTTATGCAGCGCCTGCGCGCCCATGCGGACGAGATGGAGCTGAATACCGCCAAAAAATATTGGCCGTTTCCGACGTACGGGGATATCCTGTTCAGCGTATCGTAACAAAAAGCGGAAAATGCGTCCCGCCTTTCGGCGGGACGCATTTTATGTGCCCGCGGCGAATGCTGCGGGCACATATGGCCGAAGCAAGCAGCACATATGGCCGAAACAGGCAAAAAATGAGGGGTGCGGCCGATGACCGTGCATTCCCGTGAACAGCCTTCCGAAGCAGGGGAAAGGGCAGGGTGCATTCTGTTTTTTCGGGGGGGGGAGGGAGGACAAATTGTCCTTCGGGCATTTTTGCGGCCCGAATTGCCTTGCAGGAATTGACAGAAGGCATTCCTCCGAGTATAATAAAAGGGTATATGTCGCCGAAACTTCCTATTCCGAAATTACCGAGGCGACGGAGAAACGATATGGAAATATTCAAAAAAATTCGCGAAAACAACAGGACGATCGCCGTTTTGGCAAAATGGCAAAAAAGTATATGGTTTCCCGTTGTTTATGCAACATTGGGCGTGTTCGCTTGCAGTTTCGGCATGGCGGCCTATCTGCCTATATATTATCTGTTTATGCTCGCCACGGTGTTCGGCGCTTTCTTTTGCGATGACGTAAAAGTGCTGCTCGTTCCGCTGTTGCTGTCTTATTTTACGGCGGGAGGCGACGGGCTGCTTTCGTTCGGTGAGGCTATTACCGATATTTCCCTCTTTTTCAATCCCGCGGGATTGCTGAATATGTGTATTGCCGGAGGGATCATGGTTGCCGCGATCCTGTTCCGCCTATTCGCGGACGGCACGGTTGCGGATATTTTTCGTAAACGCGGTGTGCTTACCGTCGGAATGGTGTGTTTGGCTGCGGCGTTTTTTTTGAACGGCGCCATCTCCGCAAAGTGGGAACCTCTCGATTTGGCATACGGTATATTTATGGCTGTCGGCCTTCTCGCGATGTATTTTATCGTGCTGTCCATCTCCAACCGTTCGCAGGGGATCGTGCGGTATGTGTGTGCGCTCTGCCTGCTGTGCGGGCTCATGATCTGCGCCGAGGAATGGATATTGATGATCAAGCTCGCGGCCGACGGCAAACTGCTCGAAACGGATGGGACGGGCAATTGGACGGGCGGCTTTGTGCGCGATTATCAGGTGCTCGGCTGGGGCGTGAGTACCTATGCGGCGGGTGCGCTCGCCTTTCTCATTCCTCCGACGATGGCGCTCGCCTATAAATGCCGCCGCGGTTGGCTGTATTATTTGGCGGCACTCGCCATGTATTTGACCATTGTTCTGCTCAATGCGCGCACGTCGATGCTGTTCGGGGCCGTTATTCTTGCCGCCTGTGCCGTGTTTTGCTGCTTCGGGCCGAATAAGCGGGGAAACCGCATTGTCACTGTTTCTGCCGTTGCCGCCGCGCTTTTAGCCATCGCCGTCGTGTGGGCAGCGATGGGAACGGGAGAATTTTTCGATTTTATAGCGAATATGCTCCGTTTTGACCAGGGCGACAACGAGCGGTTCGAGCGTTGGGCAAACGGTCTGCGCGATTTTTTGTCCGCACCGATTTTCGGGGTCGGGTTTATGGACGGCGCCGCATCCGCCGGGAATATGTACAGCAATATGTACCACAACATCTTCGTGGAGTTTTTGGGCGCCACGGGTATCGTGGGCATGCTTGCCTTTCTCTTTCATATCATACAGTCGGTGGAGCTTTGCGTGCGCAAATTCCATATTGAACGTATGCTTGTCGTGTTCGGCGCGCTTGCGATCATCCTCACGAGTTTTTTGGATAATTTTTTCTTTATGTTCGGCACGCAGATGTTCTACGGAGCTCTTTTGGCGGTCGCGGAGATCCAGCTGGAAGGTACGCGAGCAGAGCAGTTGAGCGAATATAAGCGTATTCCCGCGGGAAGAAAGCCGCGCATCGTGTTTACGTTCATCGAGGCGGGCATGGGGCATATCATACCCGAAACCGCCGTCGCCGACGCGATGGAAAAAAAATACGGCGATGCGGTAGAGGTAGTGCGCTCCCGTTTCTATCAGGAGACGGGGAATGCCGCGATGAAAAAGTTTGAGCTGAGCCTCGTCAAGCCCGTGGAAAAACAGAGCCGCAGCAGGATATACGGCAGGCTCTGCGTTTTGGGAAATCAGTTGTTCGGGGATACGGTCGCGCACGAATTTGTCATGCGGATCCGCGGCCCGTATTCCGTACTCCCGGCGATACGGTATCTGGAAGAACTCGATGCGGATATCGTGTTTACGACGCATTGGGCGACGACCTATTATATCGGAAAAATGCGCAAAAATCGGCCGTATTCCGTATTATTCTGCCCCGACGCCTATTCCAACGGCATGTTCAATATGGATTGCAACGATTTTCTCATGCCCACGCGCGAGGGGCTGAACAAAGCGAACGAACATCGTATGTATGCGGGCGGAAACGGCTCCGTCGTGCGATATCCCGTCCGCGGGGAAGCGTTTTCACTGCTCGGAAAACGGGAGGAGATACGCAGAAAGCTGGGTATTCCGTCCGATCGGTTCGTTGTCGTGCTGGCAGACGGCGGGTACGGAATGGCGAAATTGGAGGTCACCGTCCGCGAATTGGTTCGCAGCAGTGCGGAGATGACGGTCGTTGCCGTCTGCGGCAAGAATGCCGAGGGCGTCGAACGGCTGAAAAAATTGGAATGTGCGGGCGGGATTGATCTGCGCGTGTACGGTTTTACCGATTCGATGCTCGAACTCGTGAGCATGGCCGACCTGTTTGTGGGCAAGAGCGGTGCAAATTCGATGGCGGAACCTGCCTTTTTCGGGCTCCCGATCATCGTTACAAAGTGCATCACGCCCATCGAACGGAATATCATGAAATATTATACGCGCGTCATCGGAAATGCTTTGTTTATCCCTTCCGCCAAGAAAGCGGCGGAAAAAATATGTTTCTTTGCGGAAAACCGCGGCGAACTCAATAAATATGCGTCGGCGGCAAAATCTTTCAAATCGCAGTGCGGGGCGGAGGATATAGCAGATCTGCTTTATGATCGGGCGGTCAATCGCTGCCGCGCGGTCGAAAACGAATGGCCGGAGGAGGAACTTTCGGAATCGGAACTGCGCCTGCGCATGACCTCTTACGAAAAAAATCCGTCGGAAGATGAGGAGAAAACCGTTTGAACATTCCGGCTTGCAGGGCAACGGATTTTTAATTTGGGGAATTTCGAAATTGAACAAAATAATTGGCGGGAGGCGCCGCGGAATCGTATTCCGCGGCGCCTCCCGCCGGTTATTTTTATTTGCGTTTGTCGGCGACAGCGAATGGATAGCGGACCGGTTTCGGAAACAGATAAAGCGGCAAAAAGCAGACGAATGCCGCCTTGCCGCGTTCGGAACAGCGCGGCAAGGCGGCGCGGATTGTCAGTCGCATACCTGCTTCGCAAAGAGAGCGGGGGATATGCCTTCTTTTTGTTTGAACAGCCTGCTGAAATAATGCAAATCATCGTAACCGACCATCGTACAAACTTCCGAAACGGTATACAGGCCGAGTTTGAGAAGTTTTTTTGCCTCATCGAGGCGGACGTTGATCAAATATTCTTTCGGGGTTTTATTTATGATCGTTTTGAAAAGTTTGCTGAAATAGTTAGGAGAAAATCCGTATTGTTTTGCAAGTTCCGTGATGTTGATATCTTCCCGAAAATGATTTGTGGCATAATTGATAAAATTGGATACGATCTCATTTCGGTGCGCGCCGTCGCTGTCGGAAACAAATTCAGTAAGTATGGCCTGGATCAGCAATAAAACGTTTGCTTTCATACCCAAAACGGACAACTCGTCATTTTGATGAAAGCAATTGTAAATTTCATTAAAAATGCGTTCGAATCGCGTGCACTGCGTCACGGTAAATTTTTCAAATTCGCCGATTTTAGAAAAGCCGAAACTTTTCCGCTTGGAAAGAGTTGGGTCGACCTGTACTTCAAATTTTCGCTGTTCGCAAGGTTTGGAATAAATTTCCTGCGAATTGAAATCGGTATTGGATTCGTCGTAAAAGAAATCGAGGTGGATGCCGTAATATTCGCATGATTTACCGTCGGCGATCAATTGTTTATGTCGCAGAAAGGGAGGAATGATGATGCAATCGTTTTTTTCGGCAAGGATCACTTCGTTGTCGAGAATTACGGTAAGTTCTCCCTTTATGATATACATAATTTCATAATCGTAAATGATACGATAGGGAACAAAATAATCGTCGCTTGTTCCGATGATGTGCTGCGATTCGCGGATATACGGGTTCAGTTTATAAAAACTTTTCAGATCGATCAATGCTTTCACCTTTTTTCTTTCATTATAACAGAAAAAAGAAAAAAAATCAAATTAAAAATTTTTTCATTGTCCGGAACGGACAAACGGGAGTTGAGAAATGCAAAAAGTGGTTAAATTTGTCTAAATACAAGATTCCAAAACCATGGTATAATTATTTTACAGAGAATATTCTGAAATCTTATGAGTATAGGAGGAAATTCAATGAAAAAGTGGATATCTTTGCTGCTTTGCATGCTGCTTTTCGGTATGTTCGTCGCTTGCGGGGATAACGGAACTGAGGGCGGAGATGACGGAAGTTCCGTAAAAATTATCGTCGCGGATAAGGTGACAGACTCGATAGGTATCAATTCATGGATCGGGAAAAGACAAGAAGCATTCGATGAACAGTTCCCGGAAATCAATGTAGAACACGTGTCTAAAACGGCTACGGATGACTTTAATCAGATCAAGGATATTAAAAATATCTTGGCGACAAATTCTGCGGATACGCCGACTATTCTGAATATCAATTCGAGCGATTTCGCCCGTCAATTGTATGTAGAGGGTTACACGGGGGATTTTGCGCCCTATTTGGATAATTTTGCAAATTATAATGAAATAAATGAAAAGATCCGCAGCGGATACACCGTCGGGGATGCTGTGGTCGGTTTGCCCCAAACGATTGAAACGCCGATGCTTGGGTTCAATACGGATGTTCTGACGGCGAAGGCGGATGCGCTGACGTCGGCCGGATATATGACCGGTAAAGATATATCGACGCTGAAAGTGGAAACGTGGGACGATTACAGGCAGATCGCTAAAATTTTGACCAACGCGCCGAGCGTTTACGGAGCGGGATTTACGGCGCAGGACTATTACCAAGGGTTCGGCGTATGGGCGATCGCCAACGGATTCGACGGCGTTGTGCAGAATACGGACGGTACGATTTCCATAGATTTTGCCGACAACGAGAGCATGAAAGGCGTTCTTGAATTTTTCAACGGGCTGATTGCTGACGGGAGCACGTCTATGGATGTGTTCAATATACAGAAAGAGACTTATTACAATTGGATTTGGACAGGAAAAATAGCGAGTTTTACTTTTTACCCCTCTTGGGCGACTTGGTTCAATTCGAGCGGAATGCCGAAGGAAAAAATCCTCGTCCGCAATTTCCCGAAAGGGCCGGACAACACGTCGTTTGAAGACAGCTATTCCGCCGTTTTTGCGATGGGGTTCGTTCTCAATAAACAGGCTACGGCAGCACAGGTCGAAGCGGTCGTTAAATATCTCAATTTTATGTACGGGAAAGAGGCTTGGGAATCCCGCATACAATTCGCTTACGACGAAATGATTTTGCAAGTCGTTTATCCGCCCTTTGATACCATCGATACTTCCAATGTCGAAATCGATTTTCCTACGGGCAACGGCTGGGCGGAGGCGATCAATCACAGCCTCTCCACGGCGTATGTGTCTTTGATCAACTCGGTCGGTTTTACGACCGAGATCCGCGGCAGTCTCACGAGATTAGTCGAGTTTTCATCGGAAAGCGACCTGACATCCAAATTGGAAACGCTTGAAAATACCGCGACGCTGAATTGGCTGAACAACTTTAATAATTTGGTGAAAGGTTAAGCAGATGAGAGAAGTAAATGCAGAAAATAATAGACGATCCATTGCGTTCCGCACCAAAATGAAGCGATTTTGGATCGCATTCAGCTTTATTGCTCCCGCAGGATTGTTTTTTATCATTTTCCGGTATTACACCTCTTTACAATCGCTCGTTTATTCGTTTTTCAATTATAAATTCAGCGATCCGCCCGGCAATTTTATAGGCCTCGATAATTATATTGCGGTTTTTTCCAATCCGTCTTTTTATAATCAGCTGTGGAATACGGTCGTGCTGTTTTTATACGGGCTGCTGTTCGGCTTTTGGGTTCCGATCGTACAGGCGCTGCTGTTGAACGAACTGACGAAAGGGAAAGGGGTGATCCGATACCTGTATGTTGTGCCCGCGGGAATACCGAGCATCGCGATGCTTGCGGTCCAAAAATATATTTGGGATCCTACGGGCGGGCTCGCAAATGCAATTTTGCAGATGTTCGGGATCGAAAGCCAAGGTTTTCTCATCGATCCCGATCAGGTAAAAATATGCCTGCGTATTATGGGACTGTTGGGCGGCGGCGTTTCCATGCTTATCTATTACGTTGCGATCAACAACATAAGCGATGAATTTTACGAGGCCGCCAAAGTGGACGGAGCGACCCGTTGGAGAATGATGTTCAGCCTTACGCTTCCGAATATGAGAAACATCATAGGGATTCAATTGCTTTTGTCTCTTTCGTCGAGCTTGCTTGCATTCGATGATATCTTTGTGTTGACGCAGGGCGGGCCAAGCGGCGCGTCGGAAACGATCGTGATGGGTATATACAACAGTATTTACTACAATTCGGGTTACGGGATCGGCATGGCAATGTCTGTAATCGTATTGATAATAACGATAGGCCTAGTGTCTTTGCAGCTGTGGTTCAATAAAAGGGGGACGGAGTAATGATGTGGCGGCGTAAAAGGGAGCTGCCGTTAGAGGGCAGTAAAATCAAAGAGCCCGCTTCCGATTTGGTTTTGCGCGGTTTTGCGTACTTTTTTTCGATCTGCTGGCTGATCGCATTGCTGTTCCCGCTGTATTGGCTGGTTCTGACAAGCGTCAAAGATCAGGCTTCTGCCTATAAGATGCCTCCCGATTTGATACCCACAGTGCCGTACGAATATAAGCTGGTGATCGACAGCACGGCGTATCCTGAGTATACATATGAAGATTTCAAAAAGGAAAGCACGTTGATCGTATGGTACGAATTTGACCGCAATCCCAATATCAATATGGGAAAACTAACCGTGCAATGGGTGGCGGGAGGAAGGCTCAAAGGCGAAACATCTCTCAGCCAGAGAACGTTTAAAGCGATGCGGAACGTCATATTTTCGGCCACGTCGCTGAACGCATATCTGATCATGCGCGATACGAATATGTCTGCATGTCAGGAAGTGATCGGAGACGACGGAGGGTATTCCGTCTTTGACAAGTCGTACCGGGCGGCGGAGGCATCTGAACAAAGCGCTTTGCTGGGCGCCGAAGTGAATGAAATGGTTTTAACGGATAGAGACGGGAGCAATCCGCGGTCGCCGTTTGTATTTGAAAACCCTGTTTCGGCTACGTCGCAGAAGCTGAGCTTTTCCAGCCTGTTCAACAATTATGTCGCCGCGTTTACGTATTTCAGGGAAGACGGAGTTGGATTTCAGCAGTTTTTGCTGAATTCGGCGGTCATATCTTTCGGAGCGGTATTTTTACAATGGCTGCTTATAGCGGCGGCCGCGTATGGGTTATCCAGGCTGGTCGCCAAAAAAATAGGAAATATCTTAATGACTTTGTTCATAGCCACCATGATGATACCGAACATCGTTTACATCGTGCCGCTGTACTCTATGATTCAAAGGTTCAATTTGAAAGATAATTTTTTGTCGGTAATTTTGCCCGGTGTACCCAATGCAATTGCGCTTGTGCTGTTCAAGGGCTTTTTCGACGACCTACCAAGAGAGTTGGTGGAGGCGGCAAGGATAGACGGTGCATCAGAGTATTCCATTTATTTCAGAATGATTGTACCATTATCGTACTCGGTATTCGGCATTATAACGATTTTGGTGTTTACGGGCAATTGGAACGATATCATGTGGCCCACGATGGTTTTGTCTGATACAAAAGTACAAACATTTTCGGTCGTCATCAACCGCATGATGGGAAATATCGTGAACGGAGCGTTGGATTATCCATTGGTATTGGCAATGAGCGCCATCGCCGCGCTGCCGACTTTCATATTGTTTGCGTTTTTCCAAAAGCAGATGACCAAAGGGTTGGTTTTCAGCGGCGTAAAAGGATAAAAGGGGGAATAGAAAATGAAAAAAATGATCAGATTGCTGTCAGTGCTGTTGCTTTCCGCGTTGTTTTTGCCTGCCGTGCTTGTCGGCTGCGGGGAGAAAGAAGAGGTCCCTTCGGGTGACGGAACTATGACGCGTACGGAAGGCTTTTACGAAAAACGGGATGCGGTCGATTATTCTAAAAAGATCACGGGCACGGCGTATTATGTATCGTCGAGCACGGGTGATGATGCAAATGACGGGCTTACGGAAAACACTGCATTCAAAACGTTGGCGCGGGCTTCCGAAGTGGTTTTGGAGGCCGGTGACGGTATCTTATTGAAGTGCGGCGATGTTTGGACGGGAGAAACGTTTATGCCGCAGGGCAGCGGAACGTTCGAAGAACCCGTGGTCATCTACTCGTACGGTACGGGAAACCGCCCCGTCATAAAAAATGCGGGTATGGACAAAAGCTGCGTCGTGTTGGAAGGGAACCAGGGCATCATCGTTGCAGGGCTGGAACTTGCGGAAAGCTACGGCGGGCTGCTCATACAGTATCAGGGCGAAAATAGTTTGGGCAACGATTACCTGCACCTTGAAAACCTGTATGTGCGCGATATGATCGATGCATTCAACAGCGATCCCTACGAATACAACCATACTTCGTTCGGCATAGCGCTGCGCGGGAACGTCGATTGGAATGCGGATACGCGCCTGATGCTCACCAACTTTGTAATGCGGGATATTGAGTTTTACAATTGCGAAGTGGGCTTTTGGGGTTCGGGCAAGATCGGATTTAAGTTTGTTGATAATTTTGACTACGGTATCGTAGACGGATTTCTGATCGAAAATATCCGTGCAAAATTATGCGGAAAATGGGCGTACAGTTTCCATTTTATGGAAAACGGCGTGATGAAAAATGTCGACAGCTATTACAGCGGACAGAACGCGAACAATTTCGGGTCCTGTTCCTACCTTATCATAGCGATGAAGGACGTACTCGTAAAAAATATTTTCATCGACGGGCATTATCGGAACGCTGCGCAAAATTACGACGGTGCGGGGTTCGACTTTGAGGGCCTGTGCGAAAACGTAACGCTATGCGATTCGTATATCAAAAATATCGACGGCCCCGGAATCATGATTTTCAACAACGGCGGCGGACGGGATAACATGGATATCCTCATCGATAACGTTACGATCGAAAATTATGGGCTGAACGACGGCGTTCGCGCGAGCGCGGAGGGCGCGGGTATTCAATTTATGGGCAACAGCAACGGCAAAATTTCCAATTGCAAGCTCATCAATGTGCGTTCGCAGGAAAAAACGCCCGCTTACCGGGAAGTCAACGGTACCAAAGAGCGTTTCGTGTTCGAAAACAATGAGATCATCACGAACGATCTTGCATGGTCGTACGATTTTGAAGGCGGATTGGGCCATACGATGGGATTTGCGGGAGTAGACTTTACCTACGACGGGTATACAAAGCACGTCGGTTCGACGTTGGACAGAGTGTCTGCAAGAGACGGGTATCTTATTGCGGAATTCGGCAACGCGGAGCAATATCTGATGTCGCCGGACAATATCCGCTGCGAACTGAATGCGGTGTCGACGCTGGAATTGAAGCTGAAAAACAATACTTCCGCAACGAAACTGCGCTTCGAGTATACCTATGAAGCAAATCCGAGAGATATGTCGTTTGAAATCGACATAACGCCCAACGATACGGAATTCAAAACGTATACCATCGATTTGAAACAGGCGATGGGCGCAAACAAGCGCGGCGATATGAAATGGTTCAAAATTTATCTTGTAGACGGAACAGGCGAAGTTTTGTTCGATTCGTTTAAAATTTTTTAAGGGGGAAAGAAGATGAGTAAAAGAGCAGGAATGTTTTTGGCGGCGCTGGCCCTTGCGCTGATATTCGTATTTCCCGTATGTTTATCTGCAAGTGCGGCGGCGAGCGATTGGAGCGGAGATTTTCAGGTCGCAGAGAGCGGAGACGGGCTTACGGTAACAGGTACGGCTACCTATGGCAGAAAGATAGAGTATAAAGATGTTACGTATCTGGATAATTTTGAGATCGTTTTAGATCTTTCCTCTCCGGATCCTGAATTTTACGGGCTGATCCTTGCGCCCGTGTCAGGTGCGTACATTACGAGCGTCGGCGCGATGAGCTTTTTGATACGCCCCAACGGGGATCAATACCTCGTTCATGTCAACACATATAACACGGTAATTACAAACGTACTGACCGTACCCGCCGCGGACGACGGCATTTATACCCTGAAACTGAACATGGACCGTGAAGCGAATACGATCGAGGTGGATGTAAACGGAGTGAAAGACGTTATCAACAGCGATCTGTTCAATTATAAGGTCATGGGGCGCGGCGTACATGTCATTTTGGGCGTGAACGGCGGAAGCGGCGATGCGCAGCAGATGGATTTTTCCTTCGGAATAAAATCCATCGACGTGGGCGCTAAGCCGGAGGGCGCGGATGATATCTATTACGGCTGCTATATTACCGAGGAAGATGAACGGATACAGCGCTTGTACAACACAAAAAATGTAGAATAAGGGAGGAATATGATGAAAAGAAAATTGTTATGCGTGTTGCTGTTTTTGGTGTGCTCGTTTTCGCTTGCGGCGGCCGGTTTTTTGGTCTCTGCAGACGAGAAGCACTATGGCGCGACGGACAATTTGATGGTGGAGGAAGTAAACGAAAATTCATTCATCGCGAGCACGCAGCTGCAGCAGGATATGTCGGCGGCCATCTATTACGATAAGCCGATCATGCTCGCCAACGGTTTGAGTTTTGATTTTGTCTATACGGGCGAATATGCCGATTTGCACGAACAGGTGCAGTTTTCTATCGCTCTAAATGATCTGGATGACGGATCGGGCAATCCGGCGATCGAGCGCCTGCATTTCGGAAATACAACCGACTCGGCGGTAGACGGCATGCAGTTCCACTTCTTTGCAAACGGTACTTGGGGCAATCAGTATTATATGTCTTTCCAATCGGGCGGAGACGCGAGCGGCGATAACGGCGAGTATACTTGGACGGCGCCCGGTTTTTCGAAGAAGTTTATAGACAGCGGCCGCGGCACGGGCACGATGGTGAGCACGGCGAATTTGATGGCGCAAAAGAGAACGATCCATTTTGAGATTACGTCGGACGCGGAAAATTATATTTGGAATATCATTCCTTACGAAGCGGACGGTACGACATACGTGGGGGAAGAATACAGGGCGCAGGTCAAATTCCCCAAATCATCCGTGTGCGTCAACGGTGGCGATTTTGCGCACAACCCTTATATCGGCGTATTCGTTCAGACATATAGTGCGCCGCAAAACACCTATACCGTTGCTTGGGAAATTCGGAATATCAAAAATGAGAGCGCGTTCACGGAGTTTGCTTTTACGCAATCGGAAAAGAAACTTGCCCCGAACGAAACATTCGACGCGGCGACGCTTCTGAAAGTGGAAACGAATGATCCGAACGTATCCAAGGAAATTACCTGGACGGCGGAAGAAAACAACGGGGTCATCTCGCTGGAAGGAAGCAAAGTCACTGCGTTAAAAGCAGGTACGGCGGTTATAAAGGCGACCAATTCGGAGGGAGCGAGCGTTTATCTGAATGTAAAAGTTTCCGCCGTTACAAAATTCGAGCTCGACAAAACATCTCTGACGCTGTTTTTGGGCCAAAGCGAAACGATCGGCGTAGTGCTGGAAGGCGGCACGTCCCATACATTTACATCGGAAAACGATGCTGTCGCAACGGTCGATTCGTCCGGCGCGGTTACCGGCGTCGCCGCGGGCACGACCAATATCGTTGTAACTAACAACGAAGGGGACAGCCTGAAATGCGCGGTGAAAGTTTTGAATTACAAGGAAGCGGAACAATCGGATCCGGACGGATATATCGTTTCTTCCAATGCAGCCGTTACCGAGCTGGAAAACGGCTGGTATATTGAAAATGTTTCAGACAGTACGAAAGGGATCGGCAAGTTCGTCATCAACGAGGAACTTTCGCCGCTGAAAGAAGTATCCTTCGATTATCAGATGATCATGCCGTATACCTCTTTCGTGCTCGATCAGATGTATTACACCATTTGCTTTAACCAAATTGCGGGCGAAGACGGCTCGATCGATATGGAGCGAGTAAATTTTGACGAAATGGGTTCCTCCATCAACGGGGTACAGTTCCGCTACAATGCCGACCCGTCTTGGACGTGGGAAGGCGGCACGATAAAAGCGAACGTTTTTGCGAACGGTCCGCTGGCTACCATGAACGATGCGTCCGATCCGCAGTGGGGCGGCCCTGCATTCGCCGGCGTCAAAAACGCGCTGTTCAACGGAAGAAAAGTGAATTTCAATTTTACGGCCGAAGAATCTGCCTGCGTGCTCACGATAACCCCTTACGACGATAGCGGCGTACTTTTGTCGGATAATGCTTTTTCCGTTACCGTCCCGGCAAAGAATTTCAGCTTTGGAGAGGGCGTTTACGTGTGCTTTGCGTCGGTCGTTCAGAACAGCGAAACGCGTGAAATGTCGTATGTGGTTTCCAATTTCCGCAGCGGAAAAATCGCGGGAACGACGTTGGATAAAGAGACCGTGACGATTTCCCCGACCGAAACGAACGTCAAAAACCCCGTAAAAGCGACAACGAAGTTTTACGACGGCGTAGAGGCTTTCCCTGTTTCGTATGTATGGAGCAGCAGCAACGAAAACGTGATCACGGTCGACTCCGCGACGGGCGATATTACAGTCGTCGCGCCCGGAAATGCGTATCTGATCGTAACGGACAGCGAAGGCAATCAGGCAAAATGTGAAATTTGCATCGACGTGGAGTCTCTCACGGTCGCCAAAACTTCGGACAGCATCACTGTGTCCGAGGGGGAAAATACGTATACGGTAGAATATACGGTCAAACCTTCCAATGCGGTGGTAACGCTGATTTCATCCGATGAGAGTATTGCAACTTGCGAGGGCAATGTCGTCACATTTATCGGGGCCGGGCAAGTTACGATCACTGTGCAGGCAGGCTTAAAGAGTGCCGAAATTGTACTGACGGCGGAGCCGGACGCATTTACTTTGAACAAAGAGACTCTCACGCTGGAAAAATATGATACACTCACTTTGACGGTGGATTCGTTCCTGTCCAATTATACGTTTAAAAGTTCCAACGAACAGGTGGCAACGGTCGATAAGAACGGAAAAATTACGGCAGTCGGAGAAGGGGAAGCGACCATTACGGTGACGCTGGGATCCATGCAGAAAACGTGTGTTGTAACGGTTAAACCGTTTGAAACGGAAAATCCGGGCGGCGATACGCAGAATCCGGGCGGCGATACGCAGACCCCGGATAAGACGGGATGCGGATCGAGCTTGACGGGCGCCGCGTTCGGCTTTGCGGCGTTGCTGCTGACCGTCGGATGCGTCGGATTAAAGAAAAAATCTTAAATTAAAAGAGAAAAGCGGAAGGGGATTCGTTTCTCCTTCCGCAAACAGGATGGGTATGAAAAAGGATTGTGTTACGCCGCAGGACAGAAGATGTTACGGGCAAAAAGTTATCGAAAGCGAACACGTGGTCGCACCTGAAAATATTCTCCTCGGTAAAAGCTGCGTCTTTGAAAATAAGGGGGGCAACTGTGCCGGTATCCTTTTGGATTTGGGGGAATGCTCCGTAGGCGGATATCCTGTATTCACGGTAAAAAGTTTTCGGGGAACGGCGAAATTGCGCATCGCTTATTCTGATCGGTTCCGTTCGATCGAAAAGGCGCAAAAAGGAAGAATTTACGGCGATTTCGTACGGGGATGCTGTAAATACCTCGGCGTGGAATTGCCCGTTTTGCCGGCAAATCCCGGAAGGTACGAGTTGTATTCGATCGCGCGTACGGGGGAATACGTTTTTCCTCTGATCCAGGGGCAGGAGCGCTTTGTTTTGCTGATGCTCGAAGGCGAGGATGCCGCCGTGGAGTTGGAAGGCTTTTATATTTGGTATACCTCATTTTCGCAGCCGTGCGTCAATGAATTCGACTGCGATTTTACCGCATTGAAAAAGTTGTGGTACGCTTCGGCAAATACGCTGTGCATCGCAACCTTGCAGTCGCGGCAGTGGGATTTTTTAAACGGAAAACTGCTTCTCCGCGCTTTGACCAAGAGCAACCAGGCAGGTATGTTCCGCGGCGTGCAGGCAAAAGATGCGTTTATTTTTTCGTATGTTTTTTCCATAGCGTACAATCCGGATATGCCGTCGGGGATCGGCGCCTTTTTCGGCGCGCAGAATAAGGACAACGGATATGTTCTCAATCTCGATTTGGATGGAGAACTTTCCTTGTACCGCCGCGAAACGGGCGTAAATCGGCTGTTGGAAAGGGTCTTCCTTCCGCCGCTGACGGACGGCGTGTTTTATAAAGCCGAAATACGCGGAGAGGATGAAAAAATCGATTTTTATTTGGACGGGAAACTTGTATTTTCCTATCGCGGCATTCGCATCGGCGGCGGTTTCGGCTTCTGCCAAACGGTGGAAAAATGGGCGGTCGTATCCGAAATTGAAATTCAGGAGAAAGGCAAAACTTTATTCGAAGACGATTTCAGCTCTCCTGATTTTGCCCGCTACGACATCGTTACGGAAGACTATTTTATCGCCGACGGCGCTAAGCGCGATCGTTTGCCTTGGAGCGGGGATATCGATTGGGCTTTCCGAAGCGGATTTTATTGCTATTCTTTTGATACGGCGATGAAAAACACCCTTGCGATTTTTGCCCGCCACCAGAACCCGGAAGGGTTTGTTTACGGCACCTGTTATCCGGAAAATCATGTCCGTCCGCCCATCGGGGATTACGGTATGTATGAATCGGATATGTTTTCCGCATGGTATTTGCTGTCCGCCTGCACCTATTATGAATATACCGGGGATACGGATTGCATCAAAAAATTATACCCGACTCTGCTGTTGGGCGCCGATTATCTGGCACAGTACATCGATGCCGAAGGGGTTTTCTGCCAACGGTACCAGACGAGCAAGGGCCTTTGGGATCACTGTTTGGGAGATATCGGAAAAAACTGTTATACAAATATCATTGTTCAGCTTTGTTTTGCCAGGATCGCGCGCTTTGCGCAGGAACTGAACGATCCGGAAAATGCAAGCCGCCTCTTAAAGGTGGCGGAGCATATGAAAAAGGGGATTTATAAAACCTTTTGGAGACAGGGCGGGTTTATCAAATCGGAGAAGATCGAAGTTTTTTGCGATATGGCAAACTCGATCGCCTTGGCGTATGATTTTGTAACGGCGGAAGAAGCGGGCGAGATGGTCAATTCGTTTTTGTCCCGCGATTTTGAACAGGTCGCGCACGGAAAAACGCTTGTGCTGACGATGCGGGGTTTATTCCATTACGGCTATGATGAGCTGGCCTATAAACTTCTTACGGGAAAAACAAGGGTCGAAGCGGCGAAAAATTTCTTTTTGACCGTCGATTGGCTGGGGATAACGGAGACAGATGCGTATCCGCATACGACGGCCGAATGCCAGCATTTCCCTCCCGCACATTCCGCGGAACCGGATAATTGGGGGGATATGAGCCATCCGGATACGGCCGTCTGCGAATTGATCAGCGGTTGCATTTTGGGGATCCGTCCGTTGGCAACGGGGTTTAAGAAAGTACTGATCCGCCCGAATTTGCACGGTATGAAGCGGATGAAGGGTTCGTTGCTGACAAAATACGGTAAAATCGGCCTCGAAGTTGTAAACGAAGACGGAACAACCACGGTGCGGTATTCGGTTCCGAAAAACACGGAAGCGGTCTTCGACTTTTCAAAATTAGGAGAAAACGTAATTTCCGAAGAAATGAGCGGGGAAAACGGCTTTGAATTATGAACCCCGCACGGTTTTAAAAACGCATACCTCCGATAAATAATCAAAGCAAGGGCAGGAGCGATAGTATCGCTCCTGCCCTTGCGTTTTATAAAATCTGCGGATGTCTGATAAAAAAGCGCCGTTTTAATCTGAAATGTCCCTAAAAGTCGGCAGACTTTTAGGGACATACCCTCTTCGGATGCTTTTAATTTTATGTGAATACCGCCATGCACACCGTGCCGATCGTCAAAAGCGCCAAACCGAGCCACGCCTTTGCGGATAGTTTTTCCTTGAAAACGATGAGCGAAAACAACACGGTGATCAAAATGCTCAAACGGTCAATGGGGACGACGACGCTGACCTGCCCCTGTTGGATGGCGTAATAGTAGCACAGCCAAGACGCGCCCGTCGCTATGCCCGACAGGATGAGGAAAGCGACCTCTTTCCCCTTTAACTCGCGGATGTATTTTGTTTCCCCGCGGCATACGACGATCAGCCACGCCAGCGCGAAAACGACGCCGGTGCGGATGGCGGTGGCCGCGTTCGAATCTACGTTTTCGATGCCGATTTTTGCCAAAAGGGAGGTGGCTGCGGCAAATACCGCCGAAAGCACGGCAAACGCCAGCCAAAGCAATTTCCCTTTTTGCTCTCCGCGCCGTATATCCGTCATCAGGAATGTCCCCGCGGCGATCAGCGCCAAAAAGATCAGTTTGAGCCACCAAAGACCGCGCTCGTCGGGAAAGAGTATGATGGCAAACAGCACAGAGAGCACGGCGCTCGATTTATCGACGGCGGCGACTTTTGAAACTTCGCCCAAGGACAACGCCTTAAAATAGCAGATCCACGAGGCGCCCGTCGCCGCGCCCGAAAGGATGAGGAACACCCAGGAACGCGCGGTGATCGCCGCCAATTCCGCATAGGCACCTGTAAGCAATACGATTGCCCACGCCATGACGAGCACCACGGAGGTGCGCACGGCGGTGGCCACGTCGGAATTTGCGTTTTTTATGCCGCATTTGGATAAAATTGCCGTAATGCCCGCGAACAGTGCGGAAAAAATTGCCGCGGCGATCCACATGGTCTATATCTCCTGCTGCTCATGCTTTTCCTGTATTGTACGCCTTTTTACGAGCAAGCGCAACCATTTTTTCAGATAATAAAAAATTGCGGCAAAAAGCACCGCGATCGCCGCCGAACCCGCCATGTGCCCGAACAGGGTTTGCGTATAGCCGTACATTTCGAAAAAAGACGTACAGGATATATGGCAGGGCGCATCTCGATTCGGGTGCCCGACAGAGATCACGTTGTATGCGCTCGTTCCATCCTCCGAAAGGGGATCGGGAATGGCGCGGCAGGCATCGCTCCCCCCCGCTTTCTGCTGCGCAGTTTCCGGCAGGGCGGAGCGTTGGGGCAATTTGCATTAAAAACCGGGAGCATTTATCAACATTTTTTATGATAATTCGAGTTGATTTTTTCAAATAGCTGTGATAAAATATCAAAAATGTAATAAAAAATCTCGTATATTTAAGGTGGGTATGCAAATGTTTCGCAACAGTAAATGGATCTGGACAAACGATCCGCAGAAAAAAAACCGTTTTGTCCGTTTTAAAATCGAATTTGAAGCGCCGAAGAAATTGGCGGCAGCCAGATTTCAAATCGCCGCCGAAACCAAATATTATCTGTATCTGAACGGCGAATTGACCGTGTTTGACGGCGGACTGCACAGGGAAAGTTCGCCCGGCAGCGGCTATTACGACGAGGTTCCTCTCGCGGTGCGGCCGGGAAAAAATGTTGTTTTGATCGACGTATGGTATTGGGGGAACGGCGGCAGGAACAACACCGCGTTCCCCGGCGCGGGCGTGCTGTTCGGGTGTGAGGAACTCGGCATATACAGCGGCGAGCATATCGAGTGCGGCGTGTTGCAGGCGTATTTCGAACCGCAGGGCGAGCAGCCCGCTTATCTGTACGGCGGGTACAATGTGGGGTTCGACGCGAATAAAGACAGGGTGGACTATCAAAAAGCGACCGTCGTCGCAAATTACGGCGAAGGGCCGTTCGGCATCCCGCAAAAGCGGCCGATCCCGCTGTTTGCGTTCGGGAAAAACGTTTCGGCCGAATATACGCGCCGCGGGCAGACGTATGAGGTCAGCCTGCCGCACGCGATGCAGTTTTCGCCCTATCTGAAAGTCAAGGCGAAGGGCGGCGAGCGCATCGGGATATGCAGCGATCACTACGATGTGCACGGCGGGCCGGGGGACTCCGATCATATATACCGCGGGCATCGCTACGAGTATATTTGCAGGGCGGGGGAGCAGGAATACGGCGGCTATAACTATATATTCGGGGAAAAGGCGCTGTTCACCGTTCCCGACGGCGTGGAGGTTCTGGAATTGGGATACCGCGAGAGCGGGTACGACTGCAAGGTCGTGAACGTACCCGTGACGGACGATGCGCTGCTCAACCGCCTCATGCAAAAATGCGCGCGGACGCTCAAAGTCTGCATGCGCGAAAATTTTATGGATTGTCCCGACCGCGAGCGGGGGCAGTGGATCGGAGATGTTTCCGTGCAGGCGCCGCAGGTGTTCCTGTGCCTGAGCGAAAACGCGAAACTTTTGCTGCGCAAGGCGATCATAGATTTCTTTACCCTGCGCAAAGGCGACGTGCTGGTCGGAAACGTGCCGGGCGATCATTTCAGCGAGCTGCCCAGCCAAAGTTTAAACGCGATCAGCGAAGTGGGAATGCTCGCAAACTATTATGCGAACACGAAGGATAAGGAGATGCTCCGCCTCGCGTTCGAGCCCGCGGTTGCGTACCTGAAACTTTGGGGGATGGGGGAGGACGGCTTTATCGTTACCCGCGAGGGAAATTGGAATTGGTTCGACCACAATTACAACGTCGACGAAAAGATATTGGAAAATTGTTGGTATTATAGCGCATTGAAGTATGCCCTGTTCATGGCGCAGGAGCTGAAAGACGGCCGCTACACGGAGTTTTTGCAGGCGCGCAAGGAGAGCATAGAACGGCATTTCGAACAGGCGTTTTGGACGGGCAGGGGATATTCTTCCGGCAAAGTGATGGACGACCGCGCCAACGCGATGGCGATTCTCACGGGGTTGGCGGACATGAAAGATGCGGCGCATAGGAACCGCCTGCACGACGTGTTGGTCACTGTGTTCAATTCCACGACCTATATGGAGGGCTACGTATTGGAAGCCCTGTGCGTGCTGGGGTGCAAGGAGGATGCGTATAAGCGGATGATGTCGCGCTACTATCCGCTCATCGTAAACGAAAATTCGACGATTTGGGAGGATTTCTTTATCCTCGGAACAAAGAACCACGCATGGAGCGGCGCTCCGCTTACGATCGTGTGGAGGTATTTCAAAGAACTGATTCGGTATACGGCGTCGGAGGCATAGGCAAAACGGCGCCCGCCGCCGTACACCGCGCGGGCAAAACAAAAACGCAAATAAACAGCGGAAGCGGGGAGGAGATCATGCGATCTCCTCCCCGCTTCCGCTGTTTCATGCAAAATCCCCGCTTTGCGGCGGGGACTTTTAATTTTTCGAAGTTGTTTTGATCGAAATATTTTGTGCGAAGAGAGGCATACTATTCGTATTGCGGAATCAATAAGCGCTGTTTTTGTATGCGTAGCTTTTACTTTTAGTTTAAGCAATGAACTAATTTGAACTTCCGTTTTGCAGGGAGCTTTGCTATAATTTTCTCGAAAAAAGGGGGGGGATACGGCTCATCGGCAAGAAAAAACGCCGCTCTTAAAACCGCGCGGCGAAAAAATATGTATATGGAGGAAACATTAAATGGATTATGCGGTCACGGCAAGGGAGATCGTCGATAAAGTCGGCGGCGAAAGCAACATCGTTTCGGCCACGCACTGCATGACGCGCCTGCGCCTCGTTTTGAAAGACGAGGGCGTCGTCGATGACGAAAAGGTAAAGGGCATTCCCGGCGTCGTCGGGGTCATGCGCAAATCGGGGCAGTACCAGATCATCATCGGGAACAACGTTGCCAAGTGTTATGCAGAGTTTACCAAGCTCGGTAACTTTACCGACGAACCCGTCGCAAATGCCGGAAAAAAGAAAGAAAAGCGGAAAATAAACCCTGTTTCGGCCGTTTTAGACGCGATTTCCGGCTCGATCGCGCCGATCATTCCCGCAATCATCGGCGCGGGGATGATCCGGGTGCTGTATATCATCCTGAACTTTTGGATCCCCGCCGAAAACAGCACGATGACGATTTTGAACGCGATCGCGGACGCGGCGTTTTATTTTCTGCCCATCCTCATTGCGTTCTCGGCGGGCAAAAAGTTCGGCGCGAACCCGTACCTGACGGCGGCGGTCGTCGGCGTTCTCATTCACCCGAACATCATCGCCGCCGTCACCAACGCAACGGACGAATGGGCTACGTTTTTGGGCATTCCGCTGCTGAATACGTCCTACTCGTCCACCGTTTTGCCCGCTCTTTTGACGGCGTATGCGATGTCTTGGATCGAAAAGGGCGTGGATAAGATCACTCCCGCGATCACGAAAAACTTTTTGAAGCCCATGCTGATCATTTTGATCTCCGCGCCCGTGGCGCTGATCATTTTGGGGCCGCTCGGCTCGTATATCGGGCTGGGGCTGGAATGGGTGATCACGCATTTGAACGTGTACGTTCCTTGGCTGGTTGCGATCATCATGGCGGTGGCGATGCCGTATTTGGTGATGACCGGTATGCACTGGGCGTTTATACCGGTAACGCTCGCCGCGCTGGAAACGCCGCAGGGCGAAATGCTGATGCTGCCCGCCATGCTCGCGGCGAATTTGGCGCTCGGCGCTTCCTGCCTCGCCGTTGCGGTACGCAGCAAGGATAAAACGCTCAAACAGGAGGCTGCGGCTTCGGGTGTTTCCGCCATCTTTGCGGGCGTTACCGAACCCGGCCTGTACGGCGTGATGCTCCCGCAGAAAAAGCCGCTCATCGCCGTGGCGGTCGCCTGCTTCGTGTCGGGGCTGATCGGCGGGCTGGCGGGCGTGGCGGCGTCGGCCTTCGCGTCGCCCTCCCTTCTTTCCATCACCATCTTTGTGCACGGGGAAGGGTTTACCAACCTCATTTGGGCGATCGTGATGGCGGTCGTATCCATCGTTTCGGCATTCCTTTTGACGCTGTTTATCCCCGAATTTACGCGCCTGTTCAACAAAATTTTCCCCAAGCGCAAGAGAGCGGCAGAGGCCGCCGCACAAACGTTTGCGGAGCCGCAGGCGGAGAGCGCGGGCGAAGAAAATAAAGCCGCGGGAAGCGCGGGCGAAAGTTCTGCCGCGGGGCAGGATGAAAGTGATGTTGCAGGGATGCGGGGCGAGAAGATCGCAGCGCCGCTCGCGGGCAGGCTGGTTTCCCTTTCGGAGGTGCCCGACGAAACGTTTGCGGCGGAAATATTGGGCAAGGGCGCGGCCATCGTGCCGAGCGACGGCAAGGTGTATGCCCCGTTTACGGGCATTGTGGAATCGGTGGCGGAGAGCAGGCACGCTTTGGGCCTGAAATCGGAAAAGGGCGCAGAACTTCTCATTCATATCGGGCTGGAAACGGTGGAACTGCACGGAAAGTTTTTCGATTGCCGCGTACAGGCGGGGCAAACTTTCAAAAAGGGCGATCTGCTGCTGACGGCGGATTTGCAGGGGATCGCCGCGCCGGGCTACAATACGATAACGCCCGTCGTCGTGACCAATGCCGATGAATATGCGGAAGTTTCGCCGCAGCCGCCGTGCGAGGTCGCCGCGGGCGATACGATCATAAAACTTGAATAAGGGGGCAGGCGGCCGCGGGCGCGCCGCCGAAACGGAATATGGAGAAAAAATTTCCTCAAAACTTTTTGTGGGGCGGCGCCATCGCCGCAAACCAATGCGAGGGCGCGTACGATGAAGACGGAAAGGGTTTGAGCGTGCAGGACGTAACGCCGCACGGCATTTACGGAGAGATCACGCCGCAGCCCACGCCCGACAATTTAAAATTGAAAGGCATCGATTTTTACCATCGTTTCCGCGGGGACATCGCTCTGTTTGCGGAGATGGGGTTCAAAGCGCTCCGCCTTTCGGTGGCGTGGAGCCGCATCTATCCCAACGGCGACGATGCGGAACCGAACGAAAAGGGACTGCAATTTTACGACGACGTGTTCGACGAGTGCCGCAAATACGGCATCGAACCCATCGTGACCATCTCCCACTACGAAACGCCGCTGCACCTCGCGCGCAAGTACGACGGCTGGCGCAGCCGCGTTTTGATCGGCTTTTATGAAAGATACGTGCGCACCCTGTTTTCGCGGTACGGGAAAAAGGTCAAATATTGGATCACGTTCAATGAGATCAATTCGCTGTTGCATTCTCCCTTCATGAGCGGCGGCATTTCGACGCCGCGGGAGAAACTTACCGAACAGGATCTCTATCAGGCGGCGCACCACGAGCTGGTGGCGAGCGCGCTGGCCACAAAGATCGCGCACGAGATGATGCCGGGGGCGAAAGTGGGCTGCATGATTTTGAGCATGCCCGTTTACCCGCTCACTCCCAACCCCGACGACGTACTCGCGGCGATGCTTGCCGAGCAGAAGAACGATTTCTATGCAGACGTGCACGCGCGCGGAAAGTATCCGGGCTATATGCTCCGCTATTTCCGGGAAAAGGGCATACGCATCGAGATGGCTGCGGGTGACGAAGATATCCTCAGAAATACGGTGGATTTCATCTCGTTCAGCTATTATATGAGCGCGTGCGAGTCGGCGGATAAGTCTATCCCGAAAGGACGTGGCAATATCATCGGCGGCATCCCGAACCCGTATCTGAAACAGTCGGAATGGGGCTGGCAGATCGACCCGCAGGGGCTGCGCTTCGTGCTCAATAAATTTTACCAGCGCTATCAAAAGCCCCTGCTCATAGCGGAAAACGGCCTCGGCGCGGCGGACGGATTGACGGAGGAGAACGGCGTTCCGACCGTGCGCGACGATTACCGCATCGATTATCTGGCGGCGCACCTGCGGCAGGTCGCCGAGGCCGTCGAGGACGGCGTTGAGGTCATGGGGTATACGGCATGGGGTTGTATCGACCTCGTGAGCGCGACGACGGCGGAGATGAAAAAACGGTACGGATTCATCTATGTGGACCGCAACAACGACGGGAGCGGCACGCTCGCCCGTTATAAGAAAAGATCCTTTTTTTGGTACAAAAAAGTCATCCAAACGAACGGCAAAAGCCTGTTTGAATAAAAATTATCGGGAGGAAACAAGTATGCAGCAATTTGAATATGTGATCAAGGATTCGGTCGGCATTCACGCCCGCCCTGCGGGGCTTCTCGTCAAGGAGGCGAAAAAGTACAAGAGCAAGATCACCGTCGAATGCGGCGGCAAGTCGTCGGAGGCGACGAAATTGATGGCGCTGATGGGTATGGGAGTCAAGTGCGGCAACACGGTCGTTGTCCGCGCCGAGGGAGAAGACGAGGCGGAAGCCGCCGCCGGCATGAAAGCGTTTTTTGAGGCAAACCTTTGACCGGTTTTCGGAAAGGAGCGGGGGAAACGCATGAATATTTGGCATGATATCGAGGAGGACAGGATCTTTCCGACCGATTTTATCGCGGTGGTGGAGATCCCGAAGGGCAGCAACAAAAAATATGAATTGGATAAAAGCACGGGCATGCTGATCTTGGACAGGATATTGTTCACGGCGACCCATTATCCGATGAATTACGGGTTTATTCCGCGCACGTATGCGGGAGACGGCGATCCGCTGGACGTGCTCATCCTCTGTTCGGAATCCATTCAGCCGCTCTCGCTCGTGCGGTGTTTTCCCATCGGCGTCATCTGTATGGAGGACGGCGGCATGAGCGACGAAAAGATCATCGCCATTCCCTACGGCGACCCGACGTATACTTCCTATACCGACATAAAGGAGCTGCCCGCGCATATATTCGAGGAGCTCAAACATTTCTTTTCCGTCTATAAACAGTTGGAGGGAAAGGACACCGTCGTTACGAGCATAGGCGGCCCCTTGGAAGCGGTTTCCGCCGTCGTGCGGTGCATGGAGAACTATAAAGATAAGTTTTCGGAGGAAAAAGGATGAACGTTTTTACGGGCAAAACGGTCTATAAGGGCATCGTGTACGGGCCGATCCACGTTCTGAAAAGGGACGGACAGGTCAAACGCAGAAAAATTGCGGACAGCGCCGCGGAAACGGAACGCCTCACCGCGGCGATCGGGGCGGCAAAGGGCGAACTGCAAAAGCTGTACGATAAGGCGGCGGCAGAGGTCGGGCAGGACAGCGCCGCCATCTTCGAAGTGCACCAAATGATGCTCGACGACAAAGATTTTATCGGCGCCGTGCAAAATCTCATCGAAAAGGATCTCGTCAACGCGGAATATGCCGTTTCCGTTACGGGCGACAATTTCGCGGAGATGTTCGCGGGCATGGACGACGAGTACATGAAAGCGCGGGCGGCGGATATCAAGGATGTTTCCAACCGCCTCGTGCGCTGCCTGCGCGGCGAAAAAGGGGCAGACGGCGCGCAGCTTCCGCCCTCCGTCATCGTCGCGGACGATCTGACGCCGAGCGAAACGGTGCAGCTGGATAAGGGCAAGATCCTCGCCTTCGTCACCGTGCACGGCTCGTCCAATTCGCATACGTCGATTTTGGCGCGTACGATGAATATACCCGCGCTGATCGGCGTTCCGCTCGAACTCGGAGCGCTCCGTGAGGGCGCGCTTGCCGTTGTGGACGGATACAGGGGTGAATTTATCGTCGAGCCGGATGCGGAAACGCTCGCCTCCGTGCAAAAGCGGATAGAGGAGGAAAGGGAGAACAATGCGCTGCTGCAATCGCTGAAAGGCAGGGAGAACGTTACGAAAGACGGGCATAAAATCGAAATTTTTGCCAATATCGGCAGTGTGAGCGACGTCGCGTATGTATTGGAAAACGATGCGGGCGGCATCGGGCTGTTTCGCAGCGAATTTTTATACATCGGCAGAGATTCGCTCCCCACGGAGGAGGAACAGTATCAGGCGTATAAGCAGGTTTTGCAGATCATGGCGGGGCGGAAGGTCGTTATCCGAACGCTGGATATCGGCGCGGATAAAAAGGCGGAATATCTCAGCCTCGGCAGGGAGGAAAATCCCGCCATGGGGTATCGCGCGATCCGCATCTGCCTCACGCAGCCGGAGATCTTCAAAACGCAGCTGCGCGCGCTTTTACGCGCGGCGCGCTGCGGAAATCTGTCCGTCATGTATCCCATGATCACGTCGGTTGCGGAGGTACAGCGCATCCGCGCGATCGTGGCGGAGGTCGAGGCGGAGCTGCGCGCGGCGGATATACCGTACGCCGTTCCCGAACAGGGCATTATGGTGGAAACGCCCGCCGCGGCGATTATCAGCGACGAGCTCGCCAAGCATGTAGACTTTTTCTCCATCGGCACCAACGATCTTACGCAGTACACCCTCGCCGTCGATCGGCAGAATGAAAAGCTGGACGCTTTTTACGATGCGCACCACGAGGCGATCCTGCGGCTCATCCGGATGACCGTGGAAAACGGCCACCGGGCGGGCATATGGGTGGGCATCTGCGGCGAACTCGGCGCCGATCTGTCCTTGACGAAAACGTTCATCCGCATGGGGGTAGACGAACTTTCGGTATCCCCGTCCATGATCTTAAAACTCCGCAAAAATATTTTAGAGATGGATGCGGATAAATAAAATGGCCGTATCCTTGCGTGCGTTAACATAGTTCTGCCCAAAAGCAGGCCCGCCGAGCGAAAATCTCGGCGGGCCGTTTTTCGTGCGGGGGCGGAGGGTAAATGGTTTCGTGCTTTTAAGTACGGTTTTGCCGAGTGCCCTTTTTTGCCGAATTTCCCGCATTTTATACACATTACGGCGCAATTTTCGATAGGCTATTGCTTTTTCTCTTGCGAAGCCGTATAATTTTCGGTACGGGAAAAAGTGTTGTTTTGCGTGTATACCGCGTTTTTTGCCCGCCGCGCGAAGATGTTCGCACAGGCGGCGGTTTAAGCAAAAACTTTGCCCCGCATCAGGCAGTAAGGAGGGATCGATTTATGAAACGAGAGGAGTACAGCAAGCTGGCAGAGCGCGTCGCGCGCGCGTTCGACGCGGCGGGGATCGTGATCACAGAGGAGGAAAAAGCGCGCATCGAAGTGGCGGATTTCGGCCTCGGCATGGCGGAAAAAATCGGGCTTCAATTGCTCACGTACGTCAATACCGAGCGTGTTTGTTCGAAAGAGATGGTCCTGTTTCCGCACCAAACCTGCCCCGAACATATCCATGTGAGCGGAACGGAAAACGGCGTACCGTTCGAGGGCAAGGAGGAAACTTTCCGCGTGCGCAGGGGCGTATGCTATTTATATGTAGACGGCGAGGGGAACAGAGAGGATATCTGCGCGCAGCTGCCGCCGACGGACGTGACTGTGTTTCATGAAATCGTGCTGCATGCGGGGGAGCAGTATACGTTGAAGCCGAATACGAAGCATTGGTTTCAGGCGGGCAATGACGGTGCGATCATCAGCGAGTTTTCCACCCGCAGCCGCGACGAGAGCGATATCTTTACCGATCCGCGCGTCGTACGCATACCGCATATAGAGGATTAACGCATTTTTTGCCGATATAGTTTTTATAGAAGCGGTTATGGAGCGCCGTCCCTTTGCAAAATTGCAAAGGGGCGGCGCGTTTTATTTTTATATCGTCATAAGGTGAAACGAATATTGTGCTTTTTTGGCGAATTTATTTGAAAAAAAGCGCAAGATATGGTATAATGATTTTCAACAGGATAGTAAAATCGGGCAAAATTTTGCCCCACAGGGAAAAGGCCGCACAGTCGGCGCGCCGAGGGGAGAGCGTTTCGGGCACAGGACCGCAAATATGCTTTCGCTTGTTTTATCGCGCGGCTGCGGCGGAAAACGGAGGAAATACATGGCAAAATCATACAGCGCCGAGGATATTAAGATCCTCGAAGGGTTAGACGCAGTTCGCCTGCGCCCCGGTATGTACATCGGTTCGACGGGCGTCAAGGGCCTGCACCATATCCTTTGGGAGATCGTCGACAACGCCATCGACGAGGCGTCGAACGGCTACGCGACGCGCATCGAGGTCAAGCTATACAAGGACGGCAGCGCATCCGTTGAAGATAACGGCCGCGGCATTCCCACGGATATCCACCCCAAAACGGGCGTTTCGGGCGTGGAGGTCGTCTTTACCCAGCTGCACGCGGGCGGCAAGTTCGACGAGCACAACTATTCCTTTTCGGGCGGACTGCACGGCGTGGGTGCTTCCGTCACCAACGCCCTTTCCGAATGGCTGAAAGTGGAAGTGTACCGCAAAACGGTTTTCAAAATGTCCTTTCATTCCTACTACGACGAGAAGGCGGAAAAGTATATGTCGGGCGTGCCCAACGAGCATCTGACCGACACCAAGGAAAAGACGGAAAAAACGGGCACGTTCATCCGTTTTAAGCCGGATGCGAGCGTGTTCGATACCGTCAATTTCAACTTCGATACCGTTTCCAAGCGGCTCAAAGAGCTGGCGTTTTTGAACAAGGGGCTGGAGATCAACCTCATCGACGAGCGCGTGCCCGACGATAAAAAGCCCATCGTTGTCAATTATAAGTTCGACGGCGGCCTGCACGATTTCGCAATGTACCTCAACGAGGGCAAGTCGCCGCTGTACGATAACCCCATCGGCTATAAAACGGAAAAGGACGGCATCCTCATCGAGTTTGCCGTACAGCATACGAGCGACTTTACCGAGAGCCTGTTCTCCTTCGTCAACAATATCCCCACGCCGGAAGGGGGATTTCATGAAACGGGCTTCCGCACCGGCCTTACCAAGAGCCTGAACGATATCGCCCGCAGCATGGGCGCGCTCAAAGACAAGGATCAAAACCTTTTGGGCGAGGACTTCCGCGAGGGACTGACGGCGATCTTGTCCATCAAGATGAAAAACGTGCAGTTCGAGGGGCAGACAAAGACCAAGCTCGGCAACGCCGAGGCGCGCCAACCCGTCGAAACGGCGACCGTCGAGGGCATGGCTGCCCTATATAAAGATCCCAAGCTGAAAAGCACGTTTGACGAGATCATCAAAAAGGCGCAGGCGGCGGCGCGCGTGCGCATCGCGGCGCGGCAGGCGAAGGAAGTTGCGCGCGCGAAAAACTCCATCGAAAATCTTACGCTCGTGGGCAAGCTCGCCGCCTGTACGGGCAAGAAGCCGGAACTGAACGAGCTGTTCATCGTCGAGGGCGATTCGGCGGGCGGCACGGCAAAGCAGGCGCGCATCCGCCTCACCCAGGCGATCCTGCCCCTGCGCGGCAAGCCTTTGAACGTGGAGAAAAAGCGCATCGACCAGGTTCTCGCCAACGAGGAGATTCGCACCATCATCTCGGCGCTCGGCGCGGGGTACGGAAGCGACTTCAACATGGACGATTTAAAGTACCACAAGGTCATCATCCTCTCCGATGCCGACCAGGACGGCATGCACATCCGCTGCATTTTGCTCACCTTTTTCTTCCGCTACATGCGCGAACTCATCAACAACGGCAACGTGTATATCGGCATGCCGCCGCTGTACAAGGTGTATAAAAAGGACATCGTCGAATACGCCTACGACGACGAGGAGCTGCAAAAAAAGATCGAAATCGTCGGCAAGGGCTACCAAATCCAGCGCTACAAGGGTCTCGGCGAAATGAGCGCCGAACAGCTTTGGGAGACGACCATGGATCCCGCCCGCCGCAACCTCATCCGCGTGAACATCGAGGACGCCGCCGAGGCGGAGCAGATGGTCACGGCGCTGATGGGCGACAGGGTAGAGGCGCGCAAAGAATTTTTGGCGCAAAACGCGAATTTCAATAAGGTCGATACCTTTATCGACCGCGTGAATATCTAAAAAAGGGGAAGAATATGGCAAGAAAAAAGAAAAACGAAAATAAAAACGAACTTCCCCCGCAGCAGGAGAGCAAGGGCGAGGTGTTCTTAACGCCTTTGGAGGAGGTTTTGCCCAATTCCATGCTGCCGTATGCCGAGTATGTCATCCTTGACCGTGCGCTTCCGCGCGTGGAGGACGGGTTGAAACCGGTACAGCGGCGCATTCTCTATACCATGTACGACATGGGGCTGACCCCCGATAAGCCGCATAAAAAGTGCGCGCGTATCGTCGGCGACTGCATGGGCAAATACCACCCGCACGGCGACTCTTCCGTGTACGACGCGATGGTGCGCATGGCGCAGGATTTCAATATGCGCATGACGCTCGTCAACGGGCATGGCAACTTCGGTTCCGTCGACGGCGACCCCGCCGCCGCGATGCGTTATACCGAAGCGAGGCTGGAACCGCTCGCGCTCGAACTTTTGCGCGATATCGAAAAGGATACCGTCCGCTTCGGGCTGAACTTCGACGATAGCTTAAAGGAGCCGGAAACGCTGCCGGGCAGGTTCCCCAACCTGTTGGTGAACGGCGCGTCGGGCATCGCGGTCGGGCTTGCGACGAACATTCCGCCCCATAATTTGGGGGAAGTTATCGACGGCGTTGTCGCATACATCAACAATCCGCGCATCAAGCTGTTCGAGATGATGAAGTACATCAAGGCGCCCGACTTCCCCACGGGCGGCTACATCATCGCCAACGAGCTTTTGCAGGCGTACGAAACGGGCCGCGGCAAAATTACCCTGCGCGCCAAGGTGAGCGTGGAGGAAGGGGATAACGACAAAAAACTCATTGTCATCACCGAACTGCCGTACCAGGTCAACAAGGCGAAACTGCTTACAAAGATCGCCGACCTGCGCGAAGAAAAGAAAGAGATACTCGGCGGGATCTCCGAGATCACCGACGAATCCGACCGCAATGGTATGCGCGCCGTCATCAAGGTCAAAAAGGATGCCGACGTCGACAAAATTTTGGCGGCGCTGTATAAATTTACCGACCTCGAATGCTCCTTCGGCATCAACATGGTCGCCATTGCGGACGGAAAGCCCCAGCAGATGGGACTGCTCGACATCATCAAGCACTACGTCGCCTACCAGCGCGAGGTCGTTTTGCGCCGCACGAAGTTCGATCTGGCGCAGGCGAAGGAGCGCTGCCACATTTTGGAGGGGCTCATCATCGCGGTGCGCAACATCGATGAGGTCATTCAGATCATCAAAACGAGCGAATCGGTGCCCGCGGCGCGCCAGCGTTTGCGCGACCGGTTCGATTTGTCCGAGCGGCAGGCGCAGGCCATCCTCGATCTGCGTTTGGCGCGCCTCACCAAGCTGGAAATTTATAAGCTCGAACAGGAACTCGAGGAGCTGAAAAAGCTCATCGCCCGCCTCACTGCCATCGTGGAGAGCAAAAAACTGCAGATGGATGTGGTTGCGGAGGAGCTGAAAGAGATCAAAAAGGCGTACAGGAGCGAGCGCAAGAGCAGCCTCGTGTTCGACGTCGCCGATATCAAGGTGGAGAAGTTCGACGACGTGCGCCCCGTCGAAAAATGCGTGCTCGTCTATACCGCCGACGATAAAATCAAGGTCGTGCAGGAGAAAAACTTCAACATGTCGGATAAAAACCTTTCCGATAAGTCGGGCTTGAACGACATTTTGAAGTTGCAGCTGCATACCGAAACGGATAAAGTCGTTTATTCTTTCACGAACATGGGCAACTGCTACAAGATCGACTTCGAGGATATCGAGCCGGGCAAGCTCAAGGATAAGGGCATGAAGTATTCCGAGCTCTGCCCCGACGCGCAGGAGGGGGAAAAACCCATATACTTTGCCGAAGTGGGCGAAAAGATGCCCAAGGGCAGTTTGCTGTTCTATTCCAAGCTCGGCTACGTCAAAAAGAGCGACTGGAAGGAGTACAACATCCTCAAATATGCCTTCCAGGCCGTCAAAGTCAACGAGGGCGACGAGATCATCGGTATGGAGCAGGACGATCCCGACCCGACCGTCACGCTCTTTTTCGTCACGGCGGGCGGCATGTGCCTGAACGCTTACAAGAACGATATCCCCACGCAGGGGCGCATATCGGCGGGCGTGCGCGGCATCGCGCTCGCGGAGGGCGATTACGTCGTGTACGCGGGGCAGATCGACGGCGAAGGGGAGATTATCATCGCGACGGACGGCAATACCATCAAAAAGGTCATCGCCTCGCAGATCGACCCGATGGCGCGCTACCGCAAGGGCGTGAAGATCGTCGACCTCGGCAAGGGGCGCAAGGTCGCCTATTGCGATTATGTGACCGAGCCGTACAAGTTTGCGGTGCAGATGGACGACGGTTCGCTCGTGCAGGCGGATACCGAGGAGGATATCACCATCGAGGACCGCACCACCAAGGGCAAAAACATCAAGCTGAAAAAGGGCTGCAAAGCGACCGCATTCTGGTCGATGAAGTATATAAAGAGCTAAAAGGTTTTTCACGAAAATCTCGGCGAGCTGTCGCCTGCAGTCTAACGCAGCCAATTTTGCGAAGCGGCCGCTTGCGGGCATTTATGCAAAATTGACGAAGTTGCGCGACAGTCTGTCGCTTTTTCCGTGAGAGAAAAACCCGCCGTCGGCGTAAGCCGAACGGCGGGTTTTTCTCTCTTTGCGCCTCGCCGCAACAAGGCGGCGGAGAGCAGGCGGCAAGCTACGCATGCCGCCAAGCCCTCGTGTGCTTGTTGCTCCTTTTCCCCAAAAATCTTACACCGCTACGCGCGTTGCGATTTTCGGGGACCCCGTGCTATAAGGGCACATATATTATAAAATGCCGCAATTGCCTCTTTTCGCACAAAATGAATCATTTCAATATAATATAAGTCGTAGGCAATACATCGCCGCCGTGATATGGCAGCAGAAATTTTTGATCGAACAGAATAGTTATTGGCGCGGTTATTGCATCTTCAAACAGGCGAAGATATGCCATATCTTTGGCGAGCCGTTTCAGATGCGACGGAACATGATTTTTTAGGATTTCTGTTACCGTTTCCATCAGGGCTTCCGCTTCGGAAGCAATAGTTGCGGCGCTTTCCGAAAATAATTCTCTTAACAATCGATGCTGTTCCTGTGTTAAAACGGGAGTATTTACAAACAGGCCGTTTTCCTTTGAAAGTACATAACCTTTCCGAACCATATCGGCAGCTGCCGCAAGATCGTTTTCGCTGAAGTGTGCGGTATTGCGCTTTGCAATATCCAAAAATACATTGGTAGCTGTTTGATGGTTGGAAAAATAGTGATGTACCATCTCGCCGTTGACCGGAAAATCCATAAATCGAACGGAATCGCCGTTTTCATTTACAGCATTTGATATTCCGAACCCGAACTGCGATTCCCAAAAGCTGTGTTCCCCGTTTTCAGCAGCCCAGACAAAGCATTCGGTCCCGAATTTATCTTTCGGATAGGTTATTTTTATTTTGTTTTGAAGAATATCGACAATCGCCCGATATAAAACAAAGCAGGTCATCTGCCAGGCAAAGGAATTGCCGCCCATGTCAGCTCCGTAAAAACCGATGTTGCGAACGGCTGACTCTTGCTTGGTAATGGAATCCGTCAAAAGGGAGGCGATCCGTTCGCGCAGTTCGGCTGTTTTCACGTTGACTTCTTTTGAAAAGTCATCTGTAAAAATGACGATATTTGTCGAATACCGATTTCCGTCTTTTTTCAGCAGGTCATATTCATACAATTCGGACAGCTTATCCTCCATATAAGGGAGGGCAACGCCGATTTCAAGACTGATCTGCTCCGCCGTCAATTTATCATTATAGCAGGCAAACAAAATATTTTGAGAGATTTTGCTGTCACACAGGTTAAAATACCGATTTGCTCCGTTTCCCCAATACAGAAGGGATAATTCTTTTGGAGAATAACTTTGTTGACCGTAGATTCGTTCCATATTTACACCTTCTTTCAAAATTTTTCGTGATTTGAAAAGCAAGTATTTTACCATGCTTTCGCTGATTTTGAGGTGAGCGGATATTTCTGAACAGGACTTATTTTCAATGTAATATAAAATGACTGCTTTGCGGTATTTCCGTGAAAGCAAAGACAATTCGCGGCGCAGCAAATGTACGGCGGAATCATCTTCGGGCAGCAGTTCTGATTCATCTGAAAGATTTTCTGTCAGTTTACAGTCCTGAGCTTTGGCCCTTTTTCGCAGCCATTGTTTGTATACGTTGCCTGCGACCGCCCACATGAACCCGTAAAAGGTATCCGCGCTTTGTATTTTTTCTGCGCATCTGTAAACCTCAAGCAGGATATCCTGTGCCAAATCTTCCGCTTCAAATTGGTTTGGCGTGCGGGCGGCACAATAAGAGAAGAGTGTTTTTGTTATCTTCTCTATTTTGTCGTCAAGTTCGTGCCTATCCACTCATTTTCCTCCTTGCTTTTGTGATCGCCGGCTTTCATTTATATAGTGAAACAAAATCCGCAACGGTTAATTTTTGGCGAAAATTTTTTGAACCGGTAAAACCGACCGAAAATATGATCGATATATCGATCGGCGTTCGTTATGCCTTTGCATTCGCCGCAACGAAGCAAAAAAGAGGGAGAAACCGCCTTTTTATCGGAAAGTTTCTCCCTGCAATCTCAAAATTTGTTTTTCAGGATATGACAAATTAGGAATGGATTATTTCGTCATCGCCTCTTGCACCGCGACCGCACAGGCAACGGTCATGCCGACCATGGGGTTGTTGCCGGCGCCGATCAGCCCCATCATTTCGACGTGCGCGGGAACGGAGGAAGAACCCGCAAACTGCGCGTCGGAGTGCATACGGCCCATCGTGTCCGTCATGCCGTAGCTCGCGGGGCCTGCCGCCATATTGTCGGGGTGGAGAGTCCTGCCCGTGCCGCCGCCGGACGCGACCGAGAAATATTTCTTTCCGTTTTCCACGGCCCACTTTTTATAGGTGCCCGCAACGGGGTGCTGGAATCTCGTCGGGTTGGTCGAGTTGCCCGTGATGGAAACGTCGACCTTTTCCATGATCATGATGGCAACGCCTTCGTTCACGTCGTCCGTGCCGTAGCAGCGGACTTTGGAACGCTCGCCGTCCGAGTAGGGGGTCTCCTTCACGATGGTAACTTTGCCGGTATAGTAGTCGTACTTGGTCTGCACATAGGTGAACCCGTTGATGCGCGAGATGATGTACGCCGCGTCTTTGCCCAAACCGTTGAGGATGACGCGCAGGGGATTTTTGCGGACTTTGTTCGCGTTTTTCGCGATGCCGATGGCGCCTTCCGCCGCTGCGAACGATTCATGCCCCGCGAGGAAGCAGAAGCACTCCGTCTCTTCGCGCAGCAGCATTGCCGCGAGGTTGCCGTGGCCGAGGCCGACTTTGCGCTGGTCCGCGACCGAGCCGGGGATGCAGAACGCCTGCAAGCCTTCGCCGATCGCTTCCGCCGCATCCGCCGCTTTGGTGCAGCCTTTTTTGATGGCGATCGCAGCGCCCAGGGTGTATGCCCAGCCCGCGTTTTCAAAGGCGATGGGCTGAACGCTCTTCACGATATCATATGCGTCGAAACCCTTGTCGTTGCAGATCTTTTTCGCGTCTTCGAAATCTTTGATCCCGTACTTGTCCATAACGGGGCGGATCTGATTGATCCTTCTCTCGTAACCTTCGAACGTGATGCTCATAGTCCGTGTACCTCCTTACTGTTTGCGGGGATCGATGTATTTGACCGCCCCGTCGGCCTCGGTGAATCTGCCGTAATGCCCCGTCGCCTTTTGCAGCGCTTCGTTCGCGTCCATGCCGCCCTTGATGAAATCCATCATTTTGCCGAAGTTGACGAATTCATAGCCGATAACTTCGTTGTTTTTATCGAGGGCCATCCTGCGCACATAGCCGTCCGTCATTTCGAGGTAGCGCACGCCCTTTTCGGCAGTGGAATACATGGTGCCGATCTGCGAGCGGTTGCCTTTGCCGAGATCTTCCAATCCCGCGCCGATCACGAGACCGTCGTCGGAGAAGGCGCTCTGGCTGCGGCCGTACACGATCTGCAAAAACAGTTCGCGCATGGCGGTGTTGATCGCGTCGCACACGAGGTCGGTGTTGAGCGCTTCGAGGATGGTCTTTTTGGGCAGAATTTCCGCCGCCATCGCCGCCGAATGGGTCATGCCCGAGCAGCCGATGGTTTCGACGAGCGCTTCCTGAATGACGCCCTGCTTGATGTTGAGCGTAAGTTTGCAGGTGCCCTGTTGGGGTGCGCACCAGCCGACGCCGTGCGTGAGGCCGGAAATGTCTTTGATTTCCTTTGCCTGAACCCATTTGCCCTCTTCGGGGATGGGGGCGGGGCCGTGGTTGGGGCCCTTGGCAACGCAAATCATCTCTTCAACTTCGCGTGAATATTGCATTTTACTTCCTCCAAAAAATATTGACCTACTTTAATTTGATTGGTTTTACCGTGTAAAATTATACCATACCGCCGAAAAATTTTCAATGCTTTCGCGGGGATATTCTGGGGAGGGAACGTGTTTTTTTTCAAAAAAATCGGCGCCCCCGCGTTATTTGGCCGCCTATATGTTTACAAACTCCGCCGATTGTGGTAAAATAGCACTTAATCAAAGTAAACAAGAATATTTTACGGAGTTGAGAACAATGGCTAAAAACGTTATGGACACTCTCCGCGAGAGAGGCTTTATCAAGCAGACGGTGTACGAAGAGGATCTGTACAAGCTGCTCGGCAGCGAGAGCGTGCCTTTCTATATCGGGTTCGATCCGACGGCGGATTCGCTGCACGTCGGGCATTTCATGCAGCTGATCGCGATGAAGCACATGCAGGACGCGGGGCATAAGCCCATCGTGCTCATCGGCGGCGGCACCGGCATGATCGGCGATCCTTCGGGCAGGACGGATATGCGCCAGATGATGACGCGCGAGACCATCGACTACCACTGCGAGTGCTTCCGCAAACAGATGGCCCGCTTTATCAAATTCGACGGCGAAAACGGCGCCGTCATGGTCAACAACGCCGATTGGCTTCTGAACCTCAACTACATCGATTTCCTGCGCGATATCGGCGTGCATTTCTCCGTCAACAAGATGCTCTCGGCGGAATGCTTCAAGTCGCGCTACGAGAGGGGGCTCTCCTTCTTTGAGTTCAACTATATGCTCATGCAGGCGTACGACTTCCTCGTGCTGTATAAGAAATACGGCTGCAAGCTCGAACTCGGCGGCGACGACCAGTGGAGCAACATCCTCGCGGGCGCAGACCTCATCCGCCGCAAGGAACAGCAGCCCGCGTTCGCGATGACGTTCACCCTGCTCACCACTTCGGACGGGCGGAAAATGGGCAAAACGGCCAAGGGCGCCGTGTGGCTTGACGAGAATAAAACGAGCCCGTACGAGTTCTACCAGTATTGGAGGAACGTGGACGACGCGGACGTCGAAAAGTGCTTGAAGCTTCTCACATTCCTGCCGTTGGAGCAGATCGCCGAGCTGTGCGCGCATAAAGACGAGCGCATCAACGCGGCGAAGGAGACGCTCGCTTACGAGCTGACCAAGATGGTGCACGGGCAGGAGAAAGCGGACGACGCGCAGGCGAAAGCAAAGGCGGCGTTCGGCGGCGATGCGGAGAATATGCCCACGGCGGAGATCCCCGCGGATACGGCGACGGTCGCAGACGTTTTGGTCGCGGCGAAGGCGGCGAAATCCAAGAGCGAGGCGCGGCGGCTCATCGAGGGCGGCGGCGTGAAGGTCGACGAGGAGAAGATCGACGACGTAAACGCCGAAATCCCCGCTTCCGCAAAGGAAAAAGGCGAATTTGTTCTGCATAAGGGCAAGAAAGTGCATATAAGGGTTTTATTCACGAAATAAGTTTTAAGCTGTTAAAACTTATTTCCGTGAGTTGAGGGCTCTGCCCTCTGCCCGCGCGCCTTTTCAGGGCACACCGTGTTTATGCGCGCGGCATTCACCCGCTCAGGTCGCAGGTATGCGACAAATTGGGTGCGCTTAGGCAAAAGCGTCGTTTTGCCACGCGCAGTTGTTTATTTAGCTCGCGTAAATCTCGGCAAGCTGTTGCCTGCAGTCTAACGCGGTCAATTTTGCGGAGCGGCCGCTTGCGGGCATTTATGCAAAATTGACAATGTTGCGCGATAACTTTGTTATCGCTATGCGCGGTTTTGCTTGCGCGAATGAGTATTATAATTATATAAATCCAAAATCTCACGGAAAACCGCAGGCGACAGCTCGCCGAGGTTTTCGTGAGCAAGATTTTCGTGAACAAGGCGGCGGAGCCGGAAATCAAGCAAAAGCTCTCATCTCTTTTGCGAGATTCGCGTGAAGGTTACAATAATCAAATGCGCGGGCAAAAATGACATTTTTTGCCAAGCGCCCCCAAGTAGCCGTATACATACGGCTCACGGGAAGAGGGTAAATTTGCGCCCATAAATAATATGTGAGCCCTAAAAAAGGGCGCAAAAAGGGAGAAAACGCCGCAGAGAACGCTGCAAGCGTTTGAACGGCGGTGTCGCCCTCAAATCACGGAAAACCGCAGGCGACAGCTCGCCGAGGTTTTCGTGAGCAAGATTTTCGTGAACTAAGGCGGCGGAGCCATGAAGAGCTATCTTTCCGTGTATTCGGCGACAACATACGAAAAGGTCATCGAGCGCTCGCGCTTTATCGCCAACTGCGCCCACGCCGAAGGCGAGGAGGAGGCGAGGGCGTTCATCGCCAAGGTGCGCGCCGAGCATTCGCTCGCCACGCACAACTGCTTTGCCTTCGTCGCGGATAAGGTCGGCAATCTCATGCGCTTTTCCGACGACGGCGAGCCGCAGGGCACGGCTGGCATGCCCATTTTAGACGTGCTCAAAAACAAAAAGCTGTTCGAAACGGCGGTGGTCGTAACGCGCTATTTCGGCGGGATAAAATTGGGCGCGGGCGGGCTGGTGCGCGCCTATTCCGGCACCGCCGCCGAGGCGCTCGATTTGGCGGATATCCGCGAATATACGCCCTGCCGCGAGGTGTTTTTCACCGTCGGCTATGAAAATTTCGACGCGCTGAAAAAGTACCTCTCGCAGAGCGACTGCGCCGTCAAGGATACGCAGTATTCCGATAAAGTGCGCGTCCTGACCGCCGTGAAGGCGGCGGACGCGGAAAATTTTGTATCCGCCGCGCGCGACTTTATGGCAGGCAGGGCGGAAACCGAGGAAGGGGAGGAATACCTCTTTCCGTTCCCCCTCTCCCGAGAATAGGGGAAAATCATGAAAGTTTGGTTCAGGTGCAATAAATGCGGCAAGGCATTTGAGGCAGAGGAACGCGTGCGTACGGACATCTGTCCGCACTGTATGTCCTTCGTCGACCTTGCTCGAGCGGAAAAAATAACTGCGGCAGACGATAAAAATACGCCTGACGAGGGAAGCTTTTTTGCTGCACATTCCGCGCGGGCAACGCCAAGCTCCCCAAAGTCCGCGGCGAAGGCGGCTATGCTCTCCGCAAAGGAGAGTGCGAATGGCGCGCCGCCCGCCGGAGAGGCGGGTACGCCCTTGCAGGTATCGCCGCAGGGGAGCCCCGCGGGTGCGGAGGCCGAAGATACATACGATTCGCTGTACGCCAAGGCGGAAAAGATGCTGACCTTCGGCGCATGGGGCAATGCTGCCGAGCTCTTTCGGCGTTGCCTTGCGCTGCGCGATTGCTGGCAGGTGCGGTTCGGTCTGGTGCGCGCTGCCACGCGCGAACTGACCGATTTGAGCAAGTTTGCGGACGTGCAGAAGGATGCTGACGCCGCGTTCGATCAAATGACGGCGGCGGAGCGGATTTCGCTCGGCAAGCGGTATGTTCCCGAGCTGGAGAAAAAGCGCAAATCGATTCGTAAGTCGTATGCCGCGTTGGATTTGCAAGGGGACAAGCCTTTGACGAAATCCACGCAGAAAAATTCGAAAAAATGGATAGCGGCAATCATTCTCGGCTTCGTCATTATGCTAGTCCTCGTTATGATTGGTGTAATTATTTACGTTGACCAGCCCGACGACGGGATTGTTATCATTATAATGGGCGTCGTTTTGGGTATACTTGGGATTGTGTTTGCTTCAATCGCGGCGGCAAGGCAAAAACGCACCGCGGCGAAATTGGCTGCGGCCGCGGATATTGCCGGAAATTCGCGAAATGTCGAGCGCGCCAAATTGAAGGCGCAGATTGATGCGATCGATTATCTCTGCGGATTCCTCAAATACTGAATCGAAAAAACCGATTGCCTCAATTTGAATTATCCGTTTTGCAAATTGTTTACAAACGTGTTTTCGGGTGCTATAATATTGTAGATAAAAAGTAATGGCGCGTGCGCGCAAATATACTGTGAGGTGGAATTGTATGAAATTCATCAAAGCGGAAAAACTGAAAGAAAAACCCGCCGACCAGAGCAAGCTCGGGTTCGGCAAAATCTTCACCGACTATATGCTGACGATGAAGTATAAAGACGGCAAGTGGGGCGAACCCGTCATCGAGCCGTACGGCCCGGTCGAATTCGACCTCGCCACGACGGTGTTCCATTATGCGCAGGGCATCTTCGAGGGGTTGAAGGCGTTCAAAAACGATAAGGGCGAAGTGCGCGTGTTCCGCCCTGAAGAGAACTTCAAGCGCATGAACCGTTCTGCGGAGAGAATGTGCATCCCGCAGATCGACGAAAAGGTCGTCCTCGACGGATTGTTTGAACTTTTGAAAATCGAAAAGGATTGGATTCCGACGGCGCCCGGCACGGCGCTCTATATCCGTCCGTCCATCATCGCCACCAACGTGCAGCTGGGCGTGCATGCGGCGACGGAATATCTGTTCTTCATCATCCTCTCGCCCGTCGGCAGCTATTACGCGCACGGTTTGGCGCCTACGCGCCTGTTGGTGGAGGACTATTACACCCGCGCGACCATCGGCGGCACGGGCGAATCTAAGTGCATCGCAAACTACGCCGTTTCCCTCAAAGCGGGCGAGGAAGCGGAAAAGAAGGGCTTCGACCAAGTTCTTTGGCTGGATGCGAACGAAAAGAAATACGTTGAAGAAGTCGGCTCGATGAACATGTTTTTCGTCATCGGCGGCGAGGTGGTAACGCCCGCACTCGTCGGTTCGATTCTGCCCGGCATCACCCGCAAGAGCAGCATCGAACTTTTGCGCGCGCACGGCTACAAAGTTACCGAGCGCCGCGTTTCCATCGACGAGGTCATCGAGGCGCAGAAGAACGGCACGCTGGACGAGGCGTTCGGCACGGGTACGGCGGCGGTCATCTCGCCCGTCGGCATGATGGAGTATAAGGGCGCCGATTATGTTGTGAACGGCGGAAAGATGGGCGACATCACCAAGTGGCTGTACGATACCATCACCGGCATTCAGACGGGGCGTTTGGAAGATAAATTCGGCTGGGTAGTCAAGCTGTAATGTTTGAAAAATTGTTCAAAAAAAAGCCGAAAGATAAGGCTATCATAAAGTTTTGGCAGGAGTTTGAAAGCCGCGCAGACCTGTACGCCGATATCCTCGCGCAGGACGCCGAGGACAGCGACGATTTCATTTGGATGAAAACGCTCGTCGGCAAGGGGCTGAAACTGTGCTGTATCGACAGTACCGTCGGCTATGAATTTGAGTTTGAGGCTTCGCGCGATCCCGTGCGGCTGGTGTTTCATCACATGAACGACGAGTATCTCAAACAGGTGGGGCAGAAGTTGGAGGAATATTATCCGAGTACGCTGTCCGAAAAGATAGGATTTGCTGTGGCGGAATAAGCCGCAAAAATTCCGCGCATATTCTTGCGCGGAATTTTTTATTTTTTAAGCCGCTTTTTCGGCGGAACGGAGGTGCTATGTCAGAGATAACGGCCATCACGCCGCAGGCAAAGGACAAGGAGCGGTGCAACGTGTATGTGGACGGCAAGTTTTATTGCGGGCTGAAATTGGAAACGGCGCTGCGGTACAGGCTGAAAGCGGGCGAGCCGATCGACCTTGCGAAGCTGGACGAGATTCAGCTGGAAAACGAAAAGGCACAGGCGCTGGATAAAGCGATGACGCACCTTTCCGCGACCATGAAGACGGAAAAGCAGATGCGCGATTTTCTCAAAAAAAAGGGTTACGTCGACGCGGTGTGCGATTACGTTCTGGAAAAACTGCGCGGGTACGATTTCGTGAACGACGGGGAGTACTGCGAGCAATACGTGCGCACGGCGGGCAAAAACAAGGGGCGGCGGCTGATCGCGGCGGAACTGAAAAAGCGGGGCGCCCCGCAGGACGCGATCGATAACGCGCTCGAAGATCGGGAGGGCGAGGAAGACGCGGCGAAAGAGGTGCTCGCAAAATACATGAAAAACCGCGGATTCACGCGCGAAAACCTGACGAAAGCGTACCGCCATCTTTTGTCTAAAGGGTTCGATTACGACACGGCGAAGGATGCGCTCGCCGCGCTCGGCGCGGAAGACGAGGAGCAATAGCGGGAAAAGAAAGACGAACGAGGGGTGAAAAGTATGCAAAACGTACTCACCTGCGCGCAGATGCGCGCGGCGGATAAATATACCATCGAAACGCTGGGCGTGCCGTCGGCACAGTTGATGGAGCGCGCGGGTGCGGCGATCGCGGAGGAAACGGAAACGCTGCTCCGCGAAATCGGCGGGCGCAGCGTGCTCGCCGTGTGCGGCGGCGGAAACAACGGGGGCGACGGCTGGTGCGCCGCGCGCCTTCTTGCCGAGCGCGGGTTTGAAACGGCGGTCTATACCCTGACGGAAAAACTTTCCGCCGACTGTGCCGCACAGCGCGCCGCCTATGAAAATTCTGTGCGGCTCGCGGGGAAAACGCCCGCAGTGGTTGCTTCGTTCCCCGATAAAAAATGCGACGTTATCATCGACGCCGTGTTCGGCACGGGCTTCCGCGGCGTGCCGGAAGGGCGGTTCGCGGAGGCGATCGCCTGCATGAACCGAAGCGGCGCGAAGATCGTTTCCGCCGATATTCCGAGCGGTTTGAACGGGGACAGCGGCGCGTTTGCGCAGTGCGTCAAGGCGGATATCACCGTTACCATCGGGGAACGGAAGAGCGGGCTCTTGCTCGGAGACGGGCCGGACGTGTGCGGCAAAGTCATCCGCCGCGATATCGGCATCGAACTCCCCGCACCCGCGCAGGCGGGGCTGTGTTCGGCGGCGGATTTTGCGGGCGTGTTCCCGCCGCGCCGGGCGAATACGAACAAGGGCAGTTTCGGCAAAGCGGTCATTTTGGCGGGCAGCGCCGCCTATTCGGGCGCACCCCTGCTTTCCGCCGCGGCGGCGCTCAAATGCGGCTGCGGCTATACCCGGCTCGCCGTTCCCGCCGACATCTTTCCGCAGTATATCGGCAGGCTTCCCGATGCGATCCTCACCTCCGCCCCCGCCGAAAACGGATGCCTGCGCTTTGACGCGGAGTTTATGCAAACGCTTTCGCGCGGCGCGAACGCTTTCGCCGTCGGCATGGGGTGCGGCGTTTCGCGCGGGGTGTATGAAAGCCTTGCGTATCTTCTCTCCGAATTTCGCGGCACGCTCGTCATCGACGCCGATGCGCTCAATTCTCTCGCGGAGTACGGCGCGGATATCCTGCGCGAAAAATCCTGCCGCGCGATCCTTACGCCCCATCCGAAGGAGTTTTCCCGCCTGTGCGCGAAACCGCTCGAAGAGGTGCTGCGAAACGGAGCGGCGCTCGCCAAGGAGTTTGCCGCCGAATACGGCGTGATCGTTTTGCTGAAAGGGCATACGAGCATCGTTACGAACGGAAAATTCACCGTTTTCTGCACCGAAGGCACGCCCGCGCTCGCCAAGGGCGGCAGCGGAGACGTGCTTTCGGGGATCGTCGCATCGCTCGCGGCGCGCGGCGTGAGCGCGATGGATTCGGCCGCGTGCGGCTCGTGGCTGTTGGGGCGCGCGGGCAGGCTGGCGGCGGAGGCGCAGGGCAACGAATACAGCGTCTGTCCGAGCGACGTGATCTCCTGCCTTCCCGCGGCGATCGCGCGGCTGATCGAGGAGAGCGCGGCGGAAAGTAAAAAAACCGAATATTAAAAGGGAAACGTGCGTATAAACGGCGCATTTTTTGTCGATACTGATAGCGGAAAAAGCACTCCTTCGAACGGGCGGGCTGCGCGTTACATATACTGTAAGGGGAGGGTTTTTTCCGAAAGACAAAAAGCGAGGTTGCCGGAAATGGATATCAAAAGGGGAGAGCTGTATTACGCGGATCTGAGTCCCGTGGTCGGCAGCGAACAGGGCGGCGTGCGCCCCGTTCTCGTCGTTCAGAACGACGTCGGGAACAAGTATTCTCCCACCGTCATTGCGGCCGCTGTCACAAGCAAGCTGACCAAGGCGAAACTTCCCACGCATATCGAGATCGCGGGGCGCAGTTACGGACTGCAAAAGGACTCGGTCATCTTGCTCGAACAGATACGCACGTTGGATAAACGCCGGCTGAAAGAGCGCATCGGCACTCTTCCCGAAAACACGATGCGCAAAGTGGACGGCGCGCTTTTGATCAGCCTCGGTTGCAACCGCAGTTGAGGCGTGGAGCAAAACAGGACGCATATCGCTCGGCCCGCCCGCCGCAAATATTGCGGCGGGCGGGTTTTCCATTTTAAAAAACATAAAATTCCCCGTCGGAAACGCTGCACTGCACGAATCAAGCGCGCTGCGGCGGCAAATTCAAAAAAAATCGGCTCGAAAATCTTTACCGATTGTCCGCCGCGCGAAATTTGTGCTATACTGTAAGGGAATAACCTGCTATGAATCGTGTCTTCATCATTTTTTACAGTATAATATATACATAGGAGGAAGGTATGGAGGAGTGCTTGGAATGCGCGGAATGTGCGGAGAATAAACGCACGCTTGCGGCGGGATATGCTTCCTGCCGCGCCGCTATATCCGAATTGGGCGGCGAACTGCGCGGGCGCATCGTTACGGCTTTGCTGCAAGGCCCGGAATACGGGTTGCGCCTTTCCGAACTCATCGCCCGAACATATGCGTCGCGCCCCGTCGTTTTGCGGCATTTGGCGGCGCTGCGAAAGGCAAAGTTCCTCTCCTCGCATAAGCGCGGGAGAGAGGTGTATTATTATTTAGACGCGAACGTTGCGCTGTGGAAACAGCTCGCGGAGTTTTTCGGAGACGTGTACGAAACGGTGCGTCTCGCCGCGGAGGAGGGGTACCCGCTGCCGTTCGGAACAAAGGAGGAGTAATTATATGACGATTTTGGAGGCGATGGAGGCGCGCCATTCCGTGCGCGCCTATACGGACAGGCCGATCGAACCGGAAATTTTGGAAAAGCTGAACGCAGAGCTCGCCGCCTGCAACGAGGCGGGCGGGCTGCAAATGCGCTTGGTCGCGGAGGAGCCGAAAGCATTTTCCTCCTTTTTGGCAAAGTACGGCAAATTTTCGGGCGTGCGCAATTATGTTGCCGTCGCGGGGAAACCCGCCGACGATCTGTATGAGCGCGCGGGGTATTTTGGGGAAAGATTCGTGCTATTTGCGCAGTCGCTCGGTTTGAACAGCTGCTGGGTGGCGCTCACCTTCAAAAAGAGCGCGGCAAAGCGGTATGCAAAGATACAGAAAGGGGAAAAGCTCGTCTGCGCGATCGCGCTCGGCTGCGGCGCGACGCAGGGCGTGCCGCATAAGAGCAAACCGGCGGAGGAGGTTGCATCGGCGGAAAATCCGCCCGAATGGTTCGCGCGGGGCGTACGGGCGGCTCTGCTTGCTCCGACGGCGGTCAATCAGCAAAAATTCCGCTTTACGTTGGAAAGCAGCGGAAAGGTGCACGCGGAGAGCTTGGGCGGCTTTTACGGCGGTATTGACCTCGGCATCGTAAAATACCATTTCGAACTCGGCGCCGGGAAGGAAAATTTTCAATGGGCATGATGCGCGGCGCAGGCTTGTGCCGCGGCAAAAACTCGCCGTTAGGCCGGGCATAAAAATTATTTAGAAAAAGAGAAAGGGCGGCATAGCCGTCCTTTCCGCATAAATGGGCAGGTCATCGGGCGGAAGTTTGAGCAACTTCCGCTTGTTTTTGCGCTACCTCGTAACGAATATTGAAAAAATTTATGTACATATGCCGGTAGCGGTAGCTGGTGGTGATGCCGACGTTGCCTTTGACCGTCAGTTTCCACCGTTCCTCGCTGACCTGTTCGATAAACAGGGCTCTGATGAGGAGCGGATGGACGGTCGGCCGCATATGATCGTCGAGCTCAAAGCGTACAAACAGATCGTCGAGCGCTTTGAGCGCGCACGGATCGCTGCGGTTCAGCTTTTGGCAGATGTCTTTCTCTTGTTCGATAACGGTTTGCATTGGTAGATAACCTCCTTTTATTTAAAAAAAGAGGTATCGATACCAAAATAAGACGATCGCAAAATTGCGATAATGTCTATATTTCACTCATAATATAAGTGTCTTTCATGGCTTTATCTTAACACCGAAACGGATAAATTACAAGTATACTTTTATAAAAATATAAGAATACTTTCATTTTTTTCTAAAAAATAAGAATATTGGCCTAAAAACGATAAAATCGCCATAAACAGCGCATATTTCGGAGAAATTTGCTGCCGTGTATGGCGGTTCTTGAGTTTGGGGATGCGTTCAGCAAGCAAACACCCGCTGCCAAAGGCAACGGGCGTGAATGGCGCAGAAGGCGGGATTTGAACCCGCGCTACGGTTTCCCGTACTACTCCCTTAGCAGGGGAGCCCCTTGAGCCACTTGGGTACTTCTGCATCGGCTGTGCGGCGGCTCGCTCCACATAGCCAACTTATAATACCATAATTTTGTGGGATTGTCAAAGTAATATTGCAATTTTTTACAAAATCTTTTTCAGAAAAAACAAATTCTGCGCGTTAAATTTTCGGTTAGGTATTGCAAGGAGCCGTGTTTTGTGGTAAAATAAACAGAAAAAGGGGGACGGTGCATGAATATATGGCACGATATTTCCGAATCGCGCATCCGCGAGGAGGATTTTATGTGTTACATAGAGATACAAAAGGGTTCCAAGAGCAAGTACGAACTAGACAAGGAGACGGGCGTTCTTAAATTGGACAGGGTGCTGTATACCTCTACGGTATATCCCGCAAGCTATGGCTTTATCCCGCGCACGCTTGCCGACGACGGCGATCCGCTCGACGTGCTCGTGCTCTGCAGCGAGCCCATCCTGCCCGCAACGCTCGTGCAGTGCTATCCCATCGGCGTCATCAATATGCTCGACGACGGAAAGATGGACGAAAAGATCATCGCCATCCCGTTCCGCGAGCCGACATACAATATTTACGGCGATATCGGGCAGCTGCCGCATCACATTTTCGATGAGATGATGCACTTTTTTGAAGTATATAAGGTGCTTGAACATAAAAAAACTTCCGTCCGGGAGATCATGGGGCGGGGGAGCGCCGTGCGCATCGTGCGGCAGAGCATCGAAACGTATAAAACCATGTTCGGAGGGAACAGGCTATGAAAATTGTATTTGTGGGGGATTCGATCACGGAGGGGATGCGGAACAGGAACGATCCCGCAGACTTAGGGGAGGGATTCGTCGAAATTTTTTACAACAAGCTGCGCAATCTGTATGAAGATACTTCCTTTACCGTGCTCAACCGCGGCGTCGGAGGGGACCGCATCGCGGATATTTCTGCCCGCCTCGATGCAGACGTTCTCAGCGAACGGGCAGACGTTGCGGTCTTGCTCGCGGGGGTAAACGATGTGGTCCGCGCCTATGAACCGGGCGAAAAATTTAATGCCGAAACGTTCGGCGAAGCGTATGAAGACGTGCTCCGCCGCATCAAGGAGGGCGGGGCAAAGCTCATCGTGGCAGAGCCGTTCCTCTTTGCGGTGCCCGATAAAAAGCGTTTCCGCCGTGATTTCGACGCCATGCTCGCAAAGGTGCGCGACCTTGCCGTCCGCTATGCGGATGCGCACGTCGCACTCGACGAAATTTTTGCGGGCGTGAGCCAAAATGCGGGCATCGCGGCCTATTCTGCCGACGGCGTGCACGTTACGCACCGTGCGTGCAGGCTGATCGCGGACAACATCATCAAAAAATTGGCGGCGTTTTTATGAGTTTGAAAGAGAAAGAAAAACTTCTCGTCGTGGTGGATATGCAGGGCGATTTTATCGGCGGCGCGCTCGGAACGGAGCAGGCGCGGGCGATCCTGCCTGCGGTGCGGCGGCGCGTTGCGCGGGCGCGCGCGGAGGGCGAGCGGATCGTATTCACGCGCGATACGCACGGCGAAAACTATCTTGCCACCAACGAGGGGAAAAATTTGCCCGTGCCGCATTGCCTGCGCGGCAGCGCGGGGTGGCAGATCGCGGAAGGGCTCGGCGCGGCGGGGGATACTGTGTTCGATAAACCCGCTTTCGGCAGCGTTGCGCTGGGAGAATATGCGGCGGCGGAAGGCTTTTCGCAGATCGAACTGATCGGCGTGTGCACGGATATCTGCGTCATTTCCAACGCATTGCTGCTGAAAGCGTTCCTGCCCGATGCGGAAATTTGCGTGCGCGCGGATTGCTGCGCGGGCGTTACGCCCGAAAGCCACGAGCGCGCGCTCGGCGCGATGGCCGCCTGTCAGGTCAAAATTATTTGACGCGGGCCGAAATCGTTCAGGCATTGCCCAACAGAACAAGAACATTGGATCATTGCACGATAAATTTTTTTCGCCGCCCTCGCTTTAACGGGCGGCGCTTTTCCGCCCGCAATCCGCGGCGCGCGGCCCATTCGGCGGTGAATTTTGTTCGCGCGGCGTGCCGGCGCTCTCTTCCTTTGACTTTGGCGCGCGCATATGGTATAATCCATCCCTATGCAAAGAGACGATAAAGAGCAAAAAACGAATGTTCCTGCGCCCGAAAACGGCGGTGCGGAGAGGGAAACGGGCGCGTCTGCCGAACAGCGGGAGCGGCCGGATTTGCCGGAGAGCGGCGAGGAGAACGCCGGCTCGGCCGTTTCGGAATTGGGCACGGCGCCGGTGGGGAAACTGGTCGCAAAGCTCGCCGTTCCCGCGGTGCTGGCGCAGCTCATCAATTTACTGTATAATTTGGTAGACCGCATGTATGTGGGCGGGATCCCCGCGGTCGGCACCGACGCGCTCGCGGGGCTGGGCGTCGTGTTCCCGATCACGCTGATCGTGAGCGCGTTCAGCAGTCTGGTCGGCATGGGCGGCGCGCCGCTCGCGAGCATTTTCCTCGGAGAAAGGCGGAAAAATGATGCGGAACGTGTCTTCAATGCGGGCGCTGTCCTGCTCGTGCTGTTCGGTGTATGCCTGACGGCGGTCGTTCTGGCGGCGGGCGATCCTTTGGTGCGGCTGTTCGGCGCGCCCGATTCGAGCTTTTCCTATGCGAGCGAGTATCTTTTTGTGTACGGCACGGGCACGCTGTTTGTCATGCTCTCGCTGGGGCTGAATCCGTTCATTACCGCGCAGGGGTACAGTTTTACCTCGATGGCGACGGTCGCCATCGGCGCGGTGCTCAATATCGCGCTCGATCCGCTGTTTATTTTCGCTTTCGGCATGGGCGTGCGCGGGGCGGCGCTCGCCACGGTGCTGTCGCAGGGCATTTCCGCGCTGTGGGTCACGCTCTTTTTCTTTCGGAAAAAGTCGCAGTTCCGCTTTCGCCGGCAATATTTTTTCCCGCAGGCGAAAACGGTGGGGCGTATGCTGTTGTTGGGGCTTTCGCCCTTCATTATGTCGGTCACGGAGAGCGCCATCCAGATTGTGTTCAACGTCAATCTGCGCATCTATTCGGAGGGGAACAGCGATTATACCGCCGCTCTGACCATCATGCTCAGCGCGGTGCAGATGGTCTGCCTGCCGCTCAACGGGTTGGGAACGGGGGTGCAGCCGCTCGTGAGCTACAATTACGGCTGCGGCAATTCCGCGCGCATACGCAAAACGATCAAAATTGTCGCCGTCATCGCCCTGTGCGGCAGTGCGAGCATTTGGCTGCTGTCCATCCTTGCCCCGCAGGTTTACGGCTATATGTTCAGCGCGAGCGAATCGGTCATGGAGCTCGTCAAAAAATACACGCCGTTTTTCATGATGGGTACGGTCATGTTTTTCGCCCAAATGACGCTGCAAAACGTATTCGTGGCGCTCAATCAGGCGAAAATATCCATATTCCTCGCCTGTTTGCGGAAAGTGATACTGCTCATCCCGCTCTGCTTTTTGCTCCCGCTCGCGTTCGGGGTGAGCGGCGTGTTTTACAGCGAGGGGATCGCGGACATATTGGCAGGCATCGTGACGGCTACGACCTTTTTCACCGCGGTGCCGCGCATTCTCCGCCGCAGGGAAAGGGAGCTTGCGCGGCGGCAGGAATAGAGCGGCGGCAAAATACCGCGCCTGTATGTGCGTTTGATGAAATAAATCGAAATCGGCTTGTAAATCGCCGCCGTTTGTGTTATACTAAATACTGAACGAATATAGGGCAGCCCTATTTTTTCTATTGCAGAGGTCTATTATGCCGAGAACGAAAAAAATATTCAATTATCCCCTCGTCGCCCTGCGCGGCAAGGTCATTTTTCCCGCTACGGCCGGCTCGTTCGATGCGGGCAGGCTCATTTCCCTTACCGCGATCTCCAAGGCGTCGGAGCGGGAGATGACGCTCTTTGTCAGCTACCAGCGCGATGCCGCCAAAGACGATATCCTCCCGCAGGACGTGTGCGAGGTGGGCACGGTCGTCAAGATAACGCAGATCGCGAAACTCCCTTCCAACAACCTGCGCGTGAGCGTGCAGGGGATGTACCGCGCAAAGGCGAAGGAGATCTATGAAGAGGAAGGATGCTTTTACGCGAACGTTTCCGAGTTGAAAGCGGTGCACGGCGATCCCGTTTTGGAGGAGGCGTATATGCGCACCGCGCAGGACGTGCTGCGCGACATCGCCGCGAGCGATCCGCGCTTTGCAAAAGAGGGCGTTTCCGCGCTCGAAGGCTTTTCCGTGCCCGAAGAATTTGTCGGCAACGCGCTCCTGTATCTGCACATCAAGGACGATGTGCGGCAGCAGCTCTTGGAAACGGTGAACGTGGTCGAACAGCTCAAACTGTTCGAGCAGTGCCTCAACGACGAATTGGAGATCGCCAAGCTCGAACGCAAGATCAGCGCCACGGTGCGCCGCAACATCGACAAGAACCAAAAGGAATATTTCCTGCGCGAGCAACTCAAGGCGATCCATACCGAACTCGGCGACGACGAAAACGAGCGAGACACCCTCTCCGAGCAGATCAAGGCGAAACATATGCCGGCGGAGATCGAGGAAAAGGCGCTCAAAGAGCTCGCACGCACGGATAAAATGCCGCCATCTTCCCCCGAATATACGGTCATCCGCAACTATCTCGATTGGCTCATCGACCTGCCTTGGGCAGAGGAAACGCAGGATACCGAGAGCCTTGCCGAGGCGCAGAAGATACTCGACGAAGACCATTACGGGTTGGAAAAAGTTAAATCGCGCATCACCGAATATCTCGCCGTTTTGCAGCTCACAAAGAGCATGAACGCGCCCATTTTGTGCTTTGTAGGCCCTCCGGGCGTGGGTAAAACGTCCATCGCCAAGTCGGTCGCGCGGGCGCTGGGGCGCAAATTCGTGCGCATGAGTTTGGGCGGCGTCAAAGACGAGGCGGAGATCCGCGGCCACCGCCGCACCTACGTCGGGGCGATCCCCGGCCGCATCATCTATGCCATGAAACAGGCGGGGAGCATCAATCCCGTGTTCCTGCTCGACGAGATCGATAAAGTTTCTTCCGATATGCGCGGCGATCCCGCGAGCGCTCTCCTTGAAGTGCTCGATCCCGAACAGAACGCGACCTTCCGCGACCGCTTCCTCGAAGTGCCGTACGATTTATCGAAAGTACTGTTCATCACCACGGCGAACACGGTGGAGACCATTCCCGAACCGCTGCTCGACCGCATGGAGCTGATCGAGCTGAACGGCTACACGCTGGACGAAAAAAAGGAGATCGCCAAGCGCTATCTCCTGCCCAAAAAGATGAAGGAGAACGGCCTGCCCGAAGGCCTCCTCGAACTGACGGACGACGCGCTCGTCGAGATCATCGAGGGGTACACGATGGAGGCGGGCGTGCGCAACCTTGAACGGCAGATCGGCTCGGTTTGCCGCAAGATCGCCGTAAAATATGCCGAAAACCGCGATTTGGAAAAGCAAGCCGTTTCCGCGGACAAGGTGGAGGAGCTGCTCGGCGTCAAGCGCTACAGCCGCGAGCTTGCGCATCTGGACGGCGACGAGATCGGCGCGGCGACGGGGCTCGCATGGACGAGCGTCGGCGGGACCACGCTCACCATCGAAGTTTCCGCCATGCCGGGCAAGGGCGAGATCCTGCTCACGGGCAAGCTCGGCGACGTGATGAAGGAATCGGCGCGCGCCGCCATCAGCTATATCCGCGCCCACGCCGACCGCTACGGCATCGATCCCGAAGCGTTCGAAAATACCGATATCCATATTCACGTGCCCGAAGGCGCCACCCCGAAAGACGGGCCGAGCGCGGGCATCACGATGGCGACGGCCATCCTCTCCGCATTCACGCACAAGGCGGTGCGCAAGGATATTGCGATGACGGGCGAGATCACGCTGCGCGGAAAGGTGCTGCCCATCGGCGGGCTGAAAGAAAAGGCGCTCGCGGCGCACCGCGCGGGCATCAAATATATCATAATCCCGAAGGATAACGAGCGCGATGAGGCGGATATCCCCGCGGGCGTGCGGGAGGAGATGAATTTCATCCCCGCGTCGGAAGTGGATACCGTGTTCCGCAGCGCCATCGAAGGGCTGTAACATGGTCATAAAAGAGGCGAAATTTGTAACCTCAGCGGCGGATAAGGGCGGATTTTTGCGGACGGAAAAACCTGTCGTCGCCGTCTGCGGCAAGTCGAACGTGGGGAAAAGTTCCTTTATCAACATGCTCGCAAACCGCAAACAGCTCGCGCGCGCATCCGCCGAACCCGGACGCACGCGGCTGGTCAATTATTTCGATTTCGGGCCGTTCGTTTTGGCGGACTTGCCCGGTTACGGCTTTGCGCGCGTGGCGCAGGGCGAAAAGCAGCGCTGGGCGCGCCTCCTGGACGATTTTTTTGCGGAGGGAGGCGTATGCCATGTTTTTGCGCTCGCGGATATCCGGCACGAACCCACCGCGGACGACAAAACGATGATCGATTTCCTGTATTATACGCAGACGCCTTTCACCGTGGTCGCGACCAAGGCGGATAAGCTCGCCAAAACGCGGGTGAAGGAGGCGGTGCGCCGCGTTGCCGCCGCGTTTAAGACGGGCGAGGGAAATGTGGTCGCCGTATCGGCGCAGACGCGCCTCGGCAGGGAGACGGTGCTCTCCGTGCTGGACGGGGTTTGCTCCCGCGCGGCGGAACGCGAAGAAAATGCGCAGGAAGATGCGGAATGATCCGCGCTTTAATTGCTATTTCGTTTTCTGCGTGCTATAATAAGATTGCATTCTAATTAATCCGTAGAGAGGAAGTTTTCCGATGATTTCGAATCTTGCGGCACCGTCCGATTTTTTGAACACTTGGTGGGGCCTGACGCTGTTCATCCTGCTCGACATTGCGGTGCTTGTTCTGATAATCGCGCTCAATTACAGGTGGTTTTTCAAGCGCGCGCTGGATATCCTGTTTTCGGGCATATTTTTGGTCGCATTTTTCCCGTTTTTCCTGATTTTTTTGCTGGCAGACGCGATTTACAATAAGGCGAGCAACGCCTATCCCGCGCTGTTTTCCGAAACGGTGTTTCAAGGCAAAAAAGGCAAGACCGTGCGCGTGAAAACTTTCACCGCCGAGCGTGTGCTGCACGACGAGTCGGGCAACCTCTTGCCGATGGCGGAGCGTATCACCGCGATGGGCAAGGTGCTGCGCGCCTGCGGCATGGAGTTTTATCCCGCGCTGCTTGCGGTATTCTGCGGCGGTTTGAGCTTTGTCGGCCCCCGCCCGATGAGCGTCGTCGACGCGGCCGCCGTGGGGGAAGATGCGGAGGTGCGTTTTTCCGTTCGCCCCGGTTTGGTCAGCTCGCTCGAACTGTACGGAGGCGAGGCGCTCACCTATCCCGATCTGTTCGAAGAGGATGCGGAATATGTCGCGCATATCAATTTTTTCCGCGATATCGCCTTTTTTATGACGAAGATCGCCAACCGTTTCCGCGGCGACAATAACAAGTACGGAGCCTGTGCGGAACAGGGGTACATCGATTGGCTGCTCGCGGAGGGTGAAATTACGGCGGAGGAAGCGAAAAAATACCGCCGCGAAGGGGAGGAACACCTGCGCAAGGTGCGTTTAAGCGACGCCGCACGGCGCAATTCCGAACGGCGGGATTTCAATACTTTCCGCTAAAAAACGTTCGCTTTGCGGGGGCGGGGTAAAAAGCCGTACCGCGCGAAAGAAAGCGTTTGCCGGAAATTATATAAATAAGATTTGCGAGGGGCCCTCGGCTGTAAAAGCCGAGGGCCCCGTTCTGCTCTTTTCAGTTTTTGTGAGAATATCCGTCGTGGAAAGCCCGCCGTTTGGCGGGCTTTTATCATATTCTGCGGCGGCGGCGAATATAGATATATAAATTTTGGGCAATTGATTTGCCGCGGAGCGATGATAAAGCGTTGCGCAGTGGTGCCGAAGCGCGGCGCGGCGGGCGAGCATACGGGCGTTTTTTCGTACCCGCGCAACGAATGAAAAAATACGGGCAAGGCGTTTTCGACAGAAAACAGAATATTCTGCCAAAAACGTACAAATTATTTGTGCGCCCGTGCTGTATAATTAGGAGGACGTAAGAATGAGCTTCCCGGTATTCCGCCTGCGGCGGGCGTTGGTTCCCTGCCTGTTGGCGGCGATCTTTTTCGCATTGGCAGTCACTTTGCACTTTACGGGCGCATATGCCGTTTTCACGGGCGGAACGGTGCGCAAACTCCCCATATACAGCGTGGAGCGGGAGGATAAAAAGATATCCATCTCTTTCGACTGTGCGTGGGGCGTTGACTATACTGACCAAATTTTAGATGTTTTGGCGAGGGAAAACGTGCGCGCCACCTTTTTCATGGTGGAATTTTGGACGGAAAAATATCCCGAATATGTAAAAAAGATCGTGCAGGGCGGCAACGAGATCGGCACGCACAGCGCCACGCATTCGTATATGTCGAAGCAGAGCGAAGGGGAGATCCGCGCAGAGCTTACAAGTTCCGCGGCGGCGATCGAAGAGATCACGGGGCAGAAAGTGGAGCTGTTCCGTGCGCCCTACGGCGATTACGACGATCTGCTTATCCAAACGGCGGAGAGCATGGGGCTGTACACCATTCAGTGGGATGTAGACAGTTTGGATTGGAAAGACCTTTCGGCGGGCGATATCGCGATGCGCATTATCAACAGCGTGAAGAGCGGGAGCATCATCTTGTGCCACAACAACGGCCTGCATACCGCCGAAGCGCTGCCCATCGTTTTGGATACGCTCAAAAACAGCGGCTATGAATTTGTTCCGGTCAGCGAACTCATTTACCGCGAAAATTATACGATCGACGCGAACGGCAGGCAATGCCCCGCGGAGAGATAAAGCAATACCGATACGTTATTTTGGAGGATGTTTTTATGAACGGTACAGAGAAGAACAACAAAGTGTTTATCATGGGAGAGATCGTGAGTGAGGCAAGTTTTTCGCATGAGGTGTACGGCGAGGGATTCTATGAACTCAAAGTAAAGGTCATGCGCCTTTCGGGGCAGGCGGATATCCTGCCCGTCACCGTGTCCGAGCGGCTCATTTCGGAGAGGGATCTGAAAGTCGGCTCTACGCTGTGCGCGGTCGGGCAGTTCCGCTCCTATAATAAGATCGAAAACGGCCGCTCGCGGCTCATGCTCACCGTATTCGTGCGAGAGCCGGTGGACGCGCCGCCGACCAAAAACCCGAACAGCATCGTTTTGAGCGGCTATATCTGCAAACCGCCCGTCTACCGCACGACTCCGTTTAACCGCGAGATCGCGGATCTTCTCGTCGCCGTCAACCGCGCGTACAACAAGTCGGATTATATCCCGTGCATCGCGTGGGGAAGGAATGCGCGGTTTGTCAAAAATTTGCAGGTAGGGGATAAAATAGCCCTCTCCGGCCGTATCCAGAGCCGCGAATATCAGAAAAAACTTTCCGAATACGAAGTGAAAACAATGACTGCCTACGAGGTATCCATTTCCAAACTCGCCGCTTTCGACAGTGCAGAAAATTTCGATTTGGAGCAGGAATTTAACCTCTATACGGGCGCTGAGCACGCGTTCGAGCACACGGAAGGGGAATAAAAAACGCGGCAATTTTGCCGCATTGAGACAGTTTAAAAGCGGAGGCGCGCATGCCCCCGCTTATTTTATTTGCCGAAATAGTATCTCTCTTTGCCCTGCGTTTTGTTGCCGTATTCGATCGCGCCGTGCGGGCAGCGGTTGATGCAGGCAGTGCAGCGCGCACAGTCGCTTCCCCATACCGGCTTGCCGTTTTCCAGCCTGATATTTTTCATGGGGCAGGCCTGAACGCACGCGCCGCAGCCGTCGCAGCCCTTTTCCGCGCGGAACCCCTTGGCGCCTGCGCGGAAAGGGCTGAACAGCTTTTCGAACAGCGATCTGCCTCCGCCGCTCGGTTCTTCATAGCGCAGCATCTCGTTCCTGTGAATTTGCCCGGCGATCGCTTCGAGCTTTTTATCCGCCTGCGCGATCAGATCTGCCGCCTTGTCTTTCGGAAAGGCGGATTTGTCGATAATGTCGTTTTCGGGCATGAGAAGGGATAAAAATCCGCGGAAGCGCAGCCCCTTTTTGCCGCACAAGCGCAATACCTGCTTTTCCGCGTTCCCCGCAGAGCCGGAGAAAGTCGCGATAAAAAATGCATCTTTGTTCCCCGTAAACGGCGTTTTTGCGATGCGATCTTCTACGATACCGGGGAGTTTGCCGTACTGTATGGGAAAGACAAATACAAGGGCGTTTTGCGCCTTTACGGCGCGCTGTTTTGCCGCTTTATAGTCTTCCGCAAGGGGACGCACTTCGTCGCGCGTCAGCTCCGCCAGCTTTTCTGCCGCATGGCGGCTGTTGCCCGTTCCGCTGAAATAGAGAATCATGATTTTCTCCCCCTTTGTATTTTTTATTTGCAGCGGGAAATAATTTTTTCCGTCCCGCCTATTTAATAAATAATATATGATAGTAAATAAAAAGTTACATTTATTGTATTATAATTCTTTCCTGCGGATAAGTCAACCGTTTGCAAACAAAAAAACAGGGGAAACGCTGAAAATCGTTTCCTCTGCTTTTTGTTTGCGGTGTGCCGCAAATATGTTCAGATATCTTTAGACAGGATGCGCAGCAGTGTTTCGACTGCCGCCTGGAATTGTTCCATCTCCTCCATGTCCATATTTTTGAAATTTCTTTTATAGCTCTCGATGTCGCACGAGCTGATCCGTTCGATATATTGTTTTGCCTTATCTGTCAGCAAAACTTTGATCACGCGGCGGTCGTTCGCGTCGCTGCGGCGGAGGGCAAACCCGTTTTCCACCAAACTGTTTATAAGTTTGGTCAGCCGCTGTTTCGGCAGCTGCAGCGCCTTGGCGAGTTCCGTCATCGCGATGCCGTCTTCAAACCACAGCAAAAACTGCATACAGTTGTACATTTCGTAGGTGATCCCTTCGTCCAATATCTGGCGGAAGGGGCGCGCGATCTTGTTCTGCCAAAGGGGCAGAAGTTTGATGATCGTTTCCTGTGTTTTGAAAAAATCCATACCTGCCTCCACGGTCTTGTGCTCTATTGCAATGTAGGCTGTTTGCGCAGGATCAGGTAACAGGTGCTCACGATGACCGCCGCCGTAACGACGAGCACGATGACGAGCACGATGAGTACGGAAGGGGTGGCTTCATACAGCAGATCGGCGTTTACCAAGCCCGACCAAACGTTGCCGTCCGCATCGGTATAGGTTACATTGACCATGTTGTTTTCGTCCGGTTCGCCGTATACTTTTACGCGCGTATCGCCCCCCAGGGTGATCGGTTCGCCTCCGTTTTGCAGGGTGATCTCCTCCCCGCGGCGGACGTAGCGGAAAGTAAATTCTTCCCCGTCCCAAGAGGAAGGGGCGTAATAGTCGATGATATAATTTTTCGGCACGAAACCGTATACGGCGCTGTCGCCGCTGCCTACGCGCACGAAATAATATTCAAAATCCAAACCGTATCCCTCGGCGTCGGAGGCGACGGAATAGCTGATCGTGCCCAGAACGGTGACCATCTGCGTATGCTCCAATTGCGTTCCGCCCGAATAGACCGCGCTGCCGCCCGTTTGCAGGAGCGGGAAACGGTACAGGCCGATCGCGTGCGTCGTATATCCCGCGAAAGGAGTTTCCGCCGCAGTGTAACCTGCCAGCGATTCAAGGGGCAGGCTGTCGTTTTTCAATACGAGGCAGAGCGAGTAGGTGCGCGTGGGCGGTGCTCCTGCGCTCTGCGCGGGGATATATTCGTAGAAAGCGACCACCGTGCCCGCGTCGAGCTCGCATACGCGCACGCCTGCGCGCGCTTCGTCCGTCCGCTCATAGCCCGCGTAGGGGAATACGGCAGTGGAGGAAGTGATGCCGGAACCCGCCGCAAGGAGCACGCTGCCTGCGGGAACATTCACGAGCAGATCTTCCGCCGATCCGCTGTCCAATACGGCGTTGTACATGATATCGTACAATCCGTCCGCGTCGATACTATTGAGCGAGGCGGGGGCATTCGTTCCCAACTGCGCCCGAACGATGAACCCGTCGGAGAGGATATATACATCGCCGCTTTCAAAGCCGAAGGTAAAGGAGAAAATATCAAAAGGCAATTCGGAAAAGACAAGCGTTGACAAGGAATCAGACGAAAATATTTTTTTATAATTGACCTTATCAAGCAAATAGAGCCCGTCCGCCGTCGCAGCGTACATTTTGCCTTTGTAATCGGATATTATACGAATGGTACTAGGGGGAGCATAGAACGCCGGCGTGGCACCTGATCCGTTCAAAAAATCGGTATATTGCATTACGGAAGTTCCGGTCAAAACATAGATATTGCCGAAAATATCCGAAGTGATAGACGTAAACGGGGTACTCAGCGTTGAGGCAGTATAACGGTATTCTCCGTCCGCGCCTTTTTCGATGACGCCATTGGCGTTCGTGCCGCTACCGACTACATAATATTTTCCGTAAGAGTAGGTGCAGTCGGCGATAGTGCCGCCAAACGTTCCGGATGGGAATTCTTTGATTTCCGTTTGCCCTTCATATGAATACAAGTACAGATAATGTGAGTCGGAAACAATAAAATCGTTTTCTCCTGCACAAACGAAGTCGGGATTGGTAACTTTTACTTCACGAAACTCACCGCTTTGCGTGTCGGCGATCAAAACGCGGTCGTTGCCTTTATCCGCGATCAAAAGAAAATGGTCGTTCAAGGATACATCTGACGCTCCCTGACCAATACGGTTCGACCTGTCTGAATATTTGCCTATTTCATAGTTGGCAGTGGAATCGTCCTTGAGTTGGACGACGGAATTATTCTGTAAGTTCAAAACAAAACTTTTTCCGTCGAAATATCCGAGATCCGAAAAATAATCAGCGTCGCCAAACAGTTTCTTTTCATTTTCGCCGCTTGCTTTCTTGTAAAGGGAATTATTGCTTGCCGTATAATAAAAGGATAAGGATAACGAAGGATCTGCGGCATAAATGGCAAAAGAGTCGATTATATTTACAGTTTCTCCTTGCCAAATGAAATTTGTGCCGTTATAGATGTAAATATCGTTATTGGCGGCAAGGTAAACTTTATCTGCAAATATGGTAAAAATAGGCTTATTACAATTTTCAATAGAGTCTTTCGTTTCGCCGTCAATCACTATTTTTATTTGGTCCGTATCGGTAGGCGAGTCGACACTGCTTCGATATATCGTAGCATCGCCCTGTGTGCGCGATGAATATATTGTTTCGCCTAAAATGATCAAGGAAAAACAGGCAAATCCTTCAATTTTTTCTTGAACAAAATTATCTTCGGAGAGGTTGACTCGAAAAACGTTGTTACCCGAAAGAACAAAATATAAATATGTTGTAACGCCTTTTGTGTAAAAATTCAAAGATTTAGGGGATTGACCGTCAATATTTAATACGCGATAGTTCTGTTTTGCTTTATCGTAGACGTAGATAACGGAATTACTGTCTTGTCTGCTCGCGATGGCGATATAGTTTTCGTTTATCGCAAAGTCGGAAGGGTCTTCCAAATCGAGGTACTGTTCGTAGCTTTCGGGCAGGAACAGCTCCAATTCCGCGGCGGTATCCGCATCCGTTTCCGTGTCGGAAAGCGTTGTCGTTTGCTCCGTTTGCGCGGCGGTCAGCGCGCCGCCGGTTTGCGTATTTTCCGCCGACGCCGAAAGGGCCGTGCCGCACACGGACACAGCCAATATCCATATCATCAAAAACGCTGCAAGTGTTCTTTTCATTCGCTTCCCCGAAAGCGCGGCCGTATCGCCCCGCCGAATTTCTTTCGCTCGCCCGCGCGCCCGTCCGCACGCGCATTTCTATATATAAACGATTATAGCACATTCTCCGCCGTTTGTCGACAAAATTCGCCATTTTCCTCGCACCGCAAAATTTTTTATGAGGAATTTATTCCCTTCTTTGCCCCCGAAAAAAAATTTTTTTCCGTTTTTTGGAAAAATTTTAAAAAACAGGCATACGTATGCCTGTTTTATCTGCTATACTACTCTTAAAAATACGAACATACGTTTGTATTTTTGTGGCAGAGATGCTGTCTTCCGCGGAAATTGTATGCGATAATGGATTTGGTCGGCGGGCGAAAACGGAGGACGGCGGCGGGAGAATGCAAAAAAGCGGGCCGCGCGAGCGCGGCCGAAGGAGGGCGGATGAAGGATTATCAAAAGGTCATGCTGCTGCTGTATCCGAAATTGGAGCGCATGGCAACGGACATCGGGCAGATCGTGCGGGCAAAGGCGGCGGCGTCGTATACGGGCAGGGAACCGGCGGAGGCGGTCGTGGAAAAACTCATCGAATACAATTATGTGCAGGGCTGCGTCGCGGGGCTGAAAGAAGCGTTGGACGGCATATTGCGGTCGTTGGACAGGGAAGAAGCGTTTTTGCTCGAATACAAATATTTCCGCAGGAAAAAGGAGCTTTCCGGCACGTTTGCGGATATGCGTTTCGAATGCAGCGAGCGGACGTATTTCCGCCGCCAGCTCCGCCTCGAACGCAAGCTCAATGCGCTTTTCATGCGCGATGGCTTGACCGAGGCATGGTTTTTTGAAACTTTTTCGCGCATTCCGTACATAATGGCGGCCTTGGAGAGCGTGCGCGGCGGCAGGGCGTGCGGAATGGTCGATAAGCGCGTCCGATCGGGGCTGTGCTGCCGGCCGCCCAAGGCGGGCGGAGGTGGCGGTCAGTCGAATTGTTCGTAGTCGTCGAAGGGCGAGGCGCGCTTTGCGGGCTTTGCGGGGCGGAACAAAAAGTACACCGCGCCCAGCGCCGCAACGGAGAGTGCGCAGATGAGAACGATGTTTACGGCGTTCACGCTGTTGTGCACGGGCGCCTCGTCGGGCGGCGTTTCCGTCTGCGTATGTTCGGTGTTTTCGGGATAGTCGAGGGGCGGGCAGGCGCTCGCGGGAACATATCCGAATTCGCCGTCCAAATTTACATAGTAGTAGACGGACGAACCGTAAGGGAAAGTGCCGTAATAATCGGCGCCGACGGTGTATTCGGTGAAAAACCCGTCGGGCAGATTGCCGTTCCCCGCCGAAAAGGTAACTTGCGTGCGGTAGACGAGGAAAGGCGTTTCGGGTATGTAATCGACGGGAACGACGCTGTCCATGCGGCAGTAACCGCGCACGGAAGAAATGTTCCCTTCGCCCGTAAGGTATTCCACGCGGTAATATTCGCCCGTTTCGCCCGTGATCTTGACGAAATAGGTGCGGGGCAGGATAAACAGTCCGCTCGTCTCCTGCGGGGAGGAGTAGAGATATACGTCCTCTTCCGTGATGCGCGCGTAGCCGCAGTCTGCGGATTCCTGGGCGGATACCGCCGCGGGGAACGGAAAACACAGCGCCGCGGCGAGTACGAGAGCTGCGGCGGTCGCGATATATTTTTTTACCGACATACTTTTTTCCCTCCGTTTAAAAGCGCGCCCGAAAGGCGCGGCCTATCGAGTAACTGCCATTATAGCGCATAAAACGGGGCGAGACGGGGGAAATACGGGAGAATGGGCACGGATTTTGTCATATGCTTGAAAATGAAATTATACAAAAAATTCTGGAGATCGAGGGGGAACAGGCGCGGCGCAGGGCGGCCGATCCGCTCGCGGGTTACAACGCAGGCAGGAAAAAGCATAAAAAGCAGATCGCCTTTCATAAATGCAAAAAGCGCAACCGCTGGGTGTTCGGCGGGAACCGGAGCGGAAAAACGGAGTGCGGCGCCGTCGAGTGCGTGTACATGGCGCGCGGCGTGCATCCGTACCGCAAAAACCGCAAAAACGTGTTCGGTTGGGTGGTTTCGCTCACCCAGCGCGTGCAGCGCGACGTGGCGCAGAAAAAAATTTTGCAATACCTCGCACCCGAATGGATCGAAGATATCGTCATGCTTTCGGGCAAAAAGGGCTCGGAATCGGGCATCGTTGACCAGATACTGGTGAAAAATGTGTTCGGCGGCATCTCCGTCATCGGGTTCAAGAGCTGCGACCAGGGGAGGGAAAAGTTTCAGGGCGCGTCGCTCGATTTCGTGTGGTTCGACGAGGAGCCGCCCAAGGATATCTACGACGAGTGCCGCATGCGCGTGATGGACCGCGCGGGGGATATTTTCGGCACGATGACGCCGCTCAAAGGCATCACTTTCGTGTTCGACGAGATCTATATGAACAAGCACGATAATCCCGAAGTGTGGTACGAGTTCATGGAGTGGAACGACAACCCGTACCTCAAAAAGAGCGAGATCGCCCTGCTCGAAAGCGCGATGGGCGAGCGGGAGCTCGAAAGCCGGCGGTACGGCAGGTTCTGCGTGGACGAGGGGCTCGTGTATCCCGAATTTGACGAGCGCCTCCACGTCATCGAGCCGTTTTCCGTTCCGCCTGAGTGGCAGGATACCATCTCCATCGATCCCGGCCTGAACAATCCGCTCTCCGCGCATTGGTATTGCGTGGATTTCGACGGGAACGTTTATGCCGTGGCGGAGCACTACGAGGCGAAACGGGATATCGATCATCACGCCGAAAAAATCAAAGAGATCAGCGCGAAACTTGGCTGGCATACCGACTTTCAGGGGCGTATATGCGCGCTCATCGATTCGGCGGCGAACCAGAGGACGCTCGCCTCCTCCAAGAGCGTGAGCGAGCTGTTCTACGAGCGCGGCATCAACGTCAACGCGAACGTGAATAAAGACCTGTTCGCGGGCATCGCGCGCGTCAAAAGCTATCTGAAAGGGGAAAACGGCGTGCCGAAACTGTATATTTTCAAGGGCTGCGTCAACCTCATCCGGGAACTGAAAGGGTATTTTTGGGGGGAGGGAGACGTGCCGAAAAAGCGGGACGACCACGCGCTCGACGAATTGCGCTATTATCTGATGACCAAACCGCACAACGCCGCGCCTGCGGCGGAGCTATCGGCGGTGCAGCGGGACAAGGCGCGGCTGATCCGCGCGCGGCGCGGGAGGGGATATGAACGGTAAAAAGCGGGCGGCTCGGCCGCCGTAAACGGTTGGGAGTTGTAAGTATATGGGCGATGAGATACGCGATGCGATCGTGCGCCGCGCGCTCGGCTACGAATCGGACGAGATCGTGGAGGAGTACGGGTTCAGCGAGGGCGAGGCGGTGCTCGTAAAGCGCAAAGTAACGAAAAAACAGGTGCCGCCCGATATCGCGGCGGCAAAAATGCTGCGGGAGGAAAAGCCCCTGCGCGCGTATTCCGACGAGGAGCTCGCGCGCGAAAAGGAGCGGCTTTTGAAACTTCTGCAAAAGGAGGAGGACAGTTGAAACAGAGGGAGACCTTTGATAAAAAGTTCGAAGAGAGCGCGGTGCGCGAGGTGTTGGAGGCGTTCGAGACGCGCCGAAACGAGCGCAGGCTGTTGGAGCGCGGGTGGGAGCTGAACATGAACTTTCTCACGGGCAACCAATACTGCGGCATCAATCCCGCGGGGGAGCTCGAGGAGGAACAGCCCCGCTTTTATTGGCAGTACCGGCGGGTGTTCAACCATATCGCGCCCGCGTTCGATACGCGCTGCGCCAAGCTCGCGCGGGTGCGCCCTGTCATGACGGTGCGCGCCGCCACGGGCGAAGAAAGCGACATACGCTGTGCGAAAATCGCGACCAATGCCCTGCGCTCGGTGTGCGAGGAGTGCTCGTTCGACGACACGGTGTCCCGCGCCACCGTTTGGAGCGAAACGTGCGGCACGGCGTTTTACAAAGTGCTGTGGGACGCGCGCGGCGGAAAACAGCTCGTCGGCGGGGGCGAGGCGGGCAGGGAGGGCGCCGTGCGCGTTGCGGCGGTTTCCCCCTTTGAAATTTATCCCGAAAACCTCGCCTGCGAGCGGGTGGAGGAACAGCCGAGCATCATTCACGCCAAGGCTCTGCCCGTCGACGAGATCGAGGAGCGGTACGGAATAAAGCTCGCGGGGCGTGAGATCTGCGAGTTTTCGCTTTCGCCCTATTCGGCGGCGGCGAACTTTATGGGCGGCGAGGGCGCGTATGCGCGCAACGTGCTCAAAAACTGCGAGCTGGTCGTGGAGTATTACCGGCGGCCGAGCGGCGCTTTCCCGAACGGGCGGCTGCTCATCGTGGCGGGCGATCGGCTGGTGCACTGCGGCGATCTGCCGTACAGGAACGGCGAAAACGGCGGGCGCACCTATCCGTTCGTGCGGCAGTGCGCCCTGCCCATGTCGGGTGCGTTTTTCGGCGGGAGCGTCATCGACCGCATGATCCCCGTGCAGCGCGCGTTCAACGCCGTCAAAAACCGCAAGCACGAATTTTTGAACCGCCTCACGATGGGCGTTCTGGCGGTGGAGGACGGCTCGCTGGATACGCAGGAGCTGTGCGAGGAGGGGCTTGCGCCCGGCAAGGTGCTCGTATACCGGCAGGGCGCGCAGCCGCCCGCGATGCTGGGAGCGGACAGCCTTCCCGCCGAGTTCCATCAGGAGGAGGAACGGCTGTTGGACGAGTTCGTGCTCGTGAGCGGCGTTTCGGAGATCAGCGCCACATCGCGCAATAACACGAACGTAACCAGCGCCACGGGCCTGCAGCTTCTGATCGACCAGGACGATACCCGCCTCGCCGTTACGACGGACAGCATCAAAACGGCGATGAAAACGGTGGGCAAGCATATCCTTCGCCTGCTGCGGCAGTTCGCCTCGGAAAAGAGGCTGATGCGCATGACGGGCGAGGGCAGGCGCGTGGAGATGTATTACTTCCGCGGGAGCGACATTTCCTCCGACGACGTGGTGTTTGAAACGGACAACGACGAGACCGATTCGCCGTCCAAGCGGCGCTCGCTCATCTACGAGCTGTACAATATGGGGCTTTTGGCGGACGAGAACGGAAAGGTTTCGGATGAAACGCGCGAGAGGGTGTTGGACGCGCTCGGATTCGGCGGGTTGGAGGCGGCGCGGGGGCTTTCGGCATTGCATGCGAACAAGGCGGCGGAGGAAAATCTGCGGCTGTGTTCGCAGGAGGTCCCCGCCGATTATTACGACGACGATGAAGCGCACATTTCAGCGCACACGCGCTTTTTGCTTTCGGACGAGTTTAAAAACGAACCGGGGCAAAAGGAGCGGTTTGTGGCGCATTTGCAGGCGCACGAGGCGCAAAAGCGTAAAAAATCGGCGCAAAACGCAGAAAAAACAGTCAACGTTAAAAATTTGAAATAATTATTTGCAAAAGCAAAAACCACGTTTTTTGCTTTTGCCCTCAATATGCCGAGAGGCACAAGCGGAAAGAGTGAATGCGGCGATTGAAAAATAAGAGAGCCGTAACATATCGCCGCAGAGAGAAAACCGAACACAGAGCCGCAGGAAATGCGGCGAATGTTGGGTTTTCTCTGAAATCAAGCAAAAGCTCTCATCTCTTTTGAGAGATTTTGCGCGAAGGAAATTTTACGGGAGGTAGTCATGGAAAAGGAGAACAAAACGCAGACGCAGAGCGCCGCGGCGGCGCAGGGAGCGCAGGCTCAAACGGAAACGGGCGCGGCGGCCGGGCTCGGCAAATTCAAGAGCGTGGATGCCCTTTTGAATGCGTACAATTCGTTGGAGGCAGAGTTTACCCGCCGCAGCCAGCGCCTGCGCGAATTGGAGGAGAGGCTGCGCGCGGAGAACGATACGCCCGCGCAGGCAGCGGGGGATACGGAAAGGACCGTAAACGGCGGGAAGCCCGAACAGGCGGCGCCGCGTGCGGCCGAAGTTGAGCGGGAACTTGCGGATAAGGTGCGCCGCATCGCGGAGGAATACTTTGCCGCGCGGGAACGCGCGGCAAACGAAAAGGCGAGCGCGCCGTATATCATGGCGGAGGGCGGGAGCTTTTCCGCCGCGCCCGCCGTGCGCGCCCGCTCGCTCGACGAGGCGGGCAGGCTTGCCGCCGAGTTCTTCCGCAAGAACGGCTGAACAAAAAAATGCCGCGCGTGCGGCAAAAAAATCAAGAATAAGGAGTAAATCGTAGATTTTATGGTAACGATGGCGAGCGCGGACAGCGCATTGAAAAATTATTATTTGGGAGCGGTCTCTCAGCAGCTGAACACGGCGGTCAACCCGTTTTTGGCGAAAATCAGGCAGAGCACGGCGGACGTTTGGGGCAAAGAAGTGCGCCGCCTCGCGCAGTACGGCGTGAACGGCGGCATCGGCGCGGGCACGGAGGACGGCGACCTGCCTTCCGCCGCGGGCAACAATTACGAGCAGTTCGTAACGACGCTCAAAAATTTATACGGAACGCTGGAGATCAGCGACAAGGCGGTGCGCGCCTCCGAAAACAGTGCGGGCGCATTCGTCAATCTCCTGAATGCGGAGATGGAGGGGCTTATCCGCTCGTCTTCCTTCAATTTCGGGCGTATGCTCTTCGGCGACGGTTCGGGCGTTCTGTGTAAGGTCAAATCCGTTTCCGGCAATACCGTTACCGTCGATTCGGTCATCAACCTCATCGAGGGCATGTGCGTGGACATCCTCTCCTCGGCGGGCGCGGAAATTTCGGGTGCGGCGGCGCGGCGCATCACGGCGGTCGACCGCGATAAAAAGACGTTTACCGTGTCCGGCAATACCCTTTCGGGGGTGGCGGAGGGCAACCTCGTGTGCGTGCAGGGTTCGTATAACCTCGAACTGACGGGCCTGGGCGCCATCTTCAAGAGCACGGGCACCCTCTACGGGCTGGACAGGGGCACGCACAGCTGGATGATCCCGTATATGAAGGCGTCCGTCGGCGCGATCAGCGAGATCGCCATTCAGACGGCGATCGACCGTTTAGAGGAACAGGCGGGCAGCCGCGTCGATTTCATCGTGTGCAGTTGGGGCGTGAAACGGGCGCTGCAAAAGGCGCTGTCTGAATCGCGCATGCTCACGGGCACGGCGGAACTTGCGGGCGGCTACCGCGCGATGACCTACAACGGTATCCCCGTCGTGGCGGACAGGTTCTGCCCCGCGGGCACGATGTATCTGTTGAATACGTCTGATTTCTGCCTGCACCAGCTTTGCGATTGGAAATGGCTGGAAGGGGACGACGGGCGCGTGCTCAAACAGGTGCCCGGCAAGCCGCTGTACACGGCGACGCTCGTAAAGTATGCGGACCTTATCTGCACCCGCCCGTGCGGGCAGGGCATGCTTTCGGGCATCACGGAGGAATGAGCCGAAAAAACGGCCGGATCTCGTTCGGAGGGGCGGATTTTCCGCCCCTTTTCGGGCAAAGGAGGGAAAAATGAAAGTAAAGCAGATCATGGCGGACGCGGCGCGGCTGTGCGGGCGGCAGGACATCGCGGAGTTTTTGGAGCGCGGGCAGACGGAAAACCTTTCCGCCGCGCAGCGGGAGGAGGAAACACTCTTGCGCTGTTACAACCTCGCGGAAAACGAGATTGCGCTCGATTACCTTCCGCTGGAACATACCGAAGTGCTGGGCTCGGACGGGTTTGTCGCCTATGCGGCGTTTGCCTTTCCGCCCGTGGAAATCGTGCGCGCGTGCGGAGCAGGGGGCGAACGGCTCCCGTTTACCGTGGCGGAAAAGGGCATCCGCGTGCGGGAGGGGAAGGTCGCGGTCACCTATTCTTATCGCCCGCGCGTCAAAACGGCGGCGGACGAGCCGGAAACCAACAGCCGCGCGGGTGCGCGCGTCCTCGCCCTCGGCACGGCGTGCGAATACGCGCTGATGAGCGGGATGCTCGAATCGGCGGAGCTGCTCGACAGGCGCTACCGCGACGCGATCGCCTGCGCCTGCCGCGAGCGGGGCGGGCGGCTGAAAATGCGGAGGTGGGCATGAAAATCTATCAAAAAACCCCGGTTTCTGCCCGTTCGCATACCGAAAAGGCGGAAATTCCACTCGATTCGGAAAGCGCGCGCTCGTTCGGGTTCGCCCCGTCGGGCGGCGCGCTGCGATGCGCGCCCGTCCTCCGGCCGCTCGATATTTCGCCGCCAGCGGGGGAAACGCCCGCCGCGGCGTATCGGCTGGAAACGGGTTCGGGCAGCTGTTATGCACTGTACTGCGCGAGCGGAAAAACATACTTTATGGGCGCGGCGGGCACGTTTGCGGAGAGCGCAATCTCCTTTTCGCGCATGCCCGCGGCGGTCGAGGCGTACGCGGATGAACACGTCGTCTTGTTGTCGGACGGGGCGAACACGGCGCTCATGACGGCGGAGGGGATAGCGGCGCGGGAGGATATCCCCGCATTTGCCTGCGGGGCATGGCACTACGAGCGGCTTTGGCTTGCCGCGGCGGGGGAGGACAGCGTGCGGTTCAGCGCGCCCGGCTCCTATGCCGATTTTTCGGAGGGCACGGGCAGGGGCGGAAAAATAGCCTTTCCCGATGCGATGGGCGAAATATCCGCGCTGGTGCCGCTCGGCATCTATCTGTACGTTTTCCGCGCCCGCGGCGTGCAGCGGTTGGAGGCGCGCGGCGCCGAACGGGATTTTTCGCTGCGCGATCTGTTCGGCTGCGGCGGCATATATGCGGGCAGTGCGGCGGCCGCGGGCGGCAAATTGTTTTGGGCGGAGGAGGACGGCATATACGCGAGCGACGGAACGAGGGCCGAACGCATCCGCTCCGATCTGTGCGGTCAGCCCCTTTCCGCGGCGAGCGAGATGCGCGCCGCGGCTGTCGGCAGGGGCTATGCGCTGTCTGTCGGTCAAACGCTCGCCGTCATCGATGCAGACGGGGCGGCGTACATCGCCGCGGAAGATGCGGCGGGGCTGGTTCCGTATGCGTGCGGCGCACTGTGCATCCGGCAGGGCAAAATTTGTGCTTTCGCCGCCCAAAATGCGCTGCGCACATGGACGAGCGGGCCTGTTTCGGCGGGCGGGAGAGCGGTCTTGCGCGCCGTGCGCGTGCGTGCGCGGGGGCGTTTCGACCTGTGCATCGCGAGCGGCGGAGGGGAGCGGCGCATCTCCGTTTTCGGGGAGGGAACGCGCCGCTATCCCGTCAATCTCGCGGGCGAAAATTTCACTTTCCGCCTGCAAACGGAGGGCGCGGGGGAGGTGTATTCCCTCAGCGCCGAATACGAACGGGGAGGCTGACATGACGCAGGAAGAATTCGACAAGGCGGTGAACAAGCTGATTGAGGAGGCGAACGAGGAGAGCGAGAGCGCGAAAAAGCGGTACGAGGCGGACTGCCGTGCCGAGCGCGACCGCGCTCTGTCGCGCCGCATATTCCGCTCCACCGTGCTCGACGCGGTTCTGGCGACGCTCAAAGAGGAGTACGACGCGCTCGTTCTGAAAATTCAGAAGGAATTGGACGAGAGCCTGGAGGCGCTCTACGGCGAGGGCATCGAGGGCGGGGGCGGAGGCGGCGATATCGACCCCGACGACGCGCCCTACGAGGTGGACTATACGCTGCCCATGCGCGACCGCTATGTCGCCGTCAAAAATTATTATCTGGACGAGTTCGACGATATGGCGGCGTCGCTCGCGGCGTTCGAGGCGGACGAGATCGCCAAAGATTATCTCGGCAGCTATTACGATTATCTGCACCAGCTCTTGCTGTTGCTGCAATAAGGGCGGGAAAAAAGGGGAACTTTCGGGTTCCCTTTTTTATATATCGCGGGCAAAAACGCCGCTTTTATGCGAAAAGGCTTGTAAAAAGCGGCGTTTTTTGCTACTATAATGGAAAGAGGTTATCATGAGCGATATCAAAATTTTTATTTCCTGCCATAAGCCGTGCGAGCGGGCGGAGAGCGGCAGCGTCGTGCCCGCGATGCAGGCAGACGTGGTTCGCGCCCTGGCGCAGGGGAGCGGCGAGGACAGGTTCATGGCGGAGCGGGCAAACGAATACTGCGAACTGCTCACCCAATATTGGGCGTGGAAATATAGCCGCGCCGAGTATTGCGGGTTCGGGCATTACCGCCGCTATTTCGCGTTCGCGGGCGGGGTGCGCGCGGACGGAGACGGCATCGTGCGCCGCCTTTCCCTCAATGCGGAAACGGCGCGCGAGCTGGGGCTTGCCGACGACGACGCCATTGCCCGCGCCGTGCAGGGGTACGACGTGCTCGCGCCCGTCCCCGTGCAATACCCCGTCGGCTCGGCGTATGCGCAATATAAAAATTCGGATTTTCTGAACGTCGAAGATCTGGATATCGTCCTCGATATCATCCTATCGGAGTATCCCGCCTATGCCGCGGCGGCGCGCGAATATATGCGGGGGCGCAGGCTGTTTTATTGCAATATGTTCGTCATGCGGCGCGAATTGTTCTGCGAATACAGCGAATGGCTGTTTTCCGTGCTGCGCCGCTTTTACGAGCGGCGGGATATGCGCGCCGCGGGGTACGGAGGGGCGCTGCTGCGCACGCCAGGGCATTTGGGCGAGCGGCTGTTCGGCATTTGGCTGACGCGCCTGTGCGCGGAGAAAAAATACCGCGTCGGCTACCTCCCGATGGCGGTATTCGAAAACGCCGATCCCGTGCCCGCCCTCGCGCAAAAAGGCTTATCGCTCCTGATGCCCGTCGGCGCGCGCACCGCGCCCTTTGTGGCGGCGGCGCTCCGCTGTGTACCGCCGGGGGCGATCGGGGAGGCGCTGTTGCTGGAAAACGGGCTTTCGGAGGAGGATAAGCAAAAGCTGGCGGCGAGCGGGGGGATGAACGTGCGTTTTTGCTGTGCCGCGCGCGTGTTTGCGCCTCTCGCCTCGTCGCCGGAGGATGTCGAGCCCTCCCTTTCCGCCGCGCGCTCCTATTTTGCGGGGAAAACGGCGCTGTGGTCGGACGGTTATACGCTGTTTTCGGAGGATGCTTTCGGGCGGAAAACGGAAGGGGAGATCGCGGATATTTCCGCATGCGGCGAGCGCATGCCCGCCCGCGCGGCGCGGGAGTTTTACCCCACGCGCGGCTATTCGGCGCGCTTTTGGTCGCTCTTTCAAAAAACGCCTTTTTACGGGGAACGGGGCAGAAAGTCGAAGTTTTGCGAGCGCAGCCTTGTTTGGAAACTTCTGTTCAAGCTGTTTCCCTCCCGCACGAAAGCGGGCTGTTTTCTGCGCAAGGTGCGCCGCCGCCTGAAACGCGGCTGAAAGTTTCCCGTTATTTTCCTCTTATAAACGCGGCGGGTGTGCGCATACTGTTTGCAGGAGGAAAAGAATATGTATATTGCAAATTTGGTTTCCTATATCCTCGTTCTGCTCGGAGCAGTCAATTGGGGATTGTACGGGATATTCAATTTCAATCTCGTGTCCGCGATCTTTATGGGGGACAGGAGCGTGGGTTCGATCATCGTATACTGCATCATCGCTCTCGCGGCGGTCTGGCTGATCATTTCCACCGTGTTCTCGGGCGGTATCGTCCGCCTGCTGCCGCACAGGAAAGAGCATATCTGAATCGCGTAAAAACGGAGCTGTGCGCTCCCGATACGGCAAAGAGGGCCGCCCGTGCAGGGCGGCCCTCTTTGCCTGCCGGAAAAATTTTCTTCGGTTTGTTCCGTAAACAAGCGTTCCCGCGCGGGAAAGGCTTTTTATGCCGGCAATCGCGGCGGTGCTTGCGGCGCTCGGAAAGGGAGATCGAATGCGGTGCGCGCATGAAAAAATGTTCGCGCAGTTTTCACAAAATTTTGGCGCGCGGCCGTTGACAAAGCGGCACAGATGGAATATAATAAAGACAGAAAAGTTATCAATGATAAATATTTTTAGTATTGTCATAATTTTTTGTTACGGAAAGGAAAAAGAAAATGACAGACCATGACAAAAGGAGGCCGAAAGTATGAGTTTTGTCGAATTTCACGATGTCAGCAAGTTTTACACGATGGGCAGCACGCAGATCAAGGCGGCGGATAAGATCAGTTTCAATATCGAGCAGGGCGAATTCTGCGTGATCGTCGGGCCGAGCGGCGCGGGCAAGACCACCGTTCTGAATATGCTCGGCGGCATGGATAACGTGAGCGAGGGAACCATCCTCGTCGACGGGCAGCAGGTGAGTTCGTTCAGCGAGCGCCAGCTCACCGATTACCGCCGCTACGACGTGGGGTTCGTGTTCCAATTTTACAACCTCATTCAAAACCTCACGGCGAAAGAAAACGTGGAGATCGCCGCCGAAATCTGCAAAAACCCGCTGGACGCGGCGGAAACGCTGAAAAACGTGGGGCTTTCGCAGCGCATGGATAACTTCCCCGCGCAGCTTTCGGGCGGCGAACAGCAGCGCGTTTCCATCGCGCGCGCCATCGCCAAGAACCCCAAACTTCTCCTGTGCGACGAGCCGACGGGCGCGCTCGACTATGAAACGGGCAAGAGCATCTTAAAATTGTTGCAGGATATCTGCAAAAATGGCAAAAAAACGGTCATCGTCATCACGCACAACCAGGCCATCACGCAGATGGCGGACAGGGTGATCCACGTCAAAAACGGGCGCGTGTCTTCGGAAGAGCTGAACGAGCATCCCGCCGACGTTTCTACCATCGAGTGGTGACGCGCGCGGCGGTTCCGGAGCGGGATTTTCGAGCGGAGCGGAGGGCAGCAGTATGAGAAAATTCAACAAGAACATTGCCAAAGAATTTAAAACGAGTTTCGGGCGGTTCATCGCCATCATGGCGATCATCGCGCTGGGCGTCGGGTTTTTGATCGGCGTTACGCAGGCCACGCCCGACATGAAAAATACGATGGATCATTACCTCGTCGAAAACGAGGCGTACGACGTGGACGTAAAGGGCACGTTCGGCCTGACGCAGGCGGATATCGACGCGATCCGCGGTTTGAAGGACGATGCGGGCAACGAGATCGTGGAATCGGTCACGCCCGTCATTTCGACGGACGCAGTCGTCACGGCGGGCGAGTACGAGGTTGTGGGGCGGTTCATCGGCATCGATAATTTAAAGGAATATGCGAACGCGTCGGCGGATGCCGAAGGCGGCAACCTGAACGCGCTCACCCTCGTCGAAGGGGAATGGCCGGAGGCGGCGGGCGAAGTCGTCGTGGCGCAGCCGACCAACTATTTCGAGGAATTAAAGGTCGGGGATACGATCACCCTTCCGGAAACGTTAGACAACACTTCCGCCACCTACGGCGACGTATACGCGGCGAAAATCTTTACGGTGGTCGGCATCGTTTCCTCGCCCGACTATTTTTATAACGACGCCCGCGAGATCACCACGCTCGGTTCCGGCGTCGTGGGCGCGGTCATCTACGGCGAGATGGGGGATTTATATGATCTGAAAAAAGACGGCTCAATCTTTTCGCAGATTGACGAAAAAACAGACCTGATTTTTACATTGATCAACAACGACGAAATTCAGCCGATCGACGTTCGGTATACCGATTGCTATGTGAAGCTGGTTGGCTCGGAGGAGTACGAGCGTTTTACCGACAATTACAAAAATTTTGTGTTGGACGGAGCCGAAGCGCTGGAACGGTTGGGTAAACAGCAGATTGAAAATTTCAAAAAGTTGATTATAGCGGCGGGAGATACGAATATCGGCAATGTTTCCATCGGGGATATATTGGAGGGGATGGGACTCACGGCAGACAGCGTGCAGTGGCTCGTGCTCGACCGCGCGAATGCGAACGTCAGCTATATCAGTTTTGACATGAACGTGGAAAAGGTCGAGGAGATCGCGGGGATATTTCCCGTGTTCTTCATCGTCGTCGCGGCGCTCGTCGCGCTCACCTCGATGACGCGCATGGTCGAAGAAGACCGTATGCAGATCGGTACCTTCAAGGCGCTCGGCTACGGCAAGGGGCGCATCATGTCGAAGTATCTCATCTACTGCTGTCTTGCGAGCATCATCGGCTGTGTGGCGGGTATCCTCATCGGGTTCAGCCTGCTGCCGTCCATCTTCTGGCAGGCGTACGGCTCGCTGTATTCGCTGCCTTCCCTTATCCTCGCGTTCAGCCCGTGGTTTGCGGTCATCGTGTTTGCGGTGGCTTTGGCGGGCACCGCGATCGTTACCTGGGCGACCTGCCGCAATTCCTTGAAGGAAAAGCCCTCCGCGCTCATGCAGCCAAAATCGCCCAAGCCGGGCAAGCGCATCTGGCTGGAACGGATCGGCTTTATCTGGAATCACCTCAAATTCAAGTGGAAATCCACCCTGCGCAACATTTTCCGCTATAAAAAGAACATGATCTTGACCATCGTGTCGGTCATGGGGTGTACGGCGCTCATTCTCACCGGGTTCGGGCTGAACGATTCCGTCGTCGCCGTTACGGATATTCAGTACAGCAACATAATCCGCTACGACGCGGCGGTGGAATACAGCGGCGATCTTTCGCAGATCGAGAGCGGTGCACTGCACGATTTTCTCGATTCCTCCGAGAGCTATCTCTCTGTCTACGCCGAAAGCGGTACGCTGATACTCGACGGGAACAAGAGCAGCGGGCGCGAGACCGTGGAATTGTACGTGGTGGAAGACGCCTCGCAATTTAATTCTTTCATTGACTTGCACGAACGGAGAAATTCTGCTATAATAGATGTAACGAAAGGGGATGACAATGTTATCGTTCTTCCTGAAAATATCGCCATCGTCTACGGCTTGTCTGCGGGCGATGAAGTGGCGTACATTTCGGGCGGGCAGGAAGTGCGGCTCACCGTGTATGCCGTCTGCGAAAACTATACGGGCGCCTATGCGTACATGAGCAGTGCCGCCTATGCGGCGCAGTTCGGCGCGCTGCCTGCGGATAACACCATCTTGGTGAAATCGGGCGTTGCGGAGAGCGACGTCGATGCGACGACCAGAACATTGCTCGCCGATCCAAACGTGTCCGCCGTATCGTTCATTTATTCGTCCATCGATACTTTCGCGGGGCTGGAATCGACGATGGGGCTGGTCATCGCGGTGCTGGTGCTGTGCGCGGGAGCTTTGGCGGCGATCGTGCTGTACAATCTTACGAATATCAATATCGACGAGCGGCGCAGGGAGATCGCAACGCTGCGCGTGCTCGGTTACCGAAGGTATGAGGTGGCGGGATATATCTACCGCGAGAGCGCGATCTTGACGCTCGCGGGCACGCTGCTCGGGCTGGGGCTCGGGTTCCTGTTGCATTGGTTCATCGTGTCGCGCGTGAACAGCGTGGCGATGATGTTCGGGCGCGTGATCTCGGTTTGGAGCTATCTGTGGGCGTTTCTGCTCACCATCGCGTTTGCGGTGATCGTATATGCGTTCATGCTCATCAAGTTAAACAGGATCAATATGGCGGAGTCGCTCAAATCCAACGAATGATTGCGGGCGGCCGAAAGGAGGTTGCTTTGGATAAAACAGAATTGCGCGACGGGCTCATGCACGAGCTATGGCGCATGAATAAAATGAATCTGATGGTCAGCCTGCGCGAATTTGTCGAGGGCGAAACGGCGGCACTGTGGTTTTTGCATTCCTGCGGCGCGGAGCGCGTTTCTCCCTCGCAGATCAGCGAAAACCTGCACGTCAGCCGCGCGCGCGCGGCGAATATCCTGCGCTCCCTGCGCAACAAGGGGTATGTGGAGATGGAAATTTCCCCCGAAGACCGCCGCAAAATGGACGTGTTTTTCACGCCGAAAGGCAAGCGGTTTTTGGAAGAAAAGTACGATTTCCTTCTCCGCTATTTCGATCTGTTCGTCGACGTGTTGGGCGAGGCGGACATTTTGGAGCTCACGCGCCTTTTGAAGCGCGTGGCGGACAACAATCTGCTGCTGAAATCGGACGGCGAGAACGATCCGGACGAGGAGGTCGGGCAATGATCGATAACGAATCGGGCGAAGATTATTTGGAGGCGATCCTCCGCCTTTCCGAGGGAGGAAAAGACGTGCACTCCGTCGACGTTGCGCGCGAGATGGCCGTCTCTAAACCCGCCGTTACCAAGGCGATGCGCATCCTCAAACAAAAGGGGTATGTAGATATCGTAGACAATCATATCCACTTTACCGCAGAGGGCGAAGCATACGCAAAGGCGGTGTATGCCAAGCACCGCGCCATCACGCAGTTTTTGCAGAGGCTGGGCGTGGGCGCGCAGAACGCCGAAGCGGACGCCTGCCGCATGGAGCACCTCATCAGCGGCGAAACGTATGCCGCCATCTGCAAATTTCTCGAAAAGGAATAGCCGCCCGCAAATTGGCGGCGGTTCGGGCGGGTTCGGAGTTTTTCCGTTCCCGCCCTTTTTCCGCAAACAAACGTGAAATTCTTCCGTTTTTTGCGGGCTGCGGTGCGGCACTATTCCGAATCGCGGAAAAATGTTCCTGTCCGCAAAAGATTTATTCGACTATTTTTGACCGCATTCGCGCATTGTACAAGCCGCGCGGCTCATAGATTAGAGATATCCTGAAAAAGCGGGGTATCTCGGTATGTTGTTTGATTTTCTGTGCGCCCTTTTGGGCAAATTTTTGTTTTTTACGTCCGCGGTGGGCGGAAAAGGTTCCTTTCCCAAGCCTCTTTCGTCCGAGGAGGAGGCGAAATGCCTCAAACTTGCGCGCGAGGGGGATAAGGCGGCGAAGGATAAGCTCATCCGCCACAACATGCGCCTCGTCGCGCATATCGTCAAAAAATACAGCGGCGCCGCCGAAACGGACGATCTGATCTCCGTGGGAAGTATCGGGCTCATCAAGGCGGTCAATACCTATCAGGAGGGGCGGGGCACGCAGCTGGCCACCTATACCGCGCGTTGCATCGAAAACGAGATACTCATGCTCATCCGCAGCAACAAAAAGCATCGGAACACCGTTTACCTGTCCGATCCCGTCGGGGTGGATAAGGAGGGCAACGAGCTCACGCTGCTCGATCTGCTGTTCGAAAAGGAAGACGGCGTATTCAAAACGGTGGAATCCAAGCTGGTCAAGGAAAAATTTATGCGCATTTTGAAAGAGACGCTTTGCGAGCGCGAATACACCGTGCTCTGCCTGCGCTACGGCCTAAAGGGCGGCGCGCCCATGCCGCAGCGGGAGGTCGCCGTCTTTTTGAAAATATCGCGCTCGTACATTTCGCGCATCGAAAAGCGCGCTATCGAAAAGGTGCGCGCCCGCATGGATAAGAGCGATTATACATAGCGGGGCAAAGATGTGCGGCAAACGGAAAATTTTGCCGCAATCTTTTTCAATCGGGTTTACAACGGGGAAAACCCATGCTATAATAGAACAAACGAAGGCGGCGGAGAGGACAAGCGTGCCCCTGCCGCAGAGCGCAAAAAATTTTCGGGAACAAGGACTTGTATTCGGCGCATGGTTTGCAACAACTGTAACAAAAATCAGGCCACGCACGCCGTCAAAAACGGCGACGAGGAGCTGTATTTGTGTGAGGAATGCTACGAGAGCCTCGGTTACGCGGCGGAGTATGTGGGGGATGCGGATTTTTTCGTGTCCTTTCTTCCGCCCGAACCGAAAGAGGAGATACGCTGCCCCGTGTGCGGCGCAACGCTCGCAGATTATTCCCGCACGGGGCTTGTCGGCTGCGCGAACTGTTATACGGCGTTCCGCGAGGAGCTGATGCCCGTCATTTCGCGCATTCACGGCAAAACACAGCACGTCGGCAAGCGCCCGCTCGGCGACGACGTGCTCTTTGAACTTCTTGCGGAGCAAAAGGAGCTGCGCGCCGAGTTGGAGCGCGCGGTCAAGGAAAAGCGCATGAAAGATGCCGAGCGCATCAACCGCCAGATCCGGGATATCAGCCGCGTCATCGCGGAGGGCGGGTTCGGAGGCGAAGATGATCAATAATATCGAGAGCACGGTCGTTTCCTCGCGCGTGCGGCTGGCGCGCAATCTCGCCGAATATCCCTTTCCGAACCGCTTGCAGGGAAAGGAGGGGAAGGAGATCGTGCGCGCGGTGTTCGCCGCGGCCAGCCGCATCCATCCGTTCAATCTCTGCTCGATGGACGAAATATCCGAAAACGTGGCGCAGTCGCTGTGCGACGATCATCTTATCAGCGCGGAGCTCGCGGCAAACAGGGAATGCGGGGCCGCACTCATCGACGAGGAGGGTGAGGCAGACGGCCCGCGCGGGAAATATTCCGTCATGATCAACGAGGAGGATCACCTGCGCGAACAGTATATCGTCAACGGGCTGAACCTTATGCTCGCCTACCGCAAGATCTCGGCGGTGGACGACGCGCTCTCCAAGTCGCTGCGGTTCGCGTTCGATAAAAAATGGGGGTATCTCACCGCCTGTCCGACCAATCTCGGCACCGGCCTGCGCGCGTCGGTCATGCTCTTTTTGCCCGGCCTGACGAGGGTGAAACGCATGGACCGCCTCATCCGTGAGATCAGCCGGCTCGGCCATACGGTGCGCGGCGTGTACGGCGAGGGGAGCGCCGCCGACGGGTATATGTACCAGATCAGCAACGAAGTTACCCTCGGCGTAACGGAAGACTATATCCTATCCGAGGTGCAGCGCGCCGTTTTGGAGATCGTCCGCCTCGAATCGTTCGCGCGCAAAAATATGCTCGATGCGGATTTTGACGGAGTAAAGGACGAATGTATGCGCGCCTACGGGATACTTACCAATTGTTATAAGATATCTTACGAAGAATTTTTGCAGCACATTTCGGCGGTCAAGCTGGGAGCGGCGGTCGGGTTCGTTCCCGTGCGCGATTTTTCCGCGCTCGACGAGCTGATCGCGGCGGTGCGCCCCGCGAACATCGGTTTGGGGTTCGACGGGGGGCTTTCGCCCGAAGAACGGGATAAGCGCCGCGCCGCTGCCTGCCGCGCCGCGCTGCGGATCTCCGAATGAGACGGGATCATTCATAAACGGGGCAGTTTTTTTGCCCGAACGGAGCTGAACAAATGTACGATTTCAATAAATTTTCCATCAATTTGCAAAAGGTCATAAAACTTTCCGTCGACGCGGCAAAGTTTTACGGTACCACTTATATCGGCAGCGAACATATTTTGTTCGGAATTTTGAATGTGCCCGAATGCCGCGGCTGCAAAATACTTTCTGCGGCGGGCGTGCGCGAGCCTGCTTATCGCAGCGCATTCGTGCGCGCGCTCGACAAGCGCGTGAAGATCAGCGGTTTTACGCCGCGCACCAAGAGCATGTTCGACAAGGCGTCGGAATTTGCCATCGATCACGACGGCCCCGGCGCGGCGGTCGGCACCGAATATATGCTCCTCGCCATTTTGGTGGATGACGAGTCGGTCGCGGTGCGCCATCTGCGCGGGCTCGGCATCGATATCGACGCGCTTTTGGGCGCGCTCGACGAGGAGATGGGCGAGCCGGAGCCCGACCCCGAATATGACGCATACGAGAGTATGTTCCGCCAGCAGCACGCAAAGAACGGCGGCATGCACGAGCCGGGCGCCGGGCAGGGCAAACAGGGGAGCGGGCTTTCCCTGCGCTTCGGCGCAGACCTCACGCAAAAGGCACGTGAGGGGAAGATCGATCCCGTCATCGGCCGCAAAAAGGAGATCGATAAGATCATTCAGGTGCTTTCCCGCCGCACGAAAAACAATCCCGTGCTCATCGGCGAGCCGGGCGTGGGCAAGAGCGCGGTGGTGGAGGGGCTGGCGCAGGCCATCGTAAAGGGCGAGGTGCCCGACCTTCTGCTCGGAAAAACGGTGTTCGCGCTCGATCTGCCCGGAATGCTCGCGGGGGCGAAGTACCGCGGCGATTTCGAGGAGCGGCTCAAAGAGATCGTCGAATCCATTCAAAAGAACGGCAACGTAATCCTGTTCATCGACGAGATACACAACATCGTCGGCGCGGGCGCGAGTTCGGATAACAGCATGGACGCGGCGAACATTTTAAAGCCCATGCTCGCGCGCGGCGAATTGCAGACCATCGGCGCCACCACCATAGACGAATACCGCAAATATATCGAAAAGGATCCCGCTTTGGAGCGCCGCTTTACGCCCGTGAACGTGGAGCAGCCGAGCGTGGAGGAAACGATCGAAATTCTGCGCGGCCTGCGCGACAAATACGAAGCGCACCATAAGGTGACCATCAGCGACGAGGCGATCGTCGCGGCGGCGAGCCTTTCCGACCGCTATATTACCGACCGCTTTTTGCCCGACAAGGCGATCGATTTGATCGACGAAGCGGCCAGCCGCGCGCGTTTGGACAGTTACAACGGCCCCGCGGGTATCAAAGAAAAGGAGCAGGAGATCGAGCGCCTGCTCGCAGAAAAGAACAAGGCCGTGCGCAAGGACGATTTTCTGTCCGCGCAAAATATATTGCAGCAGATCAAAAAGACGGAGGGCGAGATCGAAAAGATACGCGCCGATTGGGAAAAGAACCGCGGCGAGAGCCATGCGACCATCGGCTCGGAAGACGTCGCCAAGATCGTCGCCGGGTGGACGGGTATCCCCGTCGTCAAGCTCACGGAGGAAGAGAGCCAGCGGCTGCTGCATTTGGAGGAGGAGCTGCACAAGCGCGTGATCGGGCAGGAAGAGGCGGTTTCCGCCGTGGCAAAGGCGATCCGCCGCGCCCGCGCGGGGCTGAAAGATCCGAACCGGCCCATCGGCTCGTTCATCTTTGTCGGACCCACGGGGGTGGGCAAAACGGAGCTTTCCAAGGCGCTCGCGGCGGCGATGTTCGGCGACGAGCGGCTGATGGTCCGCCTCGACATGAGCGAATTTATGGAAAAGCATTCGGTCAGCAAGATCATCGGCGCGCCTCCCGGCTATGTCGGGTTTGACGACGCGGGCGGCCAGCTCACCGAAAAGATCCGGCGCAAGCCCTATTCCGTCGTGCTCTTCGACGAGATCGAAAAAGCGCATCCCGACGTGTTCAACGTCCTGTTGCAGATCCTCGACGACGGGCGGCTCACCGACAGCAAGGGGCGCGTGGTCAGCTTCAAAAACACCATCATCATCATGACGTCCAACGTAGGCGCGGGCAAGGTGAACGAGATGCGCCGCTTAGGGTTTGCGGGCGGTTCGGAGGAGAGCGAGGCGGAATACGACCGCATGAAGGAAAAGATCTCAGAGGAGCTCAAAGAGCAGTTCAAACCGGAATTTTTGAACCGCGTGGACGAAATAATCATCTTCCACAAGCTCGCGCGCGAAGATGCGGCGAAGGTGTGCGATCTGTTCCTCTCCGTCCTCTCCGAGCGGCTGAAAAAGCGGGAGATCGATCTGGAAGTGTCGTCGGCGGCGAAAGAACTTTTGCTGGACGAGGGGTATGACGCCGTGTACGGCGCCCGCCCGCTCAAACGTGTAATCCAGCGCCGCATCGAAGATGCGCTCAGCGAGGAGATTTTGGCGAACCGTATCGCCGCGGGGCAAAGGGTGCGCGCGGACGTAAAAGAGGGCAAAATCGTGTTTTTGCCTATAATGTAGCCGATTTTTGCGGAATTTCCGCGTAAAAAATATAGCAGGAGGGAAACAACAATGCGTATTGAAATCAGCGAGAAAAATTGCAGGGCGAGCGAAAAACTTATCGGAGTCGTAAACAAAAAGGTATCCCGTTTGGAGAAGTATTTCGACGAAGACGCCGTATGCACAGTTTACCTCAAACAGGAGAGCAAATTTGTAAAAACGGAGCTCACCGTACAATATAAGGGGAATATGGTGCGCGCGGAGGTCGCGGCCGACAATTTTTACGACGCGATCGATGAGGTTTTGCCTAAGTTTGAAAAACAGATCTATAAGCACAAAACCAAGCTCGAATCCAAGCTCAAAAAGGACGCATTTCTCGAAAAGCAGCTGTTTTTCGGCGAGGCGGAACTGCCCGAAAGCAAGCTGGTGAAAACAAAAACGTTTTCGCTCACGCCGATGACGACGGAAGAGGCGGTCGAACAGCTCGATCTGTTGGGGCATTCGTTCTACATTTTTCAGGATGCGGAAACGGGCGAGGTGCGCGTCGTGTACCTGCGCGCAGGCGGCGACGTGGGGCTTATCGTCCCCGTAAAAAAGGCATAAATCGGCGGCAGAACAAATGCCCGCCCCGCGCTGCGGGGCGGGCTGATAAAACGATAAAGATCCCTGCGAAATTTGCGCGCATCGCGGCCCGATTTCAGAGCGTGCCGCCGGGAAATACAGTACATTCGGGCCGAAAAGAGGAATACTATGGAAAACTTGAAGGGAATCATTTTCGATTTAGACGGCGTTATCGTAACGACGGACAATTGCCATTATTTGGCATGGAAAGAGATGGCGGACGGAGAGGGCATCCCGTTCGACCGCACGATCAACGAGCGTCTGCGCGGCGTATCCCGTATGCAGAGCCTGGAAATCATCTTGGAGCGGAGCCCGCGCGAATACACGGAGGAGCAAAAAATCGCCCTCGCGGAGAAAAAAAATAATATCTATAAAAAGCACATCGCCGCGCTCACGCCGAAGGATATCCTGCCCGGCGTGCGGGAAGTTCTTTCTCTCTGCAGAGAAAAGGGTATTCGCACGGCGATCGGGTCTTCGAGCAAGAACACGAAGCCGATTTTGGAGTATATCGGGTTAAAGGATGCGTTTGATGCCGTAGTGGACGGGAACGATATCCGCAACAGCAAGCCGGACCCCGAAGTGTTCCTGCTCGCGGCGCAGCGCCTCGGCTTGGCGCCGGCGCAGCGCCTCGGCTTGGCGCCGGCGGAGTGCCTCGTGGTGGAGGACGCCGAGGCGGGCGTCGAAGCGGGGCTTGCGGGCGGAATGCGCGTGCTCGGCGTCGGTTCCGCCGCGGATTGCGCGCGGGCGACTTTCCGTGCACGCTCACTCAGCGATCCCTCGGTGCCCGCGCTTTTGGCGGAGTAACGGCGGGATAGAACGATCGGAAAAGTTGAAAAAGGCGGGAATCTTTGGTTCCCGCCTTTTTGCACGCCGAGTCTGCACGCCGAGTCTGTACGCCGAAAAGCGGGCAGCGTTTGAATGTCGAATGCGCAAAATAAAAGGCGATGCGGCGCGCATTTTTTTGAAAAAATGCGCGCCGCATCTATAAATTTTCTGTACCGAAAACGCATACAATAACAGTATGACGGCCGCCGGTGAACATTTCAAGCGCGCGTTCCGCAAGGTCAGGGGCGCGTTTTCCTACCTTTCTTCCAAAAAATATACCACGCTCGCGGGGACGATGGCATTTTTCCTCGTCATGTCCGTCGTGCCTTTCCTGTTTTGGCTCACCCTGCTGTTCGGCAAGCTGAACATCGATATCTCGCAGATATTCGAGCTGGAAATTTTCGGGGAAGTGCGCGAAATTCTGCTGTACTTCCGCGATTCGGCGCAGAGCGCCACGGCGGGCGCGTCCGTCGTTCTGCTCGTTACCACGCTGTATTCGTCGACCAACCTCTTTTACCATATGCGCCGCAGCGGGGAGATCATCTACGAGAGCCGGCGCGAAAAGGGCAGCGTCGTTCTGCGCCTGTCCGCGCTGGTGCTCATTTTTCTCGTCATGCTGCTGCTCCTTTCGGGTATCGGCGTCTTTTTGCTGGGGAACGATGTCCTCGTGCGCATTTTTCCCTCCTTTGTCGCGCAAATGGCCGTGTATGCGCTGTTCGGCGTGTTCGCGTTCGCGCTCGTGCTCATCCTGAACCTGTACATCTGCCCGTATCGCCTGCGGGTGAAGGATGCGGCGTGGGGGAGCCTCCTTACCGTTTTGCTCGGCGGCATCGCCTCTTTCGGCTTTTCCGTCTATACGCAGTTCAGCTCGATGGAAAAATTGTACGGTGCGGCGGTGTTCTTTATCCTGTTTCTCCTGTGGCTGTACCTGCTCATGCTCTGTTTCGTCGTGGGCGTAGTGTTCAACTGCTGGATGTGGGAGCACGATTCGAATGTGAAAATCGTGCATAAAAAGTTCTGAAACTGCCCCAATCGGTTGCCTTTTTGTCCGTCCGTATTGTATAATTAAAAAAACCGCTCCGTGCGGCTGTATTCTATCGGAAGGTAAGGGAAAAATATGTATCAACTGTTTTGCGATTCCAACTGCGAGCTGTGGCACACCGAGGCAAAGGAGCTGGGGCTGAACGTCATCCGCATGCCGTATGTGCTCGACGGCGAGGAATATTATTACGATTTGGGCGAAAAAACCGATTTCAAGCATTTTTACGACCGCATGCGCGCGGGTGCGGTGCCTACGACTTCCGCCATCAACGAGCAGAACTATATCGATTATTTTGAGCCCGTTTTAAAAGAGGGCAAGGATATCTACTATATCACATTTTCGCACAAACTTTCGGCAACGTTTGAAAGTATGGACCGCGCGATCGCCGCACTGAAAGAAAAGTATCCCGACCGCGAGATACGCACCTTCGACACTAAGTCGATCAGCTTGGGCGCGGGCTTTCAGGTCCGCCTGGCGGCGAAAAAGTACAACGCCGGCGCCACGATGGACGAGCTCGACGCGTATCTGACCGAGATCCGCGAGCATACCGTCGTGTATTTTGTGGTGGACGATTTAGTGTATCTCAAACGCGGCGGGCGCATCTCCTCGCTCACGGCGGCGTTCGGTTCGCTGCTCGGCATCAAGCCGATGATCTCCGTCATGCCCGACGGCTCGCTGCAGAGCGTGGGCAAGGTGCGCGGCGCCAAGCGGGTATTTTCGGAGTTCGTCCGCATCATGCGCGAGCATAACTGCAACGTCAAGGATTACAATATCGAGGTTTTGCAGGCAGACTGCCCCGAAACGGGCGATATGTTCGTCGAAACGCTCAAACAGGAGTTCGGCGGCGATATCAAGGTGGATTATCAGGTCGTCGGCCCTGTCATCGCCGCGCACTGCGGCCCCGGCACGCTCGGACTGATCTTTTACGGGAATAAATAGCGTCAAAATTACGCAAGGTTTAAACAGAATACATTGGATAAAGGGGAGGGGGAGCCTTCCCTTCGGAGGTATTGTTGGAACGGAAAAAGGGCATTCTGCTCGTATCGCTCGCGGCGTCGTTTCTCGTCGCGCTCATATGCGTCGCCGCCGTGTTCTTTCCGCAGAATGCGGGCGGCGGAACAGGCGGCTATTTCGTCGAATTCAGTTTATCGGACGAGTTCTATGTGGACGGCGAGCCGCTCTCCCGCAGTGAACGCTCGGCTCTGCTCGAGGAGATCGGCGCATTGTTGCAGGAGATCGAGGACGAGGTGAGCGTGAAAAAGAGCGGCAGCGATATTTCCCGCATCAACGCGGCGGCCGCGGGCGAGCAGGTCGCCGTGGGGGAGCATACCTGGGCATTGCTGCGCCTGTGCAAGCAGATCTACTCTCAAACGGCGGGAGCCTTTTCTCCCGCGCTGTATAATTTGACCGAACTTTGGGGCTTTTCTCCCGCGTACGAGGGGCACTATACCGATCCGCGCCCCGAACCCTCCGCGCAGACCGTATCCGATGCTTTGGCCGCGTCGGATTTTTCGGATATCGAACTGCGCGATAACAATATCGTCGTCAAAACGAACGGGGATACCAAACTCGATTTCGGCGGCGTCGCCAAAGGGTACATGAGCGATGCGGCCGCCGCGCTCATCCGCGAAACGTATGCGGGCAAGAGCCTCGACGGGATCTTGACCGTCATGTCGAACTCGGTATTGTTCGGGCAGAAACATGATGCGAGCGTTGAAGGCGGCGTGCGCGGCTATACGATGGAGGTGGAAAATCCGCGTTCCCTGATCAAGGGCACGAGCTGTGCGGCGGTCGCCGTCGGGCTTTCCGACGTGGCCGTGAGCACGAGCGCGGATAATTACCGCTTTTACGTCAACGATGGCAAGATCTATTCGCATATCCTCGATCCGAATACGGGCAAGCCGTCTGAAAACGGCGTCATCAGCGTCACGGTGCTGGTGCCGCTGAACGGGGAAAGCGGCGCGGCGCGCGCCTATGCAGGCGCCGTTGCCGACGCGCTCTCCACGACGGGGTTCTGCATGCCGCTCAAAGCCGCGCTCGAATTTTACGAAAGTATCGGCGTCGGCGCGGTCGTCATCACCTCCGAATTTGAATATTACGTCGTCGGGGACTATGAGGTCCTGGATCCGGGCGATTTTTCGGAGGGGGCCGAAAACGTGTTTGCCCGCTGTATCGGGCTGCCCGAAAACAGCGAAGTGGGGCGGTGCAAGCAGGAGCTGGCGTACATCGAAAAGGTAGCGGAGCTTACGGGTGCATGAACAGGCAAGAGAAGATCGAACATATCCGCAAGGGCAGGTTCTTTGCGTGGGGCGACGCGGCCGTGTTTGCGGCGGCGTTCCTTTTGGTTGCGGCGTTCACGCTGTTCGCGTTTTTCGGCAGGGGCGATGCGGCCGATTCCTTTTCCGTGTATTACGAAAACGAAAAAATTTTTACGGCGCCGTTGTCCGAGGATGCCGTTTACCTCTTTTCTATCGAAAACGGCCGCGGGCAGGTGCGCGCCTACGCGGGCGAAACGCCGGAGGATTACAATATCATCGAAGTTTCGGACGGCACGGTGCGCGTGCGCGAGGCAGACTGTCCCGACGGCATCTGCATCTTTTGGGGTGCGGTCTCTTCGGGTGAGATCAACTGCCTGCCGCATCGGTTTAAGATCGCTTTGGGGCGGGGCGGAGGCGGTACCGACCTATGAAAAAGAGGATCTCCGCAAAAAAACTCGCTGTATTGGGCGTACTTCTTGCGGCGGCGAGCATCGTGTTTCTGATCGAATCGCTCGTGCCGCCCTTGCTGCCGTTTGCGCCGTACGTGAAAATGGGGCTGGCAAATTGTTTCGTTCTGCTCGTCATAGTCTATTTCGGCGCAGGGAGCGCCTTTGTGTTCGTGCTGGCGAAAAATCTGCTCACGGCGCTGTTTGCGGGGTGGTTCGCCTTTCCGTTCAATTTGGCGGGCAGCCTGTGCGCCTATCTCGCGATGGCGGGAACATACGCGCTGTTTTTCCCGAAGGTGAGCTTGGTATCGGTGAGCGTTTTGGGCGCGATTTGCAGCAACATCGCCCGCACGAGCGTCGCGGTGCTCGTTTTGGAATCGCCCTCGCTGTACATTCAGCTGCCGTTTGTATGCGCGTTCAGCATCGCGGCGGGGATCATTGTCGGAATTTTGGCGATATTATGTATAAAACACCTGCCCGAAAGATTGACAAAATTTGAATAAAAAGCTATAATAATACAACGTAGCGCAAAAAAGCGCGAAATGCAGAGATGGCGGAGCGGTCGAACGCGCACGACTCGAAATCGTGTTTACCCCCATAAGGGTAACAAGGGTTCAAATCCCTTTCTCTGCGCCACAAAAAGAGGACTGCCAATGTAGGCAGTCCTTTTTTTGTGTGGCGGAAACGGTTGAACCACGCGCGATACGAGGTTTGCATCACACACCCTGCCTGTACGCGCGTCGGTTCACGCGAGCGGGCACCGCCCGCGACGCTCAGCCGAGGGGGGCCCTTCGGGGGTTCGGCTGTATATTTCTCTGCGCCAAGCAATAGGCTCCGATACCGGTTTTAGTCGGCAGGGGCGGCATGTTTTTAGATGCAGTCCTTGCATTTTTTTCAAGGCAATGTTATAATATTTGCAGAATATGTCGCGAAATATAGCGGAGGTTGCCATGCTTGATAAAATACCTGATTCAACACAGTTGACGGCTTTACTTGGAAAATCTTTATATGATATATGGGATAAATTATGCGCTTTGGTTGATGAAAATTATGATATGGATTGTTTATGGGATAAAGGCGGCAAAGCATGGGTATACGAATGCAAATATCGGCGCGGCGGCAAAACGTTATGCTCGCTGTATGCGAGAGAAAGTTGTGTGGGATTCATGGTCATATTCGGAAAAGGGGAACGCTTAAAATTTGAACAGGACAGAGAAAATTATTCGAAAGAAGTTCAGAGCGTGTATGATGCGGCGCAAACTTATCATGACGGCAAGTGGATCATGTTTGAGCCGATAGATTTTTCATGGTTTGACGATTTTGTCAAACTGTTGCAAATAAAAAGAAAACCGAACAAAAAACAAAAAATTGGTTTATAATTTTTAAATGGCGAAACAGGCAGAGAGTACGGAAAAGCTGTACTCTCTGCCTGTTTGCCGGAGCGGGCCGTTATTTTTGTTCGTTCGCAAAAATCCCGCAGGGGATTATTCCCATTCGTATAGGCGGGGGATATTGAATATACAGATTATGCTTGCGGTCAAAGCGGATAAACAGATACCATAAAAATATTTGAAATTCAGTCGTTTATTTTAGAAAGGGAGCAGGGTATGCCCTTTGCGGGCGGGTCAGCCGTCGGAAGTTTGCGCGGCTTCGGATAGCCCTTTATCCCTCTCGTAAAAGTAGTAAAAGTGTTTTATGTACATTTTTCTGTAACGGTTGCACGTGGTATCACCGATATTTCCTTTTACGGTCAGTTTCCAGCGTTCTTCGTCGGCTTTTTCCACATAAATGGCGTTGAGCGGCAGCGGATGGATGGTCGGCCGCAGATGATCGTCCCGTTCAAAGCGGATAAACAGGTTTTCGAGCGCTTTTTGCGCGTGCGGATCCTCGCGGTCGAGCAACTGTATGATGGCTTTTTCTTTTTTGATGACAGTATTCATTTGTACATACCTCCTTTTACTAAGATAAAAGAGTAAAAGGAGGATGGCTTACCAATTTTTGGAAAGTGTCAGCTTTGTGCCGTTTTGGGGGGCGATCAACTTGAAAAAATTTTTTTCGAAATGCTGAAAAAAAGACAGCGCAAGGCTGTCGAACGCAAAAAATAAAAAGACAGGGAGCAGTTACAACTGATCCCTGTCTTTTGGATATTTTTTCAGTAAGAGTACGGCTCTGAATCGGTTATACCATCGCCCGCCTTTCGGACAGGCGAAAAATTCCCACACGGCGGTAAACAGAAAGATGAGGCAGATCATTAAAAGAGCAATACCGTAGCCGTTGAAGAACGGTATTTCCGCAATAGGGCTGTACTGCAAAAACATTGCGTTCGGCGGTTCAAGTCCGCAAGCGGCAAACAAACCGTTTATCGCCATTCCGACGATCCACGTGCCGAGCAGTCCCGCTGCAAAAGGGATAAGATTGAATACGCGGATTTTTACATAGCCGCCGACGAACAGATACAGACATCCGATCATCATGGTAGAATGGCTCAAAAAACTTTTGAAGATTCCCCAATCCCAAAAATCGGGCTGCGCCAGATAGAAATCGGGATAGAATAGGGATATGAGGGCGCCGATCGTGCCGCCGTATGCAGTAAAAGTGGCGAACCAGCGGAATCCTGCGCTTTCCTTGTTTTTATGAGACCGCAGATAAAGAGCAAATACATACAAAAGTTGCAGAAAAATATGGGGAACAAAATAACCCCGTAAGCCTCCGCTTTTCCGGTGATCAAAAATTCCACCCAAACGGAACTGTTGTGTATGACGATGGTCACGATCCCCGAAACTTTGAGGATCAGGGATTTTGTTTCGGGCCTGCGTATGCGGGAAAAAAGGAGCAGCAGCCCCGCGGTGACGGCGGCGGATATGGCGATATAAGCGAGATGATATGTATCGAACAGCATAAAATTTCAACCTTTGTAAAAGATCTTGTATAGTATAGCACAGCACATGAAATATATCAATAAAAAGTTATGACAAAATATAGTTTTTTAATGGAATAATTGGGGTGTTTTGGTGCGCGGCTTTTATTCTGTTTTACTGCAATGTCTAAAGGCGGGCCCTCATATTTCAGCATATTTCACGAGAAAACAGCGGACAAAGCGGCCGCTTTGTCCGCTGTTTTCTGCTTGCGGCGCTATGCGCACAGCATAAAGCAGAGTTCCGTCAAAAATACGGTGGCGATGCTCGCAACGGAAACGACGAGCAGCCCGCGGCGGAAAAACGCCAGAACGAGCGCCACGAGCGTTCCCGCCACGCCCGACCAGATGGTCGACGTCGAAAACAGGATCGCGGGAAATACCATCACGGCGAGCACGCTGTACGGCAGGTAGTAGAGGAAAGACTGCACAAACCTGTTTTTGATCTGCTTTTTAACGAACAGCAGCCCGACCGCTTTGGTCAGGTAGGTAACGGCGAACATGACGCCGCAGCCTATGAGCATATCGGCAAGCGTCATTGTCCGCCTCCTTTATCATCCGAAGGCGCGCTGTCGGCTTTTTGATTTTCGGGCGCGTCCTGCCCGCTTTCTTCCTCCTTGCGCGGAAAGAGCAGGGAAACGACCGCCGTGCAGACGATGGAAACGACGATGATATCCACGCCGCTCGGCAGCGAATGCAACACGGGCACAAAGTAAAACAGGCAGCTGCCCGCAATGCTCATGCCGATGAGAAGGAGCACCCGACCATCGTCGCGCGCGGGCGGGAGGATGATCGCCACGAACATGGCGTACAGGGAAACGTTGAACGCACTCATGATCATATCGTAATAGGCGGCGGCGTCGCCCGAAAGTACGGCGGAAAGCAGCGCGCTCAACCCCGCGCCGAGCGCCGTTCCGCCCAGCCAGCCCGCATAGGAACAGCCCATCAGCCCCATGAGGTAGGGGAAGTTCAGCTTTTTCGGCTGCCGCATCGCCACGGCATAATTTTCGTCCGTCACGCCGAGCGCCACGATCATCCGTTTCCACAGCGGAAAATGCCCGTCCAATTTGAGCGATATGGAAACGGACATGAGCGCGTATCGGATATTGATGACGAGCATGGTAAACAGGAGCACGGCGATGCCCGCGCCCGCGGCGATGAGGTTCGTGCCGGCAAACTGCCCCGTGCCCGTAAAATTTGTCCCCGAAACGAGGATCGGGAACCACAGCGGAAAGCCCTGGTCGACCGCCCGTATCGCGTAGGCGAACGCGACGGGCACATAGCCGAGCGCGATGGGCAGCCCGTCTTTGAGTCCGCGAGTGAATCGCATAAGTACACCCCGAAAGGCAAAAAATTTCCGCCGCTTTTTGCGGCGGAGTTCTATTATAGCACAAAATCGGGGCGTTGTGAACGAATTTTACTCCGTAAATCGTACATTTCCCCGCCGTTCGGTTTGATTTCGCGCGCGTTCTGTGGTATAATAGCAAAAATAAGAAGTTCAGTGACCAGGAGAAAGCATTATGTATTGGGCAGATAAGCTGGCGGATGAGGTCATCCGCAGAAAGCCGGACAAGGAAGAATACGTCTGTGCGGCGGGCATTTCGCCCTCCGGTTCCGTGCATATCGGAAATTTCCGCGATATCGCCACGAGTTATTTCGTGTACCGCGCCCTTCTCAAAAAGGGGAAAAAGGCGAGGATGGTTTTTTCGTGGGACGAGTACGACCGTCTGCGCAAGGTGCCGAAAAACGTTTCCGACTATCTCGGCAACAATTCTTTCGAGCAGTATATCGGCTATCCGTATGCGGATATTCCCGATCCGTTCGGCAAAGACGAGAGTTACGCCGCGCATTTTGAAAAGGAGTTCATGGAGTCGATCAAAAAATTCGGCATAGAGATGGACTACCGCTATCAGGCGAAGGAATACCGTTCGGGAAGGTATGCCGAGCACGTCATTTTCGCGCTCAAAAACCGCAAAAAGATCTTCGATATCCTCGATAAGCACCGCACGCAGGACGCGACGGAGGAGGAGCGCGAAAACTATTATCCCGTATCCATCTTCTGCCCGCATTGCCATAAGGATTCGACGAAGATCGTTTCCCTCTCCGACGACTGCACCAAGGCGCACTACACCTGCGAATGCGGGCACGAAGGGGATTTCGATTTTACCAAAGACTTCAACTGTAAATTGCAGTGGAAGGTCGATTGGCCCATGCGCTGGATGGTCGAGGGCGTCGATTTCGAGCCGGGCGGGAAGGACCACGCCTCCAAAAACGGCAGTTACGACACCGCGAAAGATATCTCGCGCGAGGTGTTCGGCTACGAGCCGCCCCTGTTCCAAGGGTACGAGTTCATCGGTATCAAGGGCAACGTGAACGTGGGCAAGATGAGCGGATCTTCGGGGCTGAACATGACGCCCGAATTTTTGCTCAAATTATACCCGCCCGAACTCATACTGTGGCTGTACGCAAAGACAGAGCCGCTCAAAGCGTTCGATTTCTGCCTGTCGGATGAGATCCTGCGCCAATATTTCGAGTTCGGCAAGATGCTCACGAGCTATCTGAACGGCACCGCAGACGAGAACACCAAGCGCATCATGGAAAACAGCCTCATCGACGGGCGCAAATTCGTGCCCGTGCCGATGGGCCAGCTCGTCGATCTGGGTTCGGTGGTCGATTTCAATCCCGAAATGATGGAAAAGCTGTTCGAAAAGATCGGCACGCCGTACAAGATCGAGGATTTTAAGGAACTGTTCGAGCGCGCGAAGTTCTGGCTGCGCACCTGTTCGCCCGAAAGCGAGTACGTCATCCTCGAAAAGCGCAACTGGCCGTATTGGCGCACCATGAACGACAAGGAGCGCGAGTGCGTCCGCCAGCTCAAAGAATACATCGAAAAGGGCGGCTATACCCTCGATTCGCTGCAAGCGGAGCTGTACGCCATCCCCAAGCGCGTTTGGCCGGAAAAGGCGGAGGATAAAAACGCGCTCAAAGAGGTGCAGAGCAAGTTCTTTAAGGATGTGTATAATCTGACGCTCGCGCGCGACAAGGGCCCCCGCCTGTATCTGTACCTGTTCGCGGTCGATTCTTCGCGCTATCTCAAACTCCTCGATTTCTCTCTGCCCGAAGCGGAGGACCCCGACGCAAGGGAGGAGGTCAAAGCGGAGGTCAAAGAGGAAAAGGCTGCGCCCGTCGAGGATAAATATGTGAGCGAGGCGGCGCCTTTCAAGGAAACCATCGAGATCGACGATTTTGCGAAATGCGATATCCGCGTTTGCAAGGTGCTTTCCGCCAAACCCATGCGCAAAACGAATAAGCTGATGAAGATCACCCTGCACGACGGCGCAGGGGAGCGCGTCATCGTTTCTTCCATTGCCGACCAGTATGAGCCTGAGCAGCTCGCGGGCAAAAAGATCATCGTGCTCGTCAACTTGAAGCCGCACAAATTCGGCAACGAATATTCCAACGGCATGCTTTTGGCGTCGGGCAATTCCGACGGCACCTGCCGCGTCCTGTTCGCCGCCGACGACGCCGAGATCGGCTCCCTCGTGCATTAATAGTTGTTTTTTAAGCCCCGTCTTACATACGGGGCTTTATTTGTTGAAAACATACTAAATAATATCAAAAATATTATTTTAAAGTATTGACAAATTTTTATTGAGATGCTACAATAAAAATAGCAAAAGATAGTGTGCAGGAGGTATGATATTGGATTTAACAAATATTATTTTAGAGATGCAAGCCAGAATTATTCAGTTAGAAAAGGAGGTTGCGCAGTTAAAGGAGCAAATATCTCAGGGAGTTGCTTCATTGCCGAGGGTTGTTGCTGAGGAAAAAAGTGAAGAATCGGCAAATGTCGTTCGTACAAGGGATAAAACCCGATATATGTACCGGGGGGTGGCATATCTTAAAAATCACTTGGTTTTAGCTGTTGTGCAGGCATTTGTAGCGGAGAATTTTCCGATTTCAAAGGAAGAATTGCAATGTGCGTTTCCGAAACATTTGCAGGGGTCCCTTGGTGTCGTTGTCGATATAGAAACGGCGAGGCAGCGCAACGATTATGATTTGCGCTTTTTTACGGATGAAGACGAAATTTTGCATCTTTCTGACGGTGAGATGGTTGTGTGTTCGCAGTGGGGAATTCTAAATATTCCGAAATTTGTCGAGCATGCGCGTAAGTTTGGCTATGAAATAACGGAAATTAAAAATTAGGAGGGGAGTATATGAAATTGTTGCGGGCAGGAGATGTTTTTCAAGGGAATAGTCATGCGGATATGATTAATAATGCATTAGGGGCAAAGTGTGCAAATCCCATGAAGTCTAGCGTTCATTTAGACAAATTTGGCAACAAGGGCATTATCGCATGGTTTGTTCATATGGACGGTACAACTCATGGTACGGAGGATAAATATATTTGGGAAAATTTCTTATCTGCGGATGAAAACACAATTAAAGAATTCAGCGTCGGAGTATCGCAAAATAAAGTAATCGGGAAAAGGCAGGAGGAAGGATTTTTACCGTATAGACTTGCGTTTCAGATAGACCCGTTTTATACAGGAGATAAGCACTGTTGTAAATTTATCGGAGCTTTTTGTCTTGAAAAATTTTTGCGTAAAGATCAAACGGCGATTGAATATAGTAGGGCGGCAAAAGAGTTTCGGCTTGGCTCGTTGGGTGGAGGAATAAATAATATCGATGGGAAGGAAGTATTTATAAAAAATATGCCCCGATATTATTATCCGATAGCAAGGATGGGGTTTTCATTGAATGATTACAATATATTGAAAAAGTGTGGGATATCGTATGCTGGTGAATTGCTTGAATTGGGGTTCGAAAGCGGTAATAAACTGATTATATCAATTCAACAGAAATTATTTGAAGTTTTTAGTTCTTAAAGTAAATAAAAAGGAGAAAAAGTATGATAAATGAAAAGGCGTGGAAGCTTTTCACTGAAATTTTGGTAGAAAACGGAGAACCTTTTGAAATAGAGCCCGTCGGTTCGAAAGTATGCATCGCCCGCCGAAAGGGGCAGGCGAGAAGCGTTGAAATTATGTTAGACGCAGAGAGCGGCTTGATGCGCGTCGGCAGCGGTAAGCAAGGCGATTGGCGGCAATTTCGCTTCAATTCTGCCGATGAGGACGATTTTGCCGCCTGTGCGGAAGAAGCCATTGCCGAAGTGGATAGGCGATTGAGCAGAAGCGGAGTCATCTGCCGCGGGGATGTATTTCATGCCCGTACCAATGCGGAATTGCTTAATCAACTGCTCGGTAAAAATATGAAGGGGTATATGAAATGTATCTATCGGTTGACGGAAACTTATGCACTTTTAATGCATACATTTAACCGGGTAACTCCCGCGTTATGGCTGAACCGTGAAATGGCAGACGGAACGGTAATTGAGCAATTTGTCGGGGAAGAAAAGATTTTTAAAGGACATGAAGGGATTCCTGATCAACGTTTCAGGGCGTTGTTTGAAAAACGAAAAGACGAAGGAAAGTTCATTTTCAGGGGAGTGTATAGACTTTCGGAGGAAAGCACGCCCAACCGTCGCGTATGGTTAAAAATTGCCGACGAAACGAATCTATTTGACTATTGATGGACGCAGAAAAAATGAAAGTTATCTTTTTGGATATTGACGGCGTGGTCTGTTTGCATAAAGATAAAAAAAATTGGGATAACGATGAAGAAGTGTTTGACGCGGAATGTTGCAATCGGCTAAAAGAAATTATGCAGGCAACGGAGAGCAAGCTGGTACTGTCGAGTTCGTGGCGGCTGTTTCCCGAAAGTATCGAATATGTATTCAGTCAGTTTGAACCGCACGGGATCACGCGCCGAGATTTTATCGGAATCACGCCGCTCTTGGGGGAGCGCGGCGAGGAGATTTTACAGTATTTGGAGAGCCATCGCAACGTGGATTCTTTCATCGCGATCGACGATGAAATGTATTATTGCGAAAATTTTCCGTATGCCCGTTTGATTTTGACGGAAACGCACAGCGGTATTACGGAAGTGATTCGTGACCTCTGCATTGAAAGGCTTTTGGGTAAGCAGTCATGAAAGCATTATTTTTGGATATTGACGGCGTGGTGTGCCTGCACAAGGATGACACAAATTGGGCGGATGAGGAGATTTTCGACGCCGATTGCTGCCGAAGGCTGAAAGAAATCATCGAGGCTACGGGCTGCAAGCTGGTTTTATCGAGTTCATGGCGGCTGTTTCCCGAAAGTATCCGTTCCATGTTTCGGCAGTTTAAACCGTTCGGAATAACGAAAGAGTGTTTTCTCGGACGAACGCCTTTATACGGTGAGCGCGGGGATGAGATCATGGCATATCTGAAAAAGCGTCCGCAGATCGAAAAATTTATTGCCGTAGACGACGAGCCGTTTTACAGCAGGGTGTTTCCGAAAGATCGCTTAATTCTTACCAAGCCGGAGAGCGGAATTACGGAAAATATTAAAGAGGGGTGTATCAAAAAATTAAGCGAATGAACAGAAAAACCGTAAACGAATGAAAAAAACCTCGCGGCCGGAACATTCGGCCGCGAGGTTTTCCAAAAGGCGCGCATCAGCCTTTGGACGCGTCTTTTTCTCTTTCTCTGTTCAGTTCCCGCTCCTTATAGGCGCGGATCGCCTGCGAAAGCTGGTCGGGGCAGGAGGTGTTGTTCCTGCACTTGATGCCTTTGAGCGTTTCGCTGATCTCATCGATATTTTTGCCCTCTACGAGCTTGGAGATGCCTTGCAGGTTTCCGCCGCATCCTCCGATGAATTTTACGTTATGGATATTGTTTTCCCCGTCCACGTCAAAGATGATCTGGCGCGAGCAGGTCCCTTTTGTGTTGTAAGTAAACATTGTAAAAACAGACCTCGTGGTTAATCGACTAAATTTTCGTAGATGACGGCATAAACGTCTGCGGCTTTCAGCTCCCACTTTTTATAGATGTTCTGCGCCGTTTTTCGGTCGGGAACGACGAATTTCAGCTCCAGCATCGGCTGCGCGGGGGCGAGGATGCGCAAAAATACGGTATAGGTGCCGTCTTTGTTTTGGTAGTAATCGGATTTGCATTCCTGCCGGTTGCGGTAGCGCGCACTGTTGTTTTTGACGAATACCGAAATTTCTTCGCGCGTGCTCTTGGGGATATTGATATAAAAATTCGCGAGGCAGCTTCTCCCGTCGGGCGTGATGGTGTACAGGGTATCGTCGTTGGTTTCCACCGTGCAGATAAAACCGTCCTCCAACAGTTGGGATACGATCATGACGCAATCCATGTAATTGATCCAGTCGTTGGAGGTGGAACACATATCGATAATGGTGCGCTCAGACAGGGCGCTCTCCATTTTGTCAAAGACGAAAAGCAATATTAATTTGTTAACGAACGTTTCGCCTTGGATCTGCATGGTGTTTCCCTGAATCTATGCGCTGTGTATTTCCCGCGGACAAAAAATCCGCTTTTTGCGATAAAAAGCGGATACTTTCGTCCGGTCGTATCGGTTGTGTGTTTTGGATTACGCGAACTGTTTGAGTTCTTTGATGAGATCGTCGCAGTCGTCCGAATGGATCTCGACGGTCAGAGGCTTGGAAAGATCCAAACTGAAAATGCCGAGAATGGATTTCGCATCTACAACGTATTTATCGCTCTTCAAATCGATCTCGTAGGGGCAGTCTTGCACCACGCGCACGAAGTCTTTTACCTTTTGAGCCATTTGCAGAGAGATTTTTACGGATTTCATAAAAGCAACCTCCGAAATTAGTTTTCTCTATTATACATAAAATTTTTTGGAAAATCAAGATATTTCCGAAAAATAACTTAATAAAATATTATTTTTGTGCTATAATGATAATCGAACACCGAAAGTTTGGAAATTTGCACAGAAAGGAGGCCGTGTCCGATGGATACCGGAAGGGAACAGATCGATTTGTTTTTACAGCGCTGCGACGATGTGATGCAGTCTAAATTTATTCTTTCGGATACGAAGATCAGCGAGCTTTTGAAGTCTGTCGCCGCGTCCGATCTCCTGTACGCCTTTTTCCGCGAGATAACGCGCGAGTTTGATTATACCGCCGCCAAGGAAAAGTATATGACGTATGCCCCCTACGGCAACGCGAAAAAGCGCCGCCTGCTTTTCCCCGAAGATCCGTCGGAAAAACTCGCGTTCATTTTCTGTCTTCTCGTCGATCTCGATAACAAAACGCTCGAACTTTCCGATTTTCTGCGCGAATATTTTTACGAAGACGGCAGCGTGTACGAAAGCTATTATGCGTTCTGCAATCAGGTCATCAAACCCTTCAAAAATACGGTCAAAAACCTGTTCCGCGGCGGCGTGCCGCAGGAGAGTGTCGCACGTATGCTCGGCGGAGAGCGCGGGCAAGCGGCGGAGGACGGCAAAGCGGAGCGTCAGGACGGCGATACGCCCCTCATGCGCGCCGTGCTCGCGGAGCGGGAGGGCATATATTCTTCCCGCCTGCCCGACGATAAAAAGATAGACGCGCTGCTCATCTTGAACGCGCTTGCCGACTGCGGCGGCAAAGGCGGCGCTGTGTGCGGGCTGCTGTGCGGGTATTCGTACTTCGCGGCGTCGGTCGGGCGCAGGAGCGAATATTTAGAGCAGATGCGCGCGGAGTTGGAAAAGCGGGAGGAATTCTTATGAATCTTGCGGAAAAAACGGTCAAAAGCAATGTCGTGTTTCGGGGGCATATCCTGCAGGTGCACTGCGACGATGCCCTCCGCGCGGACGGAAAACCGTGCACGCGCGAGTACATAGAGCATCCAGGCGGGGCGTGCGTGCTGTTCGTCAAAGACGGCAAAATTTTGCTCGTGCGGCAGTACCGCTACGCCTACCGCGAAGAAATTTTGGAGATCCCCGCGGGCAAGCTCAACCCCGGCGAGTCGCCCGATAAGACCGCGGCGCGCGAGCTGGAAGAGGAAACGGGGTACAGGGCGGAAAAGGTCGAGCATTTGTACACGATGTATCCCACGCCCGGCTATACGAACGAAAAAATTTATATCTACCGCGCCTATGCGGCGGAGGCGGGGCAGACCCACCCCGACGAAGGGGAGTTTGTGGACGCCTGTTTTTATCCGGTAGAAGAAGTCGCCGCCATGATCGAGCGCGGAAAAATCCGCGACGCAAAGACGATCATCGCCGTGCAAAATTATCTGCTGAACGGGCAGAAATAAGTTTTTTTTGCCAAAAAACGGCCCGTTTTTGCGAATTTTTAGGCAAAAATCCGATAAACTTTGTCGATGGATGTTTTTGCGTATCGGCCTTATCGGGCGCAAAAAATGACAAGCACAGCAAAAAAACCGCCCGCGGCGATGCCGCGGGCGGCCTGTTTTTCAGGGACGGGATTTTTTTATTATGGCAGAATTATTTGCAGCCGCAGCCGGAATTAAACATATTGCAGAGGCCGCCTTTCTTGCACACGCAGTACGCGACCGCGAGGATGACGGGCAGATAGCAGCTGTCGAGGATATTGTTCAAAATCCCGTTCTGGGAACAGAACAATATGAGCAAAAGGATGAGGATCCACAGGCAGCTGTTGCCGCCGAAATTTCCGAAACCGTTCATTAAATCTTTCCTCCTGTATGCCGCAGGCGGATATGTACCGTTCAGTAGCGCCGCGGCGTTGATCGTGCAACCGATGCCGCCGCATCGGTATTTTTGCGGACGGCTTTATTTTCGGTTGCCTATATTCATACTTACGTTTCGGCGGCGGAAAATGTTACAAATTTTTTTTCGCAGAGGGAGATTTTTTTATTCCGCGGTTTTTCGCGTAATGAACGGGCGCCTTTTTGCATACAATACATAAAACCCCGTCTGCGCGCGGCGCAAAACCCCGCCGCGCATGTTCGGCGCGCAAGTTTTCACGCTCATTTACTTGCCATGCGCCGCGAAGTTTGCTATAATATTAAGGCAAAAAGGGCAATATTGTCGTTTATTGTCCGCCGCATCGTCGGCATTACAATCGATATGCGCGGAAGAAGGCACCCTTTCGGGCCTCACTTCCGGGTACGCATAAATACATTTTTTTCACGGATATTCCCGCGGAGGGAAATCCGATGGAGGTTTTTATGGAAAGGAAAAAGTTTTTCACTTCCCGCAACGTCGCTTTTTTGGCGATATTGGTAGCGCTGGTCATCGTGCTGCAGGTCATGAGCACGCTGATCGGAAGATTGGGCGGAACGCCTTTGAGCCTCGTGCTTATACCCGTCGTTCTCGGCGCGGTGATGATCGGGCCGCTCGCGGGCACGCTGCTCGGATTTATCTTCGGCGTCGTCGTGGCGGTTTGCGGGATTACGGGTTTCGACGCATGGACGTTTTTGCTGTTTTCCGAGCAGCCCGTCCTCACCGTTCTCCTGTGCCTTGTCAAGGGCACGGCGGCAGGCGCCGCGGCGGGGCTCTTATATAAGGCCATTGCGCGCAAAAACCGCTATGTGGGGGTGATCGTCGCGTCTCTCGCCGCGCCCGTCGTCAATACGGGTATCTTCGTGGCGGGCGCGTTCCTCATGAGCGGAGCCATCGAAAGCGTTATGGCGGCAACAAACGTAGCGGCGGGCACTTCTCTCGTTTATTATGTGATCATCGGGCTTGCGGGCGTGAATTTTCTCATTGAATTTGCCATCAACGCCGTCGCATCGCCCGCGATCTACCGCGTGGCTGAACTGTTCGGCAACAGGCGCCGTGCACGCACCGGCGGAAACGTCGAGCTGGAAAAACAGCCTTCGCATCCCACCGATGCGGCGATAACCCCGGCGACGGAAAAATCCGATAAATAGCGCTGAAATATAAGGAAAAAGCTGTCATGATCCTTTGCATCGATATAGGGAACACGAATATAAAGTACGGGCTGTTCGAAGGGGACAAGCTTGTCGTCAGCTTTCGCGGGGCGACCGAGTTGAAACGCACGAGCGACGAATACGGCACCATTCTCATCAATATGCTCGCCGTCAAGGGGATCGTTCCCGAACAGATCAAAGGAGCGATCATTTCGTCCGTCGTGCCCGCGCTCAACTATACCATCACGCACATGTGTGCGGGGTATTTGGACGTGGAGCCCATGCTCGTGGGCGCGGGATTGAAAACGGGGCACAACCTGCGCGTGGACGACGCGCGCGAGGTCGGCGCCGACCGCATCGTGAACGACGTTGCGGCCATCCGCAAGTACGGCGCGCCGCTCATCGTCATCGATTTCGGCACGGCGACCACCTTCAACGTGATCAACGAAAACAGGGAGTTTATCGGCGGCGCGGTCGCCCCGGGCATCCGCGGCTCGCTCGATTCCCTCGTGTCCGGCACGGCAAAGCTGCCGCGCGTGGAGATCGAAACCCCTAAGAGCGTCATCGGAAAAAACACGACGACGAATTTGCAGGCAGGGCTGGTGTTCGGGTTCGCCGGGGTCGTCGATTATATCGTGCGCAAAGTAAAGCGGGAGATGAAATGTCCGGATATGCAGGTAGTCGCCACGGGCGGGTTCAGCGAGATCATCGCCAAAGAAGTTTCCTGCATCGATCATGTGGATAAACTGCTCACCTTGCAAGGGCTGAAATATTTATACGATTTGAACAATTCGGAGGGCAAAAAATGAAAAGCGTAGGCGTTGCAATACTTGGGCTCGGCGTCGTCGGCAGCGGCACATACAAGATCATCCGCGATCACAGGGAGTTCTACCGCCGCACGCAGGGCATCGACCTTACGGTGGAAAGCGTGCTTGAGATCAACCGCCAGAGGGCGCTCGATCTCGGCATCGAGGAAAGCAAGATATCCGATAACATCGCGGAGGTCGTCAGCAACCCCAACGTCGATATCGTCGTCGAGGTCATCGGCGGGGTGGAACCGGCAAAGAGTTTCGTGCTCGCGGCGCTGCACAGCGGCAAATCGGTCGTAACCTCCAACAAAGAGCTGTTCTGCAAATATTGGTACGAATTGGAGGCGGCGGCAAAGCGCACCAACGCGGGGCTGTATTACGAGGCGAGCTGCGTGGGCGGCGTGCCCATCATCCGTACGCTCATCGACGGGATGCAGGCGAATATCGTAACTTCGCTCACGGGCATCATCAACGGCACGACCAACTATATCCTCACCCGTATGTCGCGCGAGGGGCTCGGCTATAAAGAGGTGCTCAAAGACGCGCAGAAACTCGGCTATGCCGAAAAAAATCCCACCGCAGACGTGGAGGGGTTCGACGCCGCCTATAAGCTCTCCATTCTGTCCAGCCTGGCGTTCCACAAGCGCGTTCCGCTCGAAAACGTGTACCGCGAGGGCATCACCGGAATTTCGCAGCAGGATATCGAATACGGCAGGGAGCTCGGCTACGTACTCAAACTGCTCGCAATCGGCAAAAACGACGGCGGAAACAGCGTCGAAGTGCGCGTGCATCCCGCCTTTATCCGCAAGGACCATCCGCTTGCCTCCGTCAACGACAGTTTCAACGCCGTCTATTTGCAGGGGGACAGCGTGGGCGATATCATGCTCTACGGCCGCGGCGCGGGCGATATGCCCACGGGCAGCGCCATCGTTTCCGACGTCATCTATGCCGCTACCCACAGCGATGTGAAGTACGCCGCGTTCAAAAACACCGAACACGCGGATAAGAACACGAAGTTCGTGAGCGATTTCAAGAGCCGCTACTATATCCGCCTCACCGTGCAGGATCGCGTCGGCATTTTGGCCAAGGTGGCGGGGATATTTTCCAAATACAATATCAGCATCAGCGACTTTTTGCAGAAAGCCGAGGGCGTTGAAAACATACCCATCATTCTCATTACGCATATGACGAGCGAACTTTCCGTGCGCCGCGCCGTCGAAAAGATCGCCGCGCTCGAAGATGTGCTCGCCGTAAACAGCGTCATCCGCGTGGAGGGGTAAAGCGCACCTGCCTATGGGCGCTGCGCGTACCGTTAACGAAAGAGGGATACAGTCATGCTCAACAAAGGAGAAAACGTGCCCGTTGCGGTCAGCGAGCATTTCCGCGGCGGCGAAGGCGAGGTCTGGCTCAAAGACTTGACCTGCGGCCGCAAACCGCCGAATGTAAAGGTGTTCAGCGAAATGACGCTGCACAAGGGCTGTTCGGTCGGGTATCATACGCACGCGGGCGACAGCGAGATCATCTATATTTTGAGCGGCGAGGGGATCAGCCGCGAGGGCGAGGAGGAACATTTTGTCCGCGCGGGCGATACGCTCGTTTGTTTGAGCGGGCAGAGCCATTCCCTGCGCAACGAGAGGGAAGAACCCCTGCGCTATATCGCAGCCATCATAGCCGAATAAACGTGCGCCGGTTTTCCGCGGAAAATCGGCGCGATTTTTTGCGGCACGTCCGCCGTTTTTTTACGCCACGTGCGGGAAAAACGTCGTTTCCGGGCGCTGCGGCGAACGCCTGCGCCCGCAACGGCGGTGCCTTGTGTATAGGAGTGCGGCGGGGCGGGCGTTTGTGTGTTTTTCGGAGGAAAAAATGAAAGGGATCGTATTGGTGAACGCCTATATCCGTTCGGCGGGCATGATACGCCAGGCGGAGCGCGTGGCGGAGGAGCTTTGCTCGCGCGGGGCGGACGTTCGCATCGTGAAAAACGGCGATTTTTTGGCAGAAGTGCGCAAAAATGACCTGTTTATCGCGCAAAACATGGATTTTGCGGTGTATCTCGACAAGGACAAATATCTGCCGCAGGTCTTGGAATCGCGCGGGGTGCGCCTGTTCAACAGCGCGCGCGCGGTGGAACTTTGCGACGATAAAATGCTCACCTATCTCGCGCTCGCGGGGAAGGGGCTGAACCTGCCCGACACGGTTGCCGCGCCGCTGTGCTACTATGCCGACGCCGCCGTGCGCGAGGATTACCTGCGTTCGGTCGCGGCGCGCCTCGGCTTTCCGCTCGTGGCCAAAAAGAGTTTCGGCAGCTGGGGCATGGACGTGCGGCTGGTCGAAGATTTTTCTTCGCTGCGCACCGTCGCGGAGGAATTTAAGCTGTTCCCGCACCTTTACCAAAAGCGGGTGGGAAAGCGCGGCGAGGATCTGCGCGTGCTCGTGGTCGGCGGGCGCGTCGTCGCCTGCATGCGGCGGAAAAACGAGGGCGATTTCCGCTCCAACGTGGAGGCGGGCGGAAAGGGCAGCGCCGCGCACCCGCCCGAAAAGTTTTTGAAGGCGGCACTGCGCTGTGCGGAAGTGCTCGGCCTGGATTACTGCGGGGTTGACCTGTTAGACGAGGGCGGCGAGCCGTATGTGTGCGAGGTCAATTCCAACGCGCTTTTCAACGAGGCGGAGCGGGTGACGGGCGCCAACGTAGCGGGCGCTTTTGCGGAGCACATACTCGCCCGTATGCGCCGCTGAGGTCCGCGCGCGGCCTGTTTATGCGGAAATGTGCGCATAAAGTGAATAAAAATAGAAATCGCAACGAAAAACGATTGCCTTTTCCCGCGCGAAATGATATGATAAACACACGATAAAAAGAAGTATTCCGCAGCCGAAAAGGGATATCCCTTTTTTTCGGACACACGTCCGAAAAAACCGTTTGCGGAAATCAAGAAAGGAGAGGTACAAAGAACATGAAAAAGTTGCTTATGGCAGCGGCGGCAATCGCCCTCACGGCGACGATGGCGGTTTCGATGGCGGGTTGCGCTGCAAAAGAGCGCATGAAAGTCATCGACGTAATGCTCACGGGCGAAGAATATGCCTATGCCATCAATAAGAATAAGTCCAAAGACTGGGTAAAGCAGGTCAACGACGTTTTGGAAAAGCTCGTCGGTTCCAAACCCTATAATCCCGAACTCGACGCCACGACCGATGCCGTCGGCGTGAGTTACGATTACGACGGAGACGGCGTGGAAGAGGAGAATGTCACCATCAAGACGCTCTATGATGCGGAGGTAGCGGATACCGAGGAAAACGACACGATCGCGGACAATATAGGTGAGGCGGGTACGGATTTTATCACTTCCGTAGACGATATAAAAAGCGGTGAACGCGATCAGTACTTTGTCGTAGCGACGAATGCGGAGTTTGCCCCGTGGGAAGATATGGACGGCAATAGTTTCCGCGGCGTCGATATGCATGTCGCGAAGATTATCGCCGAGGCGATGGGGCTGAAGCTGTGCATCGTCAATATGGAATTCGACGTGGTTATTCAGAACGTCAATCAAGGCAAGGCGGATATCGGCATGGCGGGGCTGACCTATAACCCGACGCGTGCGGAAATGGTAAATTTTTCCACGCATTATTACGGAACGACGCAGCGCATTGCGGTGCGCGAATCGGATGCACACCTCTTTGCAGATTGCAAAAACGAGGCGGATGTGCGGAAAGTTATCACTGAAATGGGCAATATAAACGGCGGCGCAGCCGACGGTCAGAGCGGCTACGCTTATTTGGCGGGCGATACCAACTTCGGTGAAAAATTCACGGGCTTCCCCAATGTGACGACGAAAGGGTATCCCAATATTTCGCTCGCCGTGCAGGATCTTTCCGTTGGGAAAGTGCGCATCGTTGCAGCCGACAAAGATACTTTGCTCGACGCGGTTAACTCACTCAACGAAACCATTCCCGTCGAGGAAGAATAAGGAAAGCAAACCATGCAGGTAATGTGGGACGCCTTTTATGACCAGTTCATAACCAAAGGCGGGTATTGGAATGTCCTTGAAGGGCTGCGAAACACGATTATTATCGCCATCTGCGGCCTTGCAATCGGCGTTGTCATAGGTACGCTCATTGCTACGCTTCAGGTAGCGGGCAAGAGGAACAGGGTCGTGCGTGCGTTTGCGGCTGTGGGAGATGTATATACGGCGATTTTTCGGGGTACGCCGATCATCGTGCAGTTACTTATCTTTCACTATATCATTTTTTCCGCCGTTTCCATCAACGGATTGCTGGAAGCGGTAATCGTGTTCGGGCTGAACAGCGGCGCTTATGTCGCAGAGATTATGCGCGGCGGTATCCTGTCCGTCGATGTCGGACAGCTGGAAGCGGGCAGAACGCTGGGTCTTTCCTATGGAACGGCGATGCTGCGCGTCGTGTACCCACAGGCGATCAAAAACGTCGTTCCCACTTTGGGCAACGAACTTATTGCGCTTACGAAAGATACGTCCGTCGCGGGCTATGTCGCCACGATGGATTTGACGCGCGCATTTCGGCTGATCGCTACAGCAAACTATGAGTTTATCATCCCTTATCTGATGCTCGCGGCCTTTTATCTTGTGGTGATTTTGATTATGACTGTCGTCGTACGCATCGTTGAAAGGAGGCTGCGCAAGAGTGAAAAAAGAAGTTAAAACGCAGGTCTTTGCAGCGGACGACGATTCGGTCCCCGCGCGCCTTTCGCGCGGCGAGCACGTCGCGCTCATCGAAGCGGAGCATCTCACCAAAAAATTCGGCGATCTCCTCGTGCTCGACGACATCAGCGAAAAGATCGAGGAAGGGGAAAAGGTCGCCATCATCGGCCCGTCGGGCAGCGGCAAGAGCACCTTTCTGCGCTGTTTGAACGTGTTGGAGGATCCGACCACGGGCGCCGTTTACTTCGAAGGCGCAAACCTGTGCGATCTGAAGGTGGATATCAACCTGCACCGCCGCAGGATGGGCATGGTGTTCCAACAATTCAACCTGTTCAACAACATGAACGTGCTCAAAAACATTACGCTCGCGCCCATACACGTCAGTTTGCAGGACCTGCATAAGATCAGACGTCAGAATTTCGTTCGAAAAATCGCGAATATCTTCCGCAAAGGGGAGAAGAAACAGCCGCTCATGCCCGTAGAAACGACGGCGAAACAGATCAAGGCAGACGCAAAGGCGAACGCGATGCGCCTTTTGGAGCGCATCGGGCTTGCGGATAAGGCGAGCGCCTATCCGTCTACCCTTTCGGGCGGGCAGCGCCAGCGTATCGCCATCGTGCGCGCGCTCGCGATGAACCCGAAGGTGATGCTCTTCGACGAGCCGACGAGCGCGCTCGACCCTGAAATGGTCGGCGAAGTGCTCGCCCTCATCAAGGAACTTGCCGACGAGGGCATGACCATGGTCATCGTTACGCACGAAATGGGTTTCGCGCGCGAAGTCGCCACCCGCGTGCTGTTCATGGACGGCGGCAAAATCCAGGAGGAAGGACCTCCCGAACAGATCTTCGGCGCGCCGGCCAACGAGCGGCTGAAAGATTTTTTATCCAAAGTATTGTAAGCGAAGGGCGCCGCCGATAAGCGGCGCCTTTGCCGTTTCTTCCGATTCATCCGAAAGTGCGGTGCGGTGTGCCGTCGTGCCCGATTTTGCAGAAATTTTTGCGGAACGGCAGTTTTTTTTGCCGTTCTGTTGCATTTTCGTGCAAAAAGGGGTATAATAACGGCAAATAGAAATTGCGGAGGTTTTTCTGTATGTTGGATAAAAAGATCGCCGAGCTCATCAACGAGCAGGTTAATAAAGAATTTTATTCCGCCTATCTGTACCTCGATTTTGCGAATTACTTTGCGGACGAGGGGCTGGACGGATTCGCGCATTGGTACGAGGTGCAGGCGCAGGAAGAGCGCGACCATGCCATGATGATGCGCCGTTATTTGATCGACAACGGCGTGCGCGTTACGTTCGGCAAAGTTTCCAAGCCGGATAAAACGTATAAAAAGCACATCGATCCCTTGGAGTTCGGGCTCGAACACGAGCAATTCGTTACCGCATCGATCGGGGAGATCTATGCCGCGGCGAACGAGATCAAGGATTTCAAGACCATGCAGTTTTTGGATTGGTTCGTCAAGGAACAGGGCGAGGAGGAGAAGAACGCGGAGGATCTCATCAAAAAGATGAAACTGTTCGGCGGCGACGCAAAGGGGCTGTATATGCTCAACCAAGAGCTCGCCGCGCGCGTATATGCCGCTCCGACCAACGGCCCCGCGATGTGATGATTCAGAGGAAATAAACGGAAAACGGCGCCCTTTCGCAAAAATACGAAAGGGCGCTTTATCACAAACGGCCCGCCGCGCGGCGCACGCCAAAAATTCAGCCCGTGCATAAAAAAATAGGGCGGCGGCATCGGAAATTCAAAAACGCGCATACTGAATAAGCATAGGAGGTAAGGGAGCAATGGAACTGTTGACGGAGGAATTTGCCGGAAAACTGCTGCGGCGGCAGAAAGAGTTTTTTTCGAAAGGGGAAACGCTTTCCTATCGATACCGCATGGAACAGCTGCAAAAACTTAAAAGCGCGGTCCTCGCCTACGAGCGGGAGCTGGAGACCGCGCTCGCGGCCGATTTGGGCAAGAGCCGTTTGGAGAGCTATTCGACGGAGATCGGGTTCGTGCTTTCCGGCATCACGCACGCGATGAAACATCTGAAAAAGTGGATGAAACCCGTCAAAGTCCGTTCGCCGCTGACCGTGTTTTCCGCAAAGAGCCGCATCGAACGCAGGCCGTACGGCAGCGCGCTGATCATCGGGCCGTACAATTACCCGTTTCAGCTGCTCATCGAGCCGCTCACTGCGGCGCTCGCGGCGGGCAACTGCGCCGTGCTCAGCCCCTCCGAACTTGCGCCGCGCACGGCGGAGACCGTGCGCAAGCTGATCGGTGAAACGTTCGCGGAGGAGTATGTGTATTGCGCGGAGGGCGGCGCAGAAAACAACGGGGTGCTGCTCAAAAGCCGGTTCGATACTATCTTTTTTACGGGCAGCGCCCGCGTGGGAAAGATCGTTTTGCGCGCTGCGGCGGAAAACCTCGTGCCCGCCACCCTCGAATTGGGCGGCAAGAGCCCCGTCATCGTCGATAAAACGGCGAAACTGCGCACGGCGTGCGAGCGCATCGCGTGGGGCAAGTTCCTGAACGCGGGGCAAACGTGCGTCGCGCCCGATTACGTGTTCGTCGATAAGGCAATTTTCGAGCCGTTCATCGAGGAGATGAAAGGTGCAATCGTGCGCTTTTACGGAAAAGACGCCTCCGCCAGCCCCGACTACGGCAGGATCGTCAACGCCCGCCACATGCAGCGGCTCAAAAATATTTTATCGCGCGACCGTTCGTCGGTCATCTTCGGCGGCGAAACGGACGACGCCGCGCGCTTTATCGCGCCCACATTGCTCTGCCCGCCGCGTATCGAAGGCGCCGCGTGCATGGAGGAGGAGATATTCGGCCCGCTTTTGCCCGTATTCGCGTACGAGCGGATGGAGGACGCGCTCGCCTATATCAACGCGCACGAAAAGCCCCTCGCGCTGTATGTTTTCAGCGAAGACAGGGCGGCAATCCGCCGCGTTTTGCGGGGCACGCAGTCGGGCGGGGTATCCGTCAACGATACGGTCAGCCACATCATCAACCCGAACCTGCCCTTCGGCGGGGTAGGGCAGTCGGGCATGGGCAGCTATCACGGCGAATACGGGTTCCTCAATTTTTCCCACCAACGCGGCGTTTTGGAGCGCTCCACCCGCATCGGGCAGACGCTCGCATACCCGCCGTTCACGCCGCAAAAATACGCGGCGATCAAAAAATTTATGAAGTGAACGGGCCCGTTTGGGTGCGCCGCGCGGGGAGCTCCCCGCGCGGCGCACGATTTCTTTGCCCGCGCCCGCTCTCCGATTGACAGGATCGCCGCGGCTATTGTATAATAAAGGGCAGAGATCCAATTTTATCGGGAGCGCTATGCAGGAGATCATACGGGCGGAAAATATCCGCAAAACATTCAAACTCACGCGCAAACAGCGGCAGATCGAGCGGAGCAGGAGCGGCAAAAAGGTCGCGCTCGACGGGCTTTCCTTCACCGCATACGAAGGGGAGATATACGGTCTGCTCGGCCCGAACGGCGCGGGAAAAACGACCATGCTGCGCATTTTATCCACGCTCATCTCCGCCGATGCGGGCGAGGCGTACATAGCGGGGCACAGCGTTTCGCGCGAGCCGGACAAGGTGCGTTCCTCCATCGGCTTTTTGACGAGCGAACTCAAATTGGAGGATTTTTTTACGCCCGATTATCTGTTCGGCTTTTTCGGAAAGCTGCACGGGCTTTCGCAGGAGCGCATTGAGGCGCGCAAGGCGGAGCTGTTCCCGAAGTTCGGCATCGACGCCTACGCGCAGGTCAAGGTGGGCGACCTCTCCACGGGCATGAAGCAGAAAGCCTCCCTCGTCATCTCCATCGTGCACGACCCCGCCGTCATCATCTTCGACGAGCCGACCAACGGGCTCGACGTGCTCACGGCAAAGGTCGTCACCGATTTTTTGCAGGAGCTGAAAGGGCAGGGCAAGAGCATCGTGCTCTCCACGCATATTTTTTCGCTCGTGGAAAAGCTGTGCGACCGCGTGGGCGTGATCATCGGCGGCAAGATGGTGCGCGAGGGCACGCTCGATGCGGTGCGCGGCGGACAGACGATGGAAGACGCCTTTTTCGATATCTATAAAAGGACGGTGGAAGGCGCATGAAAAACATCCTCACCGTCATATCCAAGGAATTTGCCCGCTTTTTCCGGGATAAGCGCCTCGTTTTGGGCACGCTTATCCTGCCGGGGCTGCTCATATTCGTGCTGTATACCCTCATGGGCAGCGCCTTCAACAGCCCTTCCGAAACCGTATATACCGCCAAGGTAGTGAATCCGTCGTCCGTCTTTGCCTCCGTGTTGGAGCTTGCGGGCGGAGATGCGATGACGCTCGAAGATGCGGACGCATCGCAGATCGATGCGATCAAAGAGGAAATTTCGGCGGGGGAAACCGACCTTCTCATCGTGTTCCCCGAAAATTTCGACAGTTTGCTCGATCCGTCTCTCCCGCCCTTGCCGGTCGGTTCGGCGCCGAACGTGGAGCTGTGGTTCGATTCCTCGTCCGGCTCCTCCGCGTCGGCGTACAATTTCGCGCTGTCCCTGCTCGAAACGATGGAGGAGAGCGTGAGCAACCGTTTCGATGTCAATTTATCTGCCGGCGGCGATCTGACCACCGTGCAGGAGGCGGTCACGTCGTATTATGCGATGCTGCTGCCCTTCCTGATCCTCACTTTTTTATACAGCGGCTGTATGGGCATCGCGCCCGAATCCATCGCGGGGGAAAAGGAGCGCGGCACCATCGCCACACTGCTCGTCACGCCCATCAAGCGCAGCGAACTCGTCGTCGGGAAGATCGTATCCCTTTCCGCGCTGTCCGCGCTCTCCGCCATCAGCTCGTTTATCGGAACGTTTCTCTCCATGCCGAAACTGATGGGCGGGAATATCGGGGATATGTTTGCCGCCTACTCGGCGGGGCAGTATGTGGCGCTGTTCGCGATCATGCTGTCGGCGGTCCTGCTCATCGTGTCGCTCATCTCCATCCTGTCCGCGTTGGCAAAAAGCGTCAAGGAAGCGAGCACGTTCGCCGTTCCGCTGATGATCGTCGTCATGCTGGTCGGGCTCTCGTCCATGCTGTTCACGACGGGCAACCCCGCGGCGTATCTCATCCCCGTATTCAACTGCGTGCAGGTCATGTCTGCCATCTTTTCCATGCAGTTCTCCGCCGTCAATCTTCTCATCACCCTCGGCAGCAACCTCGTCTATATCGCCCTGCTCGTGTATGTGCTGACGCGCATGTTCAAGAGCGAGCGCGTCATGTTCAACCGATAAAAAATGCGGTCCGTTTCCCTCCAAAAGAGGGGAGGACCGCATTTTTCTATGCACCCGCGCCGGCGGGGAGCAAAGGGTGAAAACCGCGCTTAAAATTTGTGTGCGCTCACTTACCGATGACCGAGAAGCGCTGCCGGATATGCGCCGCGTTTTCGATCTCGTCGATCATGGCGATGGCATAATCGGCATAGCTGATGCGGCTTTCTCCCTTGTCGTTGACGAAGTATTCTTCGCCGCCCAAAAGGTATTCGCCCGTTCTTTCGCCGTCTGCAACAAAGTCGCCCGCAGGGGAGAGGAATGTCCACTGTACGTCGTCGCGCTTGCGCAAATCGTCCAATGCCGCGCCCTGCATATTCGCCAAAGGTTTGAAAGCATCGGGAAAACTCTCCAAGTCTTTGACTTGTACCGTGTGTTCAGGATTTACATACAAACTGCCCGCACCGCCCACAACGAGCAGGCGAATTTTCGTGCCGCTCAAAATGTCACACAGGTGTTTGAGCGATGTTCTGTGCAGGGGCAGCGTTTCGGGGGTCCATGCGCCGAACGCGTCGATCACAACATCGAACGCTTGCAGATCTTCCCGCGTCAGATCGAACAGGTCTTTGACGACCGCCTTTGCCCGATGATTTTCTACCTTGTCGCTCCCGCGGACGAACCCCGTAACGTCATATCCGCGCGCGACCGCCTCATTCACGAGGCACTTTCCCTGTTTGCCTGCCGCACATACGATGGCTACCTTTTTCATGATGCAAAACCTCCCAAAAAATTTGAATTGCTGTAACTATTTTAGTTACATCGATAGTATAACACTGCATTGTTGTAATGTCAAGCGTTACAACAAACTTTTTTGAAAAAATTTTTTGAAAGGTGTCCAGAACAGACAGGGCACAACGGTTGCTGTGGGTAGAGGCAAAGCAGACAGGGGCGAGGAAAAGGTAAGGGAATGGAAACGGAGAAAAGAGAATAAAAGGTAAGGGTAGGGAATGCGAGGAAAGAAAAAGGTAAAGGTAAAGGTAAAGGTAAAGGTAAAGGTAAAGGTAAAGGTAAAGGGGTATCGACGCATCCTCATAGCAATCTATATGCCGCCGATGCGCGGGCATACCGCCCGGAACGCCTCGCGCAGCAGCCGCTTGATACAGTTTTATATATTGTCGAGCGCGCGGAAAGAGGGGCGCGGCGTTTTTTTGCGTGTTTGAAGGAAACGCGCCGCGGCGCATTTCCTTGCATGATCGAAGACGGCTCGGCGATTTGTGTGCGTATGTGTGCCGTATATTTTGGAATAGGCTGCGCGGCATAAAAAAGGTGCGGAACCCGAATTTCGGGTTCCGCACCTTGTGCGATGCAATATGAAAAATTTTATCCGCAGTTTTTTGGAAACCGCCGCAGCGTTTCGTTTGTCGCGGAACAAATCACTCTTTGAACATTTTGTTGAGACGCTTGTTGATGGAGCGGATATTTTCGCGCACGGCGCTCCTTGCGCTGCCGCCGATGACCTTGCGCGCCTCGACCGACTTGTTTGCGCGCACGCGGGAGAGGATCTCCTCGTCGAACAGGGAAGAGAAGCTCTGGTATACGAACAAATCGAGTTTGTCGAGCGTCTTGTTGTTTTCGATGCAGTAGCGCACGATGTTGGCGGAAACGGCGTGCGCGTCGCGGAACGCCATTCCCTTCTGCACGAGGTAGTCGGCAACGTCGGTCGCGGTGGAGAACCCGCCCGCAGCGGCGGAACGCATCTTTTTCGTATCGAAGGAGATGTTCTGCAACAGCTCGTTGAAGATGCCCACGCAGCTCAAAACGGTCTCTTCCGCGTTGAACAGCGCCTCTTTGTCTTCCTGCAGATCTTTGTTATAGGTGAGGGGAAGCCCCTTGATGGTCGTAAGGATACCCATGAGATAACCGTACACTCTGCCCGTTTTGCCGCGGATGAGTTCGGGGATATCGGGGTTCTTTTTCTGCGGCATGATGGAGGATCCCGTCGAATAGGCGTCCGCAATGTCGATGAACCCGAATTCTTCGCTCGAATAGAGGATGAGGTCCTCACAGAAACGCGACAAGTGCGCCATCAGCGTGGAGCAGCAGAACAGGTATTCCGCAACGAAATCCCTGTCGGAAACCGCATCGAGCGCGTTCTGCGAAATTTCGGAGAACGAGAGCAGGCTCGCGGTCATTCTGCGGTCGATGGGCAGATCGGTGCCGGCGAGCGCGCAGCTGCCGAGGGGCATCACGTCGGTGCGTTTATAGCAGTCGGTAAAGCGTTCGATGTCGCGCAGGAACATTTCGCTGTACGCATTGAAATATTGCGCGACGGAGATCGGCTGCGCCCTGCGCATATGCGTGTAGCCGGGCATAATGAACTGAATATTGTTGGTAGCGATATCGACCAGCGTGCCGACGAGCGCTTTGAGGTTGCCGCAGATGTTCACGATGCTGTCCTTCGTATACAGGCGCATGTCGGTAGCCACCTGGTCGTTGCGCGAACGGGCGGTATGCAGTTTTTTGCCCATGATGCCGATCCGCTTGGTGAGTTCGTCTTCGACGAAGGTATGTATATCCTCCGCTCCTTCGATCTCCAAATTGCCCTTTTCGATATCCGCAAGCATATTGACGAGGGCATCGCTGATCTTGTCGGCGTCTTCTTTCGAAATGATCTGCGTTTCACCGAGCATTTTCACATGCGCGATGCTGGCGAGAATGTCGTGCCAATACAGTTTATAATCGAAAGACAGCGACTGGTTGAATTCATCGGCGCTCTTGGCGCTCGGCTGAGTGAAACGTCCTTCCCACATTTTCATAATTTACATCTCCGTAACTGAATTTAAGCCGATTTTATTTGACTTATTCCGACGAAAACTTTAAAATAGTAGACGAATTGCTTTCCCCTTATCGTTGCGGTTGAAGGAGCGGTTCGTCCTTTAAAGTTTGTTCTATTCTATTCTAATATATTTTTTCAAAAAATTCAAGCTATTTTATAAAAAAGTGTGATAAAATTGATAATTTTAGGAATTGATCCGGGGCTGGCCACTTTGGGGTACGGGATTTTGAGCAAGGATACGCGCGGAAACGTGCGCGCGGAGGACTACGGCGTCGTCGTAACACCCAAAGAGGAGCGGCTCCCCACGCGCCTTGCCATGCTCGAAGAAGGCATCAACAAAATCCTCGATACCTACACGCCGGACGAAGTTGCGGTGGAGGAGCTTTTCTTTTCCAAGAACGTAACGACGGGCATCGCGGTCGCGCACGCGCGCGGCGTGGCGCTGCTCACCTGCATCAAGCGGTGCGGAAGGCTGTTCGAGTATACCCCCATGCAAATCAAGCAGGCGCTCACCGGCTACGGTAAGGCGGAAAAAAAGCAGATCCAGCTGGTTACGGCAAATCTTCTGCGGCTGAAAGGCATTCCCCGCCCCGACGACGCGGCCGACGCGCTCGCCGTGGCGCTGTGCCATTCGTTCACGTCGCGGCTGTCGTCTTTATACACGATATGATTCTCACTTTTTCTTTTGAGCTGACAAAAGAAAAAGTCGAGATTTTGAGGGGAAACCCGAGCGGTTTTCCCCTCAGCGACGCGCTTTTTAATGGCACGCCAAAAATATGCGCGTCGCTTTCACCCTTTCTGTAAGGCAAGGGATTGCCAAATAGGGTTGCGCTGCGGAAAATTGCGATTTCCCTTGCGCGAGAGATTATTTTAATAATTCAATGCGCGTGGCAAAACGACGCTTTTGCCACGCGCACCCAAGTAGCCGCATACTTACGGCTTATGGGAAGAGGGTGAATTTTTTTGCCATATAGAATGGCGTGCCCTTAAAAGGGCAAAAAAGAGGGAGAAAACGCCGCAGAAAACGCTGAAAGCGGTTGAACGGCGGTGTCGCCCTCCAATCTCGGTATTTCGCAGCCGACAGCTCGGCGAGAAATGCGAGAAGGGAGTTTTCATGATCGGTTATCTCAAAGGAAAAGTTATCTATTCGGAGGAAGGCACTGTCCTTCTGGAGGTGAACGGCGTCGGGTACGAACTCGTGTGTTCGGGTTCCCTGTTCGCCAAGCTCGTAACAAACGGCGAAGGGGAGGCGTACACCTATTTGCAGGTGCGCGAGGACGGCGTTTTGCTGTTCGGTTTCGTTTCCCCCGAAGAAAAGAATATGTTCCTGAAACTTATCTCCGTTTCGGGCGTGGGGCCGAAGATGGGCATCGCCATCCTTTCGGGCATGAACATCAGCGATATCGCCGTCGCCATCGCCACTTCCGACGTCAAGGGTTTGAGCGCCGTCAAGGGATTGGGCAAAAAGACGGCGGAGCGCATCATTTTAGAACTGCGCGAAAAGGTAACGGCGGCGGAGATGATGGGGGCTGCCAAGGGCGGCGCAAAGGCGCCCGCGGCTCCCGTGTCTGAAAAGCTCTCCGACAGGGAGGAGGACGCGATCGTCGGGCTTATGTCCCTCGGCTATACGCGGGCGGAGAGCGTCAAGGCCGTCAAGGGCGCCATCGAGCGGGGAGCCGAAACGATGGAAGAGATCATCATGACCGCCCTGAAAAATATGTAACGTATCGCGAAAATTAAGACAAGGAGGTGCGAACGAATATGAGCTTCGAGGATGAATTTGAAGACGGTTTCGGCGAAAGCGACCGCCTCGTGATGAGCACGAAGGGGGAGTACGACGCCGAGGAAAACGTTCTGCGCCCCAAAACGATGTCCGATTACGTCGGGCAGAATAAGGTCAAAGAAAACCTTTCCGTGTACATCTCCTCGGCGAAGATGCGCGGGGAGGCGCTCGACCACGTTCTACTGTACGGCCCGCCCGGCCTCGGCAAAACGACGCTCGCGCACATCATCGCAAACGAGCTGGGCGTACAGATCAAGCTCACCAGCGGCCCGGCCATCGAGCGCGGGGGCGACCTTGCCGCTATTTTGACCAACCTCAACGAGGGCGACGTGCTGTTCATCGACGAGATTCACCGCCTCAACCATTCGGTCGAGGAAATTTTGTATTCCGCCATGGAGGACTACGCGCTCGACATCATCGTCGGCAAAGGCCCCTCCGCAAAGAACCTGCGCTTCCCGTTAAAGCATTTCACGCTCGTCGGCGCAACGACCAAGGCGGGCATGCTCGGCTCGCCTCTGCGCGACCGCTTCGGCGTTTTGTGCCGGCTCGAAATGTACACCCCCGACGAACTTGCGCAGATCGTCACCCGCTCGGCAAAGACGCTCGGCATCTCCATCGAACCCGAAGCCGCCCGCGAAATCGCCCGCCGTTCCCGCGGCACGCCGCGCATCTGCAACCGTCTGTTGAAGCGCGTGCGCGATTTTTCCGCCGTCAAGGGCAACGGCGCCATCTCGCTTGCAGACGCGCGTTACGCTCTGCAGAAGATGGACATCGACGAATTGGGTCTGGACGATACCGACCGCGGGCTCTTGCGCGCGCTCATCGAAAAGTTTAACGGCGGCCCCGCGGGTCTGGAAACGCTCGCCGCGACCATCAACGAGGACGCGAATACCATCGAGGACGTGTACGAGCCGTACCTGATGCAGCTCGGCTTCATTGCGCGCACGCCGCGCGGCAGGGTATGCTTAAAGGGCGCCTACGAGCATCTGGGCGTAAAGATGAGCGAAAAGCAGAAGGCGCAGATTTCGATGTTTGACGACGAGTAAAAGAGTTCTCGCATTTCTCGGCGAGCTGACGCCTGCGAAATGCCGAGAGAAAAGGACAACCCCATTGCCCTCGCTATGCTCGGGGCAATCGGAGTTTTCCTCGCCGCGGCATATTTGAGAGCACACATATTATTAAAATGCCGCGGCTTCACCTTTCCTGCATAAGCCTTTCGGCAAATGGAGGGCAAAAGCAAAAAGCGTGGTTTTTGCTTTTGCAAGTGATCATTAAAATATAAAACCGCAAACTCACGGAAAATCGCAGCGTAGCGTGGTTTTGCTTGCGCGAAAGATTATTATAATTCGCAAGTATGCGAATAGTTTTTTATGCTGACAAACACGGATATTTGGCGCATCGCGCGGGAACAGTCGGCAATCGACTCCTGCTGTGCGCCCGAAGATTTTCAAAAGCAAGAAAACGTCATCGCCGTTTCGCGCGAAAATGCGGGGCGGCGGGCGTATCTGAAAGAGCCGTACAGCTTCGACTTCACCTCCTACGGCAGGGGCGTCGTGGCCTGCGTGCGCGAAGACTTGCAGACAGTCGCCCGCAACTTTTTGGCGAAATATCCCGCGGCGCATTGCTTTGAAACGCCCGCCCTGCACGAATTGGACAAAATGCTCGCGCCATTCGGCTTGAAAACCTGCTTTCAGGCGGAGTATTTTCTGCCCGATTTAAATGCGTTGCGCGCGCAGCCGAGCGCATTGGAACTGCGCGTTTTACAACCCGCGGACTTTGCGGGGCTGTACTTTCCGCAGTGGGGCAACGCGCTGTGCGCCGAACGAAAACAAAACGACGTTCTCTGCGTGGGCGCTTACGACGGGGAAAAGCTCGCCGCGCTCGCGGGGGCGAGCGCCGACTGCGAGAATATGTGGCAGATCGGCATCGACGTCCTTCCCGCGTACAGGCGGCAGGGGTTGGCGAAGGCGGTAACATCCCGCCTTGCCCTCGAAATCCTCTCCCGCGGCAAGGCCCCTTTTTATTGCGCGGCGTGGTCGAATATCCCGTCGGTGCGCAACGCGCTCGCGTGCGGGTTCCGCCCCGCGTGGGTACAGCTCACCGCAAAGCCGCTCGCATTCGTCGAAAAACTGCAAAATACAGGCAAATAAGGTTTGCATCATGTTAAAAAAATCCGATTATTTTTATGAATTGCCCGAAGAACTCATCGCGCAGACTCCCGCCGAGCCGCGCGATGCTTCTCGCCTCTTGGTCTACGACCGCAAAACGGGCAAAACGGAGCACCGCATCTTCCGCGACATCAAGGAATACTTAAAGCCGGGCGACGTGCTCGTCGTCAACAACACCAAGGTTTTGCCCGCGCGCATGTACGCGTACACGAAAAACGGCGGCAAGGTCGAGGTTCTGCTCCTGAAGCGGCGCGACCTTACCGAGTGGGAAGTGCTCGTAAAGCCGGGCAAAAAAGCCAAGGTCGGCACCGAGCTCGTCGTTTCCGAGGAGCTTTCCCTCACCGTCAAGGACAGGACGGAGACGGGCGAGCGCATCGTCGATTTTCATTTCGACGGCGTATTCGAGGATATTCTCTCCCGCGTCGGCTCCATGCCGCTCCCGCCGTATATCCACGAAAAACTCCAAGACCAAAGCCGCTATCAAACAGTTTACTGCAAGACGGACGGCTCCGCCGCCGCGCCCACCGCGGGCCTGCATTTTACCCGCGAACTGTTGGATGAGATCAAGGCGATGGGCGTGCAGGTCGCGGAAGTCCTGCTGCATGTGGGGCTGGGCACCTTCCGCCCCGTCAAGGAGGAAGATTTAACGCACCACGTCATGCACACCGAATACTACTGCGTGCGCGAGGAGGCGGCGGAAACCGTCAACGCGGCCAAGCGCGAGGGGCGGCGGGTCATCGCCGTCGGCACCACGTCGGTGCGCACGCTGGAAACGGTTGCCGACGAGAACGGTTTTCTGCGCCCGTGCTGCGGCGATACGTCCATCTTCATCTATCCGCCGTATAAATTCAAGTGCGTCGACGCGCTCATTACCAATTTTCACCTGCCCGAAAGCACGCTCATCATGCTCGTGTCCGCGCTCATCGGCCGCGAGGAGTGCCTGCGCGTTTACAGGGAGGCTGTGGAACAGAAATACCGCTTTTTCAGTTTCGGTGACGCCTGTTTGTTCTTATAAGCGGCGCATCTTTCAGTCGGCGTTGAGCCGTTTTTGTAGCTTTCAACTTTATGGCGGATGGTTAAAAATATGATATACACGCCGCTGACGAAACGCGCCGCAGAAATCGCGTACAATGCGCATATGGGGCAGAGGGATAAGGCCGGCATGCCGTACATTTTTCATCCCTATCATGTGGCGGAACAGATGAAGGACGAAATGACGGTCTGCGCAGCGCTGCTGCATGATGTCGCCGAAGATACGGCGGTCACGCTCGAAGAGCTGGCGAAAGAATTTCCGCCGCAGGTCATCGAGGCGCTGCGCCTTCTGACGCACGATCCGAAGGACGATTATATGGATTACGTCGCAAAGATCAAAGGAAATCCGATCGCGAGGGCGGTGAAGATCGAAGATCTGAAGCATAACTCCGACATATCGAGGATGTCAAAGGATTCGCCTTTGTACGAAAGGGCGCTCTCCCTCCGCAAAAAGTATGCGGCGGCTCTCGCCTTGCTCGAAAAATAAAGCGGGCGCCGCAGCATGCGGCTGTATACTTCCGCAAAAAAGGACGAAAATCAAGTGGCAGATAAATTTTCATTCGAAGTCATCAAAACAGATCCCGAAACGGGCGCAAGGGCGGGAATCTTCCATACCCCGCACGGCGATATCGAAACGCCCGTATATATGTCCGTCGGCACGCAGGCGACCGTAAAGGGCGTTCTGCCGCGCGACCTGAAGGAGGCGGGCTCGCAGATCATCCTCGCGAACACCTATCACCTGTATATGCGACCGGGGCACGAACTCGTCAAGGCGGCGGGGGGGATCCATAAGTTCATGAATTGGGACAGGCCCATCCTCACCGACAGCGGCGGGTTTCAGGTGTTTTCGCTCGCAAAACTCAACAACATCAAAGACGAAGGCGTGTGGTTCAATTCGCACATCGACGGCAGCAAACACTTTTTCACGCCCGAAAAGGTGATGGAGATCGAAAACGCGCTGGGCGCGGATATCATCATGCAATTCGACGAATGCAGCGAGTACGGCGTAGACCATAAGTACGCCGAACGCGCGCTCGACCGAACGGTGCGCTGGCTGGAGCGGTGCGCAAAGGCGCATAAAAACGAAGATCAGGCGCTCTTTCCCATCGTGCAGGGCAATTTTTACAAGGATCTGCGCCTTGCGAGCGTGGAGGCGGCAAAGCCGTTCGCCAAGTACGGCCTCGGCATCGGCGGCCTTTCGGTGGGGGAACCCAAGCCGCTCATGTACGAACTTTTAGACGCCATGCAGCCCGTTCTGCCGGCGAACGTTCCGCGCTATCTGATGGGGGTGGGCAGCCCCGACTGCCTTATCGAAGGGGTGATGCGCGGCATCGACATGTTCGACTGCGTGCTCGCCACCCGCGTCGCGCGCAACGGCACGGCGCTCACGTCGAAAGGCAAAGTGGTCGTGCGCAACGCCGCGTATAAGGAGGATTTCACCCCGCTGGACGACGAGTGCGACTGTTACTGCTGCAAGCATTACACGAAGGCGTACCTGCGCCATCTCGTGAACGCGGGCGAGATGCTCTCGTCGATGCTCCTTTCCCTGCACAATATCACCTTTCTCAACCGCTTGATGAAAGATCTCCGCCGCGCCATTTTGGAGGGCGGATTAAAGGAATTCCGCGAAGAATTTTACGCGAAGTACGGCGGCAACTGAGCAAAATTTTCTGCCGCATTGTGTCGAAAGGGCGAAATTTCGGGCATTTGCAAAGATTTTATCCGGAAACGGCGGCAAAACAGTTGCCAAAATTTTGCAAAAAAGTTATTATATTGGTAACCGTAAACCAGCGTATATAAAGGAGAATAAAACCATGCTATTCAATCTTTTGGCGGAAGGGGATTCCGGAACGAATTGGACGAGTTATATCCCGATCATCATTATCGTATTGCTGCTCGTCGCGTTTTTCGTGTGGTCTTACATTTCTCAGAAAAAGAAACAGAAAGCTTTCAACGACACGGTGAACGCCGTCAAGCCCGGCAGCAAAGTCAAAACCATCGGCGGCATCGTCGGCGAAGTGGTCGAAGTGGACGACGCGGAAGGCACTTTCGTGTTGAAGACGGGCGACAGCGAAGGGAATTACAGCTACATGAAGTTCGATAAGCAGGCCATCTATCAGACGGATGCCAAACCCGAACCCGCGCCCGAAAAGCAGGAGAAGGCCGAGGAGCCCGCCGCAAGCGAACAGGCGCCGAGCGAAGCGCCCGCCGAACCTTTCGAAGAGGGAAAGGAGGCGGCCGAGCAGGTCGAAGAAAAGGACGATAAAGAGGATAAATAATTCCTCGCAAAAACGGAATAAACGCAAAACCCTCCGCATAGAGATAAGATAGATTTCTTGCGGAGGTTTTTTTATGCGCAGCGAAAGCGGCCGCGCGGCGGCAGAAGTGGGGAAAGGCATCGCGCTATCGGCGGTATTCACGCTCGCGATGGTGCTCGTGTTCGCCCTCTTTATCAAATTGTTTTCCGTCGGTTCCTCGGTCATTCTCCCCGTGAACCAGGTCATCAAAGTAGTGTCCATCTTTTTGGGCTGTTTTTTGTGTATCCGCCCCGGCAAGAGCGCCGTCAAGGGCGCAATTTGCGGGCTCGGTACCGTCATCGTAACCTATTTTTTGTTCGCGATCATCGCGGGGGAAATATCGTTCGGCTGGGGCAACGTGCTCGATCTCGCGTTCGGCGCGCTCGCCGGCTTGATCAGCGGCGCCATCTGCGCGCTCGCCAAGGGCAGGCAGTGATCTGCGCTTAAAATTATTTCACAGACGATATCTCGCAAAAACGCTTGCAATTTTTTCCTCGGTATATTATAATCAAAGGGAAGAAAAAATTTGACGGCAAGGAGAACAGCGATGAATAAGATCAAAACGATCGCCCGCCCCGCCCAGAAAAAGGTCACGGGCTGCGGCGAATGCAGAAGCACCTGCCAATCCGCTTGCAAAACGAGCTGCACGGTCGGCAATCAGTCCTGCGAGAGGATTTCGAGGGAAAACGATCCCGAAAAGAATAACTGATTTATCGAAAATTTGTTTAAGGAGCAGAGTTTCTGCTCCTTAAATTATGTTTCCGCAAAAATCAGCGGCGCGCCGAAAATTTTACGGCGGCGTTTGAACGGCGGTGTCGCCCTTAAATCGGGCGAAAGGTTTTTATCTCTTTCAAAAAGCTTTCGCCGAGCGAGGTTTTTTCTATGGTTCACGTTTTTAATTTCAAAGATAAGTATTACATATTCGATACGGGCAGCTCGTCGCTGCACGAGTGCGACGAAAAGTGCGCCCTTATCCTGCGCGAAAAGCTGGGAGAAAAGGCGGATACCTCCGCCATCACTCCCGAAGAACGCGGAGAGTACGAGGCGGACCTTGCCGAATTGCAGGCGCAGGGGCTTCTGTTCGCGGAGGAGGTCAAGGCGTACCCCGTCAAATCCAACGAGGTCAAGGCGCTGTGCCTGCACATCTGCCACGACTGCAACCTGCGCTGCAAGTACTGCTTCGCCGACGAGGGCGCCTACCATGCCCGGCGCGAGTTCATGAGTTTAGAAGTCGCCAAAAAGGCGATCGACTTCCTCATCGAAAATTCGGGCAACCGCAAGATTCTCGAAACGGACTTCTTCGGCGGCGAACCGCTGATGAATTTCGACGTCGTGAAAGAGACGGTTTACTACGCCAAGGAGCAGGCGGCAAAGCGGGGCAAAAAGTTCCTGTTCACCCTCACCACGAACGGGCTGCTGCTCAAAGACGATATCGCCAAATTTCTCAACGAGGAGATGGAAAACGTCGTTTTGAGTTTGGACGGGCGGAAAGAGGTACATGACGCCGTGCGCAAGACGGCGAACGGCAAGGGCAGCTTCGACCTCGTCATCGAAAACATCAAAAATTTTGTCAAGATCCGCGGCGACAAAAATTACTACGTTCGCGGCACTTTCACGGCGAAGAACCTCGATTTTTCCAAAGACGTGCTCTTTTTGGCGGATAACGGGTTCGACAGCATCTCGATGGAGCCCGTCGTTACCGACATCCCCGATCTGGAGATCACCAAGGACATGCTCTCTGAGGTCTGCGCCGAGTACGATGCGCTGTGCGACGCCTACTTAAAGCGCGAGGCGGAGGGGAAGGGTTTTAATTTCTTCCATTTCAACGTCGATTTGGAGGGCGGCCCCTGCCTTGCCAAGCGCGTGAGCGCGTGCGGCGCTGGCAACGAGTATTTCTCCGTCGTCCCGAACGGGGACATTTATCCCTGCCATCAGTTCGCGGGCGATCCCTCTTTTAAGATGGGCAACGTGTTCGAGGGCAAGCTGGACGAGGAGATCCGCGGCAAGTTCAAAAATTCCTGCCTGTTCACGCGGCAGAAGTGCGATTCGTGCTTTGCGAAATTCATTTGCAGCGGCGGTTGCAGCGCGAACAACTACCACTACAACGGCGACATCAACATCCCGTACGAGATGACCTGCGAGATGATGAAAAAGCGCACCGAAAACGCCATGCACATCCTCGCCGAGCGCAAGCGCCGCAAGGGAGAGATCTGATTCGAACAGGGTGCTTTTCGGCGAAAAAAGGTCGTTTTCGAGCGGAAACAGGAGCTTTTATGGTCAAAAAAGGGAAAAACGTGTTTATCCACGAGCGCGCATACGTCGCCGGCGAAGTAACGCTGGGGGAGGGCGCCAACATTTGGTGCGGCGCCTGCATCCGCGGCGACATCGCGCCCGTTTTTATCGGGAAAAACACCAACGTGCAGGACAATGCAACGGTGCATGTCGGATACGGTTCCCCCGCCGTTTTGGGCGATAACGTTACGGTGGGGCACAACGCGGTGGTGCACGGCTGCACGGTCGGAAACAACGTGCTCATCGGCATGGGTTCGGTCGTTTTAGACGGCGCGAAGATCGGGAATAATTGTCTCATCGGCGCGGCAACGCTCATACCGCAGCGCAAGGAGATTCCCGCCGGCAGCCTCGTATTCGGCAATCCCTTCCGCATCGTGCGGCAGCTGACGGAAGAGGAGATCGCGGGGATAACGCGCAACGCGGAGGAATACCTTCGCCTCGCGGAGCGGTACTCCAAAGAGGATATATGAACGTGTAACGAGGGGAAAGCCGTTCGGGTTTTCCCTCAGCTCACGAAAAATTCTTTTGACAGCTCAAAAGAATTTTTGTGAACAGCATAAAACGATTACCTGCGCGCGGCAAAACCGCGTTTTTGCCGAAGCACACTCAATTTGCGCGCGAGCGCCTCCGCGGTGTACGGTTTTAATAATCACTTGAAAAGGGCAAAACGACGCTTTTGCCCTTTTCCCCCGATTTGCCGATACTTCGGCTCACGGAAGGGGGTGAAGTTGCGGCATTTAAATAATATGTGTGCCCCTTAATATGCCGCAACGAGGGGAAAGCCGTTCGGGTTTCCCCTCGACTCACGAAAAATTCTTTTGACAGCTCAAAAGAATTTTTGTGAACAGCTTTTTTATGATAATCCCGTAAAAATACAGAAATTGCGATAATTTACACTTGACTAAATTTGCATTCTTTATTATAATTATTGAGTATATTTCTTTTCAAAGACATTTTGATTGGAACGGATATTCGAACTAATTACAGTTGCAGGAGGAGGCAATGGGCAAGAAGAAGTCGGCGGCGCTGATCATTCTGATAACCGTGGTGCTCGTGGGGCTCATCTTTATGAGTGTCGCTACGTTCCCGGTTTCCGACGTGAATCGATACAATTCGCTGCTCAGCATCATCGATTTGGGTTCCGACCTAGGGGGCGGATATACAGCCGTATATTATCCCGAAGGCGTCATTTCGCAGGAAGAGTACAACAGGCTCGTTGAAAACTACAATTCCGCGGTAGAGGAAGGCGAAAATGCGGATGATCCCGCAGATCTGTATAAGCCGTATAAGGGCATCTATCTCTCCGTAGAGGATAACGTATACGACGAAACGGCGGAGGACGGCGTTTCGCAGGATTTCCGCACGGAGTTCGAGAGCGCTTTCCGCGCCCTGCAATACAGGTTTGAACAGAAGAGCTATTCGGCATATTCCGTCAAACTGCAAGACGATTTTACCATCCGCGTAGACGTGCCGTATACCGATGAAAACGCGAGCAATATGTTTACGATGATGTCCTACGGCGGCAATCTTCTGTTTACGGACGGCAGTTCCAACGAAATGGAGATAACTTCCGAATATGTCACGGGGGCGCGCGTCGTGAATGCGACGAACGGCTACGGCGTCTCCATCGATTTTACGAGCGAGGGGCGCCAGGCGTTCAACAGCCTCACCTCCGCCATGGTCAGTTCTTCGAGCGATGACAGCAGTTCGAGCAGCAGCACGTCTTCCACCCTCTATATACAGATGGGCGGGAATGACCTTTTGTCCAACGGCATCTCCATCAGTTCCGCCGTCGACGAAAGTTCTTTCGCGTTCAGCGGTGCCTTTACCGAACGCGGCTCGGCGGAAACGCTCGTTGCCGTCATCAATTCCGCGCTCAACGAGGATTACTTTTTTGATATCGGGCTTACGGTGCCTTCCGCGGAGATCTCCGAATTTGCGCCTACGATGGGCGAGAATGCCGCGCTGATCGCGGCCGTCGTCATCGGCGTGCTCATCGTCGCGATGATCGTGTTCTCCCTCATCAAATATAAGGGGATGGGCTTGGCGCACGTATACGGATTTTTGACGTATGCGGTCGCGCTCGTGCTCTGCCTCGCCCTCATTGAAACCATTCAGTTAACGGCGGCGGGCATCGTGGCGATCATGCTGTCCGCGTCGCTCATGGTCTGGTTCAATTGGTATGCGTTCAAAAACATCCGCGACGAATTTGCGACGGGCAAAACGCTCACCGCGTCCGTCAAGGCGGGGTATAAAAAGAGCCTTGCGTTCACCATCGACGCGCACATCGTTCTGCTGATCCTTTCGGCGGCGCTGTGCCTCATCTCGACGGGAACGGTGTTCTACGCGGCGCTTATTTTCGTGCTCGGCACGGTGATTTCGGCGGCCTGCACGCTCGCGCTCACGCGGTTCTATCTGTATATGTTCCTGGCACAACCGAAAAATAAAATAGCTTTCTGCAATCTGAAGAGGGAGGAAACGGAAGATGAGTAAGGCTGTTTCCAAAAAGAATCTCTTTGTATGCCTCGCGATCAGTTTGGTCATTCTGATCGTCGGCGCGGTCATCTTCGGGATCTTCGGCTTTAATGCCGATTCCACCGCGGCCGACTATGATTCGATCGTCATTACGGACACGCTGTACGAATTCCGTGATGATAACAAAGACAATAATGAGCGCGAACAATTGAATGCTCTGTACGAGAGCGCCATCGAAGACGCGGGTTTCACCGTAGTGGATACTTGTGGATTTGATTCTTCTATGGGGAAGATATGGGAATACCGCGTAACGGGCGAGCCCTCCGCGCAGACGTTTGTGGCAGATATTCAAACGGCGATCGACAATTCGGAAATCGAAAATACCGATAACTCGATCATCACCGTCAGCTATCACGAAGTCGCAACGCAGCCGCATTACGAGTTTATCTGGCGCACGGCGGTCGGCGGCGCGGTGGCGGTCGTATTGCTGTTCGCGTATGTGGCGATCCGCTTCAAGGTCGGCATGGGCGTGACCGCGCTCATCGCCGCCGTGCACGATGTTTTGCTTACCCTCGCCGTCGTGGCGCTCCTGCGTATCCCGGCGGGCGCGACGCTCGTCGGCGTTGCGGCATTCTCGCTGCTCCTTTCCGCGATCTTGAATCTCATCGTGTTCGGCAGAATGCGCAGCGATTTCCGTTCGGACGAGCGGAAAGACCTGCCCGCGCGCGAAGGCGTGGCGCTTTCGGTCAAAGACAGCCGTAAAAACGTATTTATCGTCTGCATCCTGCTCGCCGTGCTGTGCCTGTGCCTCGGCGTCGTGGGTGTGATCATCGGGTTCGATCTGACGTCCGTCATGTTGAGCGCTTTGATGGCGATCGTCGTTTCGGCGTATTCGTCGCTCTTGCTCTCGCCCGCGATTTACGCGAGCATCAAGGAAAGATCCGATGCGAAGCGCGCGGAAAAGGCAAAATACAATTATGCCTCCGAAAAAAAGAGAGAAAAAGAGGAAAAGATGGCCGAAAAAGAGGCGAAAGCAGTCGAAAGAAAGGCGCCCGCAGGCGGATCCAACTGATATTATAAGGATATATGCAAAAGGCGGGAATTTTCCCGCCTTTGTTTTTTTGGATAAACTTCCCTGTCGTTGCGAACAAGTAGGGGCTGTGCCTGTCAATTACAAACAAACGGGAGAAAATGCTGTTCCCCTCCGTTATAACTAAGAGGCGAAAGCGGCTTTTCCCGTTTTGGCAGGGGCAGGGATCGCTGCGCCCCCGTTATCGGTCTAAAAAGGATAAAAAGCGTTTTTGCCCGTCGATAGGGGCAAGGGGAAAAGCGATGGCGCGCGGCATTCCGTGCGGAAAAATACGTTGCCGAACGGTCGCGTTCGGGGTTCGAGGTGGAATGAAAAAGATAACGGCGGAATACCGCTACACGGCCGAACAACTCAATCGCGTGCGCGAACTCGCAAATGCGTGCGGCCTGCGTGAGATCACGGCAAAGATCCTGTTTTCGCGCGGGATAGACACGCCCGAAAAGGCAAAGCGGTTCCTTTCTCCCTCCAAGGCGAACTTTCTCTCTCCCTTTCTGATGCGCGGGATGCGCGAATTGAAGGCCGCCGTCGACGAGGTGAAGGAACGGGGCGGCCTCGTTGCGGTGTTCGGGGATTACGATGCCGACGGTATCGGCGCGGCGTCTATACTTTTAGCCGCGCTCAAACAGTACGGAGTGCGCGCCTATGCGCGCATACCTGAGCGCAGCGAGGGGTACGGTATGTCCGTCGAAACGCTGCGCGAGATCATCGACGGGCAGTCTCCCGACCTCATCGTTACGGTCGATTGCGGCGTATCCAACCGCGAGGAGGTGGAATACATCAAGTCGCGCGGCGTGCGCGTCGTCGTTACCGACCACCACGAACTGCCCGACGTACTGCCCGATTGCGTCGTCGTCAACCCCAAATTGGAGGACGATTATCCTTACGATAACCTTTGCGGCGCGGGCGTCGCGTTCAAGATCGCCTGCGCGCTTTTGGGCGAGGCAGCGTATCCGCTGTTGGACCTTGCCGCCGTTTCCACCGTGGCGGACAGCGTTCCGCTGGTGGGGGAGAACCGCGATATCGTGTACGAGGGGCTCAAACTCATCAATTCCCGTCCCCGACCCGCGCTCAAACATTTGCTTGCGGGGAAAAAGGACGAGATCACCGCGCAGTCGCTCGCGTTTACCGTCGCGCCGCGTGTGAACGCCGCGGGCAGGATGGGAGACGCGAACAGTGCGCTCAAACTCTTTACGGCGGAAAAGGAATCGGATATCTACGACCTTGCCTGCCGCCTCAACGAATTCAATATCGAGCGGCAGCAGGTCTGCGACGAAGTGTACCGCAGCGCGAAGGAACAGATCGCCCGCGAAGGCGGCGCGTACGGCAATATCATCATGCTGTGCGACGAGAGCTGGAGCACGGGGCTGGTCGGCATCGTCGCGGCGCGCATCGCGGAGGAATTCAACCGCCCCGCCATTCTGTTCGTCAAGCGCGGGGATATGCTCAAAGGCTCGGCGCGCACCATCGAAACGGTCAACATCTACGAGGCGCTGAAAAGCTGTTCGGAGTATATCGAAGAATTCGGCGGCCATGCGCAGGCGGCGGGCGTCAATGTCCGCGCGGAGAATTTCGAACTTCTCAAGCGCGCGATGGACGATTACCTCGGAGAAACGTACACGCAGGAGGATTTCGCGCCCGTACTGCACGTCTGCGAGGAGATCGATTGCAAAATGGATATCGGGCTGGTGCGCGAGCTGGAGCTGTTGGAGCCGTGCGGCGTTGGCAACAAAAAGCCGCTGTTCTCGCTCGCGGCGGGCGGGCTGAGCGCGCGTCGGCTCAAAGACGGTTCCCCGCACATCGCGATCAAGACGGATGCGTTGGAACTCGTTTGGTTCGGCGGCGAAAAGGCTCTGCCTCTGCTCGAATCGGATATCCCCAAGCGGCTCGTGTTCGAATGCGGCATTTCCAAATTCCGCGGCGAGGAGAGCGCGCGCGGGCTGGTGCGCGACATGGTTTGCGGCGGCGAGCTCGACGAGAGCGCCCGCCTGTACTGTTTCCGCAACGACCTGCAGCGCCTGAAAGAGGCGGCTCCCGCCCTGTCCGTCCTGTACGAAGGGGAGGAGGACTTGCGCTGCCGCCTCCGCGCGGCGCGCGCCGCGTGCGGGTACGGCCTGCTCGCCGTGTGTTCGGAGGATATCCCTCCGCAGTTTGCCGACGACGTGCGCGGGCTTGACGTCGATCTGTTCCGCCCCGGCGTGCGCAATGCGGGAAACGCGGTGCTCATATCCCCCGCGCCCGACGCGGAGATCGGCCTGTACCGCGATATCCTCTTTCTCGACCGCCCCGCCGATTTCAACATTGCGGCGCTCGCGGGCAAAAAAATTGTTGTCAACCGCGAAGTTTGCGGGTATAATAGTATTGCGCAGTTGGAGACCTCGCGGGAGGTGATGGGCGAACTGTACCGCGCCCTCCGCAGCGGGTTGAAAGGGGAAGACAGCGTTTCCGCCGCCCTCTCCGCTCAGACGGGTTTTGCGCCCCGGCAGGTGATCTTCGCCGTCGAGGTGTTCTCCGAACTCGGCCTGTTCCGGTTTGAAAAGGGGCGCCTTTCCGCCGTAAAGGGGAAAAAGACGGAGCTGAACCGTTCCCGCATCTATACCGCCGTCTGCGCGATAAAGGAAAAGCGATGAATACCGTTTTGCAGATGATCTATGACAATTATACGGGGCAGGACAGGGAACTTTTGATCCGCGCCTACCGCTACGCCGAGGAGGCGCATTCGGGGCAAAAGCGCGCCTCCGGCGAGGCGTACTTCATCCACCCGTGCGCCGTGGCGCAGATCCTCATCGAGCTGGGGCTGGACAGCGCGACGGTCGCCGCCGCCTTTTTGCACGACGTCATCGAGGATACCCCCGTTACCGAGGAGGATATCCGCCGCGATTTCGGCGACGAGATATTGCGTCTCGTTTCGGGCGTAACGAAATTGGATAAGATCGTCTTTAAGTCGCGCGAGGAGGAAGAGGCGGAAAATTTCCGCAAAATTTTCGTCGCGATGGCGAAGGATATCCGCGTCATCATCATCAAACTCGCCGACCGCCTGCACAATATGCGCTCGCTCAACTTCCTTTCCAAGGAGCGGCAGGTCAAAATGGCGCAGGAAACGCTGGATATCTACACCCCGCTCGCGGGCAGGCTCGGTATTTCGCAGATCAAGTGCGAATTGGAAGATCTGTGTCTGAAATACCTCGAACCGGAGGCGTACGAGTATCTCGTCGAAAATATCCATCAAAAGCTGTACGAGCGGCACAACTTCGTCGATTTTGTCGTAAAAGAGATCAAAAACATATTGGAGGAGAGCAAAATACAGGGCGAAGTGTTCGGCCGCCCCAAGCACTTTTATTCCATCTATAAAAAGATGAAGACGCAGAACAAGACGCTCGACCAGATCTACGACCTGACGGCGGTGCGCGTCATCGTCAACACGGTAGACGAGTGTTACGAGGTGTTCGGCAAGATACACAAGCGCTGGAAACCCATCCCCGGACGCATCAAAGATTACATCGCCACCCCCAAGGCGAACATGTACCAATCGCTGCACACGACGGTCGTTACCAACTTCGGGCAGCCGTTCGAAATTCAGATACGCACCTTCGAGATGCACCGCACCGCCGAGTTCGGTATCGCGGCGCATTGGAAATACAAGGAGAAAAAAGCGGAGGATACTTCCTTTACCGAGCGGCTCTCGTGGATCCGCGAAGTGCTCGATTGGGAGGGCGGGTTGAAGGATTCCAAGGAATTCGTGCAATCGCTCAAAACGGAGCTGTATTCCAACGAGCTTCTGGTCTTTACTCCCAAGGGCAAGGTCATCTCCCTGCCGAAGGACGCCACGCCCATCGACTTCGCGTACGCCATTCACAGCGAAGTGGGCAACCGCTGCACGGGCGCGCGCGTCAATTCCAAAATCGTGCCGCTCAATTCCACGTTGCAGACGGGCGACGTGGTGGAAATACTCACCTCTGCCAATTCCAAGGGCCCTTCGTGGGATTGGCTGAAAATCGTCAAGTCGTCGAGCGCGCGCGCCAAGATCAAACAGTTTTTCCGCCGCGAGATGAAAGAGGAAAACGTAAAACTCGGCAAAAGTATGCTCGAATCGGAGGCAAAGCGCCGCGGGTACAGCCTTTCGGATATCCTCACCGAGGAGAGTTTTGCCAAGGTTTCCGAAAAGTTTTCCTTTTCCTCGCAGGACGAAATGTTCGCCTCCGTCGGCTACGGCGCGATCACCGTCAATCAGGTTCTGTTCAAGCTCATCGATTTCTATAAAAAGGAGATACCCAAACCCGCCATATACCGCGGCGAAACGACGGGCGATTCGAGCGGCGTCATCGTCAAGGGCATGAGCGGCCTGCTCACCCGCTTTGCGGGCTGCTGCAATCCCGTTCCCGGCGACGAGATCGTTGGGTTCGTGTCGCGCGGCAGGGGCGTCGTCATCCATCGCGCCGATTGCCCGAACATCAAAAACCTCGAAACGGAGGAAGGGCGCATCCTGCCCGCCGAATGGGCGGCAGGCGGCAGCGGCAGGTTCGTCGCGGGCATCGTCATTAAAGCGAAGGATCAGGGTGTGGCGCTCTCCGTGCTCACTTCCGTCGTGTCCGATATGCGCCTGATGATCACGGGCGTCAATTCCCGCTTCGATAAGAATAAAGACGCCGTTATCGAGGCGAACATCCGCCTGAACGGCAGAGAGGATATCGATTTATTGATTAAGAAGATTCGTTCCGACGAGCGCATCGACGAGGTGTTCCGCACGGCGACGAAATAGTTCACGAAAAGGTTCTCGCATTTCTCGCCGAGCTGTCGGCTGCGAAATGCCGAGAGTTTGAGGGGAAACCCGAGCGGTTTTCCCCTCAGCGACGCGCCTTTTCAGGGCACACCGTAAATATGCGCGTCGCTTTCACCCTTTCCGTGAGCCGAGGTATCGGCAAATTGAGTGAAAAAGACAAAAGCGTGGTTTTGCCTTTTTCGAGAAATTATCAAAACAGCGATTTTGGAACGCGCTTATTATAAATTGTTTGCGGGGAAATTGTCATTTCGAGCGGAGCGCGGCGGGAGCCGGACGGAGTGAAAAGCGAAGCCGCGCGCAGTCGAGAAATCTCTCGAAAAATGCAGTCATTGCTGTTTTTTGTGCGGGCGATGAATGTAAGGGCATATTTGTTACAGAGATTTCTCCACGCGTTGCGCTTGGTTTTCGGCAAAGCCGAAAGCGGTGCGCTCGTTTTCGCCATTGCAAGCAAGTGAAAGCCTCGCGCACCTACTGCCGCAGAGAGAAAACCGAACACAGAGCCGCAGGAAATGCGGCGAATGTTGGGTTTTCTCTGAAATCAAGCGAATCGCAGCATCTCTTTTGCGAGATTCGCGCGAAGGATAAAATAATTACTCGCGCAAGCAGAGTCGCGCCTCTGCGCCGGCGCACCCAAATTGCAAACACTTTTGCTTTTGCAGGAAAGGTGAGCCGCGGCATTTTAATAATATGTGTGCCCTTAATTATGCCGCGGCGAGGAAAACTCCGATTGACCTGAGCAAAGCGAGGGCAATGGGGTTGTCCTGAAAATCACGACTTTTTGTTTTGTCAGCTCAAAACAAAAAGTGTGAACGGAAATAATTTCTCGCAAAAACGGAAATCGCAATTTTCGTTTTTGCCCCCGATATGCCGAAAGGCATATGCGGAAAAAGTGAATTTGCGCGCATAAAGGTATGAGAGCCCTAAAAAAGCGCGCAAAGAGAGAAAACAGGCGGTCAGCGGCAAAGTCGCGTGCCCGCGGGTTTTCTCTGAAATCAAGCGAATCGCAGCATCTCTTTTGCGAGATTCGCGCGAAGGAAATTTTTTTTATGACTATCTTCACGATCCCCGCGGGTGTTTTGCGGGCCAATTCCTATATCGTTACCGAAGACGGCAAGAGCGCCGTGCTCATCGACTGCGGCGGCAAAGAACCGCTCGCTTTTGCCGAGCAAAAGGGCATAAAAATTGAGTATGTTCTCCTTACCCACGGGCATTTCGACCATATCGGCGGCTGTGCGGCGTTGCAGGCGGCGGGAGCAAAGATCGGCTGCCTTGCCGAGGAGGAAAAACTCGTCGGCTCTCCCGCCGATCTCTCCGCCGCGATGGGTATACCCGTCGAGCCCTTCCGCCTCGATTTTACTTTCCGAGATGGCGAAGTTCTCGATTTGTGCGGTATGCGATTTTCCGTCATTGCTACGCCCGGACACACGCAGGGCGGGTGCTGTTTCTTGTGCGGCGATTCCCTGTTCACCGGCGACACCCTCTTTTACGAGAGCGTCGGCCGCACCGATTTCCCCGGCGGGAGCGCGGCGCAGCTTCGCCAAAGCGTGCAGGCACTCCTCGCGCTCGAAGGGGACAAAACGGTATACCCCGGTCACGACGAACCGACGACCCTTTCGCATGAGCGAAAATTCAACCCCTTTGCATAATAGTTCTCGCATTTTTCGCCGGGCTGTCGGCTGCGAAATGCCGAGAATTTAAAGGGAAACCCCTTGTTTCGTACTTTAAAAATATCTGTTCAGCGGCAGCTTTTTAGCCGCTGTTTTCGTGAATAAGGTGTTGATTTTATGTTAACTACGAATACGGAATTTCTGCATCCCGAGCTCATGGACGTGGTGCGGCTGTTCGGGGAAAGCGTTCCCGACGTCGCCCACAACTTCCTGTATGCGGAAAACAACTTCATCAATACGGTGCTCATCGGCGGCAAAGAATACGATTTCTGCGAGCGGCATTCCTGCTGCGGCGAGATCGAATTCAAGCGCTACGCCAAACGATTCGCAAAGCTCGCCGTGTACGAGGCTCTGCGCAAAGAGACGGGCAGGAGCATGCCGTGGGGCGCGCTTACGGGCATCCGTCCCACCAAGCTCGCCTATGCCGAGCTGGAGGCGGGCAGGCCCTTCGAGCCGATGTTCGAAAAATTCGGCGTATCCCCCGAAAATATCGCCCTCGTGCGCTCCGTTTTGCAATCGCAGGAGGGCATCTACTCCAAGGAGGAGGGCGCGGCGGACTTGTACATCGGCATCCCGTTCTGCCCGTCCAAGTGCAACTACTGCTCCTTCATTACGGCGGATATCAGTAAAACGGGGCAGTACGTCGGAGACTATCTGACCGCGCTCGAACAGGAAATTGCCTCCTGCCGCGGGCTGTACAGGAGGCTGAAAAGCGTATATATCGGCGGAGGGACGCCCCTCGTCTTATCCGAGGAGGAACTTGTCCGCGTGCTTGAGGCAGCCGCGCCGTTTGCGGCGGACGCGGGCGAATATACCGTCGAGGCGGGGCGGCCGGACGTGTTCACCGACGAAAAACTGCAGCTTTTGAAAGATTACGGCGTCACGCGCATCTGCGTCAACCCGCAGAGCTTCTGCGACGCGACATTGGAGCGTATCGGCAGAAAGCATACGAGTGCGGATATCTACCGCGCCTACGAAATGGCGCGAAAGTTCGGGTTCGACGTCAATTTCGACCTCATCGCGGGGCTCACAGGCGAAACCTGCGAGGAGTTCGAGGAAAGCGTAGACAGGGCGATCGCGCTCTCGCCCGAAAACATCACCGTGCACACGCTGTGCCTGAAAAAGGGCGCGCAGCTCAAAGAGGAGGAGTCCTTTCTGAACGTGGAGCGCATCCAGGAGATGATCGCCTATTCGCGCGAACGGCTGAGCCAAAGCGGGTACGTTCCGTACTATATGTACCGCCAGAAGTACATGGCGGGCAACTGCGAGAACACGGGATGGACGAAGCCGGGCAAGGCGTGCGTGTACAACGTGGACGTGATGGAGGAGATCACCGACAACCTCGCCTGCGGCGCGAACGCGGTGGGCAAAAAGATCTTCCCGAATGAGGGCCGCATCGAGCGGCAGGGCGCCCCGAAGGATATCCCGACCTATATCAAAAAGATCGACGGCATCATTGCGGGCAAGCGCGCATTGTTCGGCGGGAAATGAGCAAAAGATCAAACAATATCTTTTTGAACAGATTTTCCGTTGCGGGCGAGAAACAGTTTACAAGCACCGCGATTTATGCTAAAATGTAACTGTACGCAATCAAAGCCGAGCGGTTCTCCTCGCCGCGCTTTGTTTCGCGCAAATAAAATTTATTTCCAAGGAGTAAAACAATGGAAAAGGAAAAGAAAACCCAGATCATCGACGAGTTCAAGCGTCACGACGGCGACACCGGTTCTTCCGAAGTGCAGATCGCTCTTCTCACCGAGCGCATCAACCACCTCAACGAGCACCTCAAAGAGCACCCGCACGACAACCACAGCCGCCGCGGTCTTTTGAAAATGGTCGGCCAGCGCCGCGGCCTGCTCGACTATATCAAATCCAAGGACATCGAGAAGTACAGGGAAATCGTTGCCCGCTTGGATCTGCGTAAATAATCGATTATTTAAGGGCGGAACATGCGTTCGGCCCTTTTATAAATTGCGCCGGGCAAGGGCCCCTCGCAAAAAGAACAAAGAGTAAGGAGTGTACAATGACAAAAAATTTCAGACAGTTTGAAACGGAAGTCGGCGGCAGGAAAGTCATCGTCGAAACGGGGAAATATGCCGAACAGGCAAACGGTTCCTGCGTCGTCCGCTGCGGCGATACCGTCGTCATGGTCAACGTTACCATGTCCGAAACGCCGCGCGAAGGCATGGATTTCTTCCCCCTGCAGGTGGATTTCGAAGAGAAGATGTATGCGGTAGGCAAGATCCCCGGCGGGTTCAAAAAGCGCGAGGGCAGGGCGAGCGACAAGGGTATCCTCACGTCGCGCCTTATCGACAGGCCCATCCGCCCGCTGTTCCCCAAGGGGCTGTATAACGACGTCGTGGTCATCGCGACCGCGCTCTCCGTCGATACGAACATCCCGCCCGAACCGTTCGCAATGATGGGCAGCTCGATCGCTTTGAGCATTTCCGATATCCCCTGGGCAGGCCCCACGGGTTCGGTGCAGGTCGGCCTGGTCGACGGGCAGTACGTCATCAACCCTGACAACGCGCAGCGCGAAAAGAGCGTTTTGAATCTCGGCCTTTCGGGCACGAAAGACGCCATCATGATGGTCGAGGCGGGCGCGAAGGAGATCTCCGACGAAGAGATGGTCGGCGCGATCCTGTTCGGCCACGAGGAAATCAAAAAGCAGTGCGCGTTCATCGAGCAGATCCAAAGGGAGATCGGCAAACCCAAGCGCCAGATGGAGCTGTACCATGTTCCCGAAGATATCGACGCCGCGGTGCGTGCGTACGCCTCCGACATGCTGGACAAGGCGCTCGACGAGTATGACCGCCAGGCGCGCGAAGAAAAGCAGAACGAAGTCGAAAAGGATGTTTTGGCACACTTTGCCGACACTTATCCCGACAAGGCGCGCGAAATCAAGGACAGCCTGTACTATCTGACCAAAGAGAAAGTCCGCGCGAAGATTTTGGATAAAGGCATCCGCCCCGACGGGCGCAGCCTCAAAGAGATCCGTCCCATTTGGTGCGAAACGGGCGTTCTGCCCCGCGTGCACGGTTCGGCGGTGTTCACCCGCGGTCAGACGCAGGTGCTTTCCACCTGCACCCTCGGCACCCTGTCCGAAGTGCAGAAGCTGGACGGTTTGGACGACGAAACTTCCAAGCGCTATATGCACCAATACAATTTCCCCGGCTATTCCACGGGCGAAGCGAAGGGTCTCAAAAGCCCCGGCCGCCGCGAGATCGGCCACGGCGCCCTCGCGGAGCGCGCGCTCGAACCCGTCGTTCCCAGCGCCGAGGAATTCCCGTACGCCATCCGCATGGTGTCCGACGTCATGAGCTCGAACGGCTCCACGTCGCAGGCGAGCGTCTGCGGCTCCACGCTGGCGCTCATGGATGCGGGCGTTCCCATCAAGGCTCCCGTTGCGGGCTGCGCGATGGGGCTCATCAAGGATACGAACAGCGACCGCGTTGCGATTTTGACGGATATTCAGGGACTTGAAGACTTCCTCGGCGACATGGACTTCAAGGTCGCGGGTACCGAAAAGGGCATCACCGCCATTCAGATGGATATTAAGATCAAGGGCATTTCCGAGGATATTCTCCGCCGCGCCATCGCGCAGGCGAACGAGGGCAGGCAGTTCATCCTGCACAAGATGCTCGACGTGTTGCCTCAGCCGCGCGCAGAGCTTTCCAAGTACGCGCCCAAGATCATCTCCTTCAACATCGATCCCGATAAGATCCGCGAGGTCATCGGCAGCGGCGGCAAGGTCATCAACAAGATCATCGAGGAAACGGGCGTCAAAATCGATATCGACGACGACGGAAAGGTCTGCATCGCGACGTACGGCGAAAACACCGAAAACGCCGAGCGCGCCAAGGCGATCATCCTCTCCATCGCGCGCGATCCCGAAGTGGGCGATATGTTCATTGGCTCGGTCGTCCGCATCCTCTCCAAGGTCGGCGCGTTCGTCGAGCTGGCTCCCGGCAAGGACGGCATGATCCACATTTCCAAGATGAGCGACAAGCGCATAGGTCAGGTAGAGGACGTTCTCAACATCGGCGATACCGTCAAAGTCGAGATCATCAAGATCGGCGAAAAGGGCATCGACCTGAAGCTCCTCGAAAAGATGGACGTTTAATTTAAGTTAAATCGAAAAAAAAGGAGTTGCCGTTGCGCAGCTCCCTTTTGATTTTTCACGAGAGTAAGATCCGGTTTCGCCTTAAATGTAGGAAATATCATTTTCTCGGAAAAACAGAGAAACGTTTTCCGAAAAGTTTGACTTTCTTAACAAATGGGCGTATACTCAGTGCAATACAATTTTCGGGAGGTTTCGTTTATGAAAGGCGAAAAAACGGATACAAAGAAACCTTTTATGCGCTCCGTCGCAAAGCAATTGTCATTTACGGCTCTGTTTGCCGCGCTGTGCTGCGTCGGAACGATGGTCATCGTCATTCCGCTGCCATACGGATATTTTAATGCGGGCGACGTGGTCGTCCTGCTCGCGGGTTGGTGCATGGGGCCCCTGTTCGGCGCCGTCGCCGCGGGGCTGGGGAGCTGCCTCGCCGATATTTTGAGCGGGTTCGCCCTGTACGCGCCCGCGACTTTCTTTATCAAGGCGATCGACGCCGCCGCGGCCTATTTTGTATGGCGCGCCCTGCGCTTGCTCATCGCAAAGGACAGTTTGGATATCTTGGCGCGCATCCCCTCCGCGATCGTCGTGGAGGCGGTCATGGTGCTCGGATATTTTCTGTTTGAAAGCGCGCTGTACGGCGTTTCGGGCGGTGCGGCGAGCTTGGCGGGGAATGCGATGCAGGGCGCGTTCGGCGTCGTCTGTTCGGTGCTGCTCGTCACAATTTTGTATCGTCTGAAAACGGTGCGCGCCTTCTTTTCTCCGCTCGCCTGCGCTCCGCGCGCAAAAAAGCAGTCTTAAAGCTCCGCGCGTATCGGTACGGCTACAAAGGAAAATAGGGGAGGAACAGCAATGTCGTTCCATCGCATAACGCCCGCCGAATTGGGGCGGGAAGACGTGTACCGCCACTTCATGGAGGACGCGCCCTGTACATACAATTTCACCGCCGAAACGGATGTAACGCACCTGCGGGCGGCGGCGAAGGCGCGCGGCGCACAGTTTTTCCCCGCGCTCTTGCATTGCATTTCCGCCTCGGTCAATAAATTCCGCGAGTTCCGCATGAGTTTCGATGCGGAAGGAAATCTCGGCTATTACGATTTTGTCGATCCCTGTTATACCGTGTTTCACGAAAACGCGAAACGCTTTTCCGACGTGTGGACGCAGTTCGATGCGGATTTCGATGTGTTCTATGCGCGCTATCGCGAGGATATGCGGCAGTACGGCGGCGCAAAGATGAAACCTTCCAAGCCGTACGAGGGCGAAAATCTCTTCAACGTGTCCTGCATTCCGTGGACGTCGTTCACGGGGTTTGACCTGAACCTGCAAAAGGGGTACCGCTGGCTGCCGCCCATCTTCACGGTCGGCAAATACTTCGAACGGGAAGGGAAGCTCGTTCTTCCGCTCGCCGTGCGCGTGCATCACGCCGTGTGCGACGGGTATCATGTAGCCATGTTTTTGCGCGATTTTCAGGAACGCGCAGACCGCTTTTAAGGAAATTAAAAAGTTTTCGTGCAAAAAAATGCGGCAGCCCGCGCCGAACTTCGGCGCGGGCGGCCCTTTGCATAGAGCGAGCAAAAAAGGCGCATACTGCCGTAAAAGGAGGAGAAAAATGAGAGAAGAATTTACATCCGGCGGGCTGAGCGCCCTTTCCGATGTGTTGGAGGCGGAATGCATGGCGTGCAAAAAGGCGCGCCTGTATGCGAACACGCTCACGGATATGCAGCTCGCGGAGCGCATGCAGGGGCTGGCGGATACGCACGCGGCGCGGTTCAACGCGCTGCTTTCCCTCCTTTCGGAGTAAGGGGAGGAAGGCATGGCAAAACTTACGAAAAAGGAGACGGCTTTCAACGAACGAGACGCGCTCACGGACATGCGCGAGGCGGAGCGGAACCTGCTGCGCGCCTATGCAGGCGCGGCTGCGGAGGGCGGCTCGCGCCGGTTGCGCACCCTTCTGGCGCAGAATTTTGCCGCCGCCGCGGAGGATATGTACGCGGTGGACTGCGCCATGCAGCGGGAGGATCAGGAGAGGGGCGGAGTTTCGGCCGAGGAGATCAAGCGCGCGTACACCGAATTTTCCCGCCGCGGCGCCGATCTGCCCGAAAATTAGAGAGAAAGGGCAGCCGACGTTTTCCGTCGCTGCCCTTTGAATATTTCTTATAATATTTCGTGCGTTTTCCCTATATTGATGCCGGGCGTCCACGCCCCGTCGCCCCTGTAAGTATATTGAGGGAAATTCGGGTCGTCGTCCGCTTTCAAAATGTAAAAGGATTCGATCCCGACGTTGCCGCTGTCGCCCGTGTCTTTCGCGCACCAAAAAAATGCCATGCGGTAGATCGCGGCGCTCGTCGTTACGTCGTAGGACATATTGTACCATTTCCGCTCGATGCCGGAATCCTTGTCGTCTTCCACCCCGGTGGAGTGGCGGGTTACGGAAACAAACTCGCCGTCGTAATACAGGAAAAGCTCTTCCAAGCTCTTGTCAAAATCGGATAAGCCCGCTATTTTGTTTGGCGCAAACAGGGCTTTGATGCCGTCGCCGTCCTCGTTTTGGAGGCATTCGACGAAGGAATCCAACTTGTTGTCCGCGTCCTCATCGTCGGACGGTGCGAATAAGTCATCGAAAAAAGCGCACCCCGCCATGGAAAACGCGCTTGCGAGCAATAAAATTGCAGTCAGACAAAATATCGCCGATTTTTTCATATTCACTCTCCTTTTTTACAGTATAGCATATCCGTATCCAAATGTAAAGGAGCTTTGTTCTTATAGTTTGATTTACAACCGCCGGCGGATATGGTATACTCTTTGCGGGAGGGAGAGCAATGGACGGGCTATGGAATGCAAAGGGCGGCGCATGGAAACGCTTTTTCGATACGAGGCCGCAGGCGAGGGCATTTTTTACAATATACGGCAAGCGGTATACCGTTCTGCTCAACGGCGGCAGTGCGACCGTTGAAGACGGGCGCACCGGCGAAAGGCTCGCCCGCTTTAAGAATTTTAACTACTTGTATACAGGGGATATAAAACCCGACGAAACGGAGTTTTTCGCGCTGGAAAACGGCAAGCATTTCTATGTGTTTTCCTTGAAAAACTTTACCCAAAGACTGCGCGTGACGCTGCCGCGCCGTTACGAGGCGATCGACGTATGCGGGCGATATTCCGAGGACGGAAAAATTCTCTATGTGCCTGCCTACAAATATGATAACGGATATACATATGTCCTTTTTCGGTATGAGACGGATGCATATTCCCTCGTATCAATGGAACAAATGAGCGATGCGGAGTGGGACAAGGAGTGGGGTTGGCAGACGATATAACAAAAAAACAGGCAAGCCGAAACGTTTGCCTGTTTTTCGTCCCTTTCATTTTACGTTGATGCCCAGCGCGCGCAAAAAAGCCGCGGCGTGGAAGGAACTCACCGTCGCGCCCCGCAGTTCGCGCAAGTCCGCCGAAAGTACGAGCCCCGTAAGGTCGCAGTCGGTCAGATCGACACCCTTGAAGGGCGTTCCGTAAATTTCCGCCCGCGCGAGGCGGACTTTTTGCAGTTCCAGCCCCTTTACCGCGCATTCGGATAGGGAAACCTCGGAAAGTTCGCACCCCGCAAAGCGCGCCGCTTTCCATTTCGATCCGCTGAAATTCGCATAGGAATAGTTGCATTTTTCCGAGCATACGTCCGCAAAGTATCCTTCGGAAAAGTCTGCGCCCATGCCTTTGCAGCCGCAAAAGCGTGTGCGGCGGAACGCCGCGCCGGCGAGCATCGCACCCGAAAAGTCGCAGTTTTCAAAAAACGTATCGCAAAAATCGGCACGGCGAAAGGAGGCGGAGGTGAATTTACAGCCGACAAACGTTACGCCCGCAAATTCAAGCCCCGCCAAATCGCGGCGGGAAAAATCGCAGGAGAAAAACGCGGCGCTCTCCGTGCGCTCCTCCAATGCGGGCGCTGTATTTCTGTACTCATTGGGCTGCTGCGGCAGTTCGGGGGAGAGGATTTTCATGGCATCCATTATAATTGATCCCGTTTCGTTTGTCAAGGAGGAAAAAAGGGCGCGCGACGTGTAACGGGCTTTTCTTTTTTTAGAAAAAAGCGGCCGAATGCTTGCCGTTTGTTCCCGCCTATGTTATGATTATAGTGGAAGAGGAGGGATTGCAATGGATCCGCAGGAGATAAAAGAACGGATAATCGGCAAGGCGCGCTCTCTCGGGGTGAATCTCATCCGCACCTGTACCGTTCAAAAGTGGGAGGAGATCCCGTTGCAACCGCGGGAATTTTGGCCCCAGAGCATTTGGCCTTGGGTAAAGAGCGTGATCGTTTTGGGGATACCGCTGTTTTCGCCGATGGTTGCCACAACGCCTTCTATGGTCTATCAGGAACTGTACGATACGAGCAACCGCGTTCTTGACGACTGCGCCTACCGCCTTACCAATTATATCGTTGCAGAGCTGGGATTGCGGGCGGTTTATTTCCCTCGCGATTGTTATTACGGGATAAGGGAATTGCTGGCTCGTCCGGCGGCTGCCTTTTCTCATGTGTTGGCGGGGTACTATGCGGGAATGGGTACGATCGGGGACAGTCATAACCTGCTCACGCCCGAGTTCGGGCCGCGCCTGCGCATCGTATCGGTTTTGACGGATGCTCCCGTTTCGCCCGACGCTATGTTGCAAAAAAATCTTTGTCTGCATTGCAGAAAGTGCCTGAAAAATTGCCCGTCGCATGCATTCAGCGAGGACGGAGGGGCGATATATCGGATGGATAAATCCGCCTGTACAAAATACCATATTCTTCTGCAAGAGCAAAAACATTGGCCGTGCGGCGTTTGTTTGAACGTCTGCCCCGTGGGGGAAGACAGAAAAGCGTATGCGGAGGGAAAACAGGTGACGGAAGAGGGCGTTCGGCATTGCGGTATTTACGGTTCATAGCAAGGAAACGGCATTTTTTCGCGGCCTTGTGCCGTTGTATGGTTTGGCGCGGATGCGAAAAGTTGACTTTTCCGCCGAAAAGTGTATGATAATATCGAATATACAGGGAGCGCCGTACGCGCGCCCGAAACGGTGGTTTTTTTATGAAAAAGACGCTCTTGAAAAATTACGCAAAGCTCATCGCGCGGGTGGGCGCGAACATTCAAAAGGGGCAGCGCGTCGTCATCACGGCGCAGCTCGACCAGCCGCAGTTCGTTTGCATGCTTGCGGAGGAGTGCTACCTCGCGGGCGCGGCAGACGTGCGCGTGGAGTGGCAGGACACCGCGCTGGAAAAATTGGCTTCGCGGTTCGAAACGGTCAAAGACTTGGCGGCGGTTCCCTATTGGGAGGAACAAAAACTCGAATACAACGCTCAAACGCTGCCCGTAACTATCAAGCTGCTCTCCGCCGATCCGGACGGTATGCGCGGCGCGGACAGGGAAAAGATCACGCTCGCATCGATGGCGCGCTCCGCCATCATCAAACCGTATAACGACAGGATGACCAACCGCCACCAATGGTGCGTGGCGGCGGTTCCCTCCGTCGGCTGGGCGAAAAAGATATTCCCTAAAGAGCGCGCGAACGCGGCGGTGGAGCGGCTGTGGGAACTGATTTTGGAAACTTCCCGCGCAAACGGCAAGGACCCGCTCACCGACTGGATGTGGCACAACCGTGCCCTGCGCGACAAGTGCGACAAGATCAACGCGCTGGGGCTCGTATCTCTCGAATATAAAAGCTCCAACGGCACCGATCTCAAAGTGGGGCTCATCGAAAACGCGCAGTTCATCGCGGGCAAAAAGAGCACGGTAGACGGAAAATATTTCAACCCCAATATCCCCACGGAGGAATGCTTTACCACGCCCAAGCGCGGGCAGGCGGAGGGCATCGTGTACGCGGTCAAGCCGCTCTCCTACGGCGGGGAGCTCATCGAGGATTTTTGGATCCGCTTCGAAGGGGGCAAGGCGGTCGCCTGCGGCGCGAAGAAAAACGGGGAACTGCTCGAAAAGATTCTGAACATGGACGAAGGCGCGGCGTATTTGGGCGAATGCGCGCTCGTGCCGTACGATTCGCCCGTCAACCGCACGGGCATACTTTTCTATAACACGCTGTTCGACGAAAACGCCTGCTGCCACCTCGCACTCGGCAGGGGGTACAGCAATACCATCGTCGGGTTTGAGGATTATACAAAATCGGATTTCACCGATATGGGAGTCAACGATTCTTCCGTGCATGTCGATTTTATGATTGGCGCGGAAGATTTGGAGATCGTCGGCGTAACGAAAAGGGGCGAACGGGTGAAAGTTTTCGAAAACGGCACATGGAGCGCGGCGCTGCGCTGAAAAAAGGGGGCACGGTATGCAAAAAACGGTACTGATGAATTATGCAAAGCTGTTGGCGCGCGTCGGGCTGAACGTGCAAAAGGGGCAGGAGGTCATCATCTCCGCCGAGCTCGACCAGCCCGAATTTGTGGCGCTCGTGGCGGAAGAATGCTACCGCGCGGGCGCGGCGAAGGTGCGCGTGGAGTGGTCGCACCAGCCTTTGGACCGCATCTCCGCGCTCTACCGCTCGGAAGAAGTGATGAGCGAGGTGCTCCCGTGGCAGGAGGAAAAGCTGCGCGAGCAGACAAAAACGCTTCCTGCGCGGCTGTATCTTTTGAGCGACGATCCCGACGGCATGAACGGCGTCGACGAGGAGAAGTGCGCCCGCGCGCGGCAGGCGCGTTCGAAGATCATAAAACCTTACCGCGACGCCATCGAAAACCGCTATCAATGGTGCATAGCGGCGGTCGCGGGCAGAAATTGGGCAAAAAAGGTGTTCCCGAAAGCGGCGAGCGGGAGCGCGGCGGAGGAAAAACTGTGGGAGGCGATCTTGCGCTGTTCCCGCTCCTACGAAGGCAACCCGTTGGCGAACTGGCAGGAGCACAACCGCCGTTTGGCGGCGCGCTGCGAATATTTGAACGGCTTGGGGCTCGTCTCCCTCGAATACAAGAGCTCCAACGGCACCGACCTAAAAGTGGGACTTTTGGAGAACGCGCTCTTTATGGGCGGCGGCGAAACCTCCCTTTCGGGCGTCTATTTCAACCCGAATATCCCCTCGGAGGAGGTGTACACCACGCCCGCGCGCGGCAGGGCGGAGGGCGTCGTATATTCCACAAAGCCGCTCTCATATGAGGGGCGGCTCATCCGCAATTTTTCCGTCCGGTTCGAGGGCGGGCGCGCGGTGGAGGTGCACGCCGCGTCCGGCGAGGCGGCGCTCAAAAAGATGATCTCCATGGACGAGGGCGCGGCGTATTTGGGCGAATGCGCGCTCGTTCCCTACGATTCGCCCGTCAGCCGGGGTAAAACGCTCTTTTATAACACGCTGTTCGACGAAAACGCGTCTTGCCATCTCGCGCTCGGCAGGGGATTCACAAATTGTATCCGCGGATACGAAAACTATGCGGACGAGCAGTTAAAGGCGATGGGCGTCAACGATTCGATGCTCCACGTCGATTTTATGATCGGCAACGACGATATGAACATCGTCGGCGTCGCCAAAGACGGCCGCCGCGTACAGATCTTCGAGGACGGAAATTGGGCGTTCGAAGTATAAAAAAAGCATGACAAAAGTATAACGGGCGTTCGCGCGAAAACAACGGGGAAAGGGATGTTCCGCTGCGGGGCGAAAAATTTTGCGCTCCGCAAGTAAAAACAAAAGGATCGATTGTATGAAAAAGAAGTCTACGGAAGAAAAAGCGGCAGTCCCCGCGGAAAACGGTTTGCCCATAGAAGGCGAGCCGGAAAGCGGCGCGGACCGCGCGCAGAGCAGCCTTCCCCCCGAATGCGGCGCTCCTAATAAGTCCGCCGCGGCAGAAAACGCGCCCAAAGCGGGCGAAAATGCGCCCGGTACGGCAGAAAATGCGCCCGGTACGGCAGAAAATGCGCCAAAAGCAACACAAAACGCGCCCGAAACGGGCGAAAAAAAGAGTTTTTGGGCGAAAGTTTGGGATTATATAAAGGCGATCGTGCCCGGCGTTGCGCTGTGCGCGGTCATCGCCGTGCCCGCGTGGTTTTTGGGCAAGTTGGTGCCCGTGATCGGCAGCGCCGTATTTGCCATCGTCATCGGCATGATCATCGCCTTTTTCAAACGCCCCAAGTGGCTGGAAGGCGGCATAAAATTCACGTCGAAAAAGGTTTTGCAGGGCAGTATCGTGTTCCTCGGTTTCGGCATGAACTTTATTACCGTGATACAGGTCGGGGGCAATTCGATACTGATCATCCTGTCTACGATCGCAACGTCGCTGCTCGTTTCCTTTGCGATGAGCAAGCTGCTCAAAATCCCCGCGGGCACGGCAACGCTCGTCGGGGTGGGTTCGTCTATCTGCGGCGGCTCGGCGATCGCGGCAACGGCGCCCGTCATCCGCGCGCGCGACAGCGAGGTCGCCACGTCTATTTCGGTGATCTTCCTGTTCAACGTGATCGCTGCGTTCACATTCCCCGCGATCGGCCGGGCGCTCGGCATGAGCGACACGGGGTTCGGCATGTGGGCAGGCACGGCGATCAACGATACTTCGTCCGTCGTGGCGGCGGGGCAGAGCTGGGAGAGCATCACGGGCAGCGATACCGCCCTGAACTATGCGACGATCGTAAAGCTCACGCGCACGCTCGCCATTATCCCGATCACGCTTGCGCTCGCGGTATGGCAGCTGTTCAAGGCGCGCCGCGCGGCAAAGGCGGGCGCTGCAGGCGGCGCGGCGGATGGTTTTTCGTTCAGCTTTGTAAAAGTGTTCCCGTGGTTTGTGATCTTTTTCCTGCTCGCGGCGGTCGTGAACACTTGGCTGTTCCCGGCGGTCGGCATCGGCACGAACGTTTCGGGCGTGCTGTCCGACGTGGGCAAGTTCATGATCACGCTCGCCATGGCGGCGATCGGGCTGAACACCAATCTTGTAAAACTTGTGCGCACCGGTTGGAAACCCATCCTTTTGGGCTTTACCTGCTGGGCCGCGATCGCGTTTGTGAGCGTCGGCGTACAGCTCGCTTTGGGAATGTGGTGATGGAATAAAAGGGGAACGGCGCGCCGCTTAAAAGCGGCGCGCCGTGTTTGCGCTTTCAACAATTTTCGGCGGCAAATCGGGTGCCGCTTTTTTGCAGCCCTGCACCGCGCAGGGATTATATTTCGGAAAAGCTCTCCTCACCGTTGACGACGGATACGCTGCCGTCGGAGCAATACACCGTACAATTAACGTTGTATGCCCAATCATAGCCCTTTTCGAGATTCAGCCATTGTTCCACGGTGCCGCTGTATCTGATCGTTTGCAAAGAAAGACAGTTGCGGAACGTATCGCCGGGGATCTGCGGCAGGGCGGAGGGCAGAACGATTTCCGTGGCGGAACTGTCCGCAAAGCGGAATGTTCCCGCATATCCGTCTTCGAAAATCACTTTATTCAGGTACCAAGCTCCGTCGAAATCGGCGGAAATTACTTTGTATCCGAAAACTTCGCCGGGGATGATGATTTCTTCGGGGTATTCTCCCTCAAAATCGTGCCGCGTGCAGATATAGGCTCCCGTGGTTCCGTCTTCGCTCTGCTCATACCATATTTCGTAATACAAGTGCAGTTTTTTGCAGCCGGTGCAAAATCCTTCTTCGTTATAGGTGTGGGGGATAAAAAAGTCTTCGGTGCCCTCGCTGAATCCGCAGACCGAGCACTTCTTTTCCCGTATGCCGATTTCGGAACAATCTGCGGGTTCTTGCAGGATCACGGTTTCCCAGGTATGCCCCAAGGGTTCGCCCGTATAGTCATATTTATAGATATAGCCGCATCCTTCGCGCGTGCATTTTTGCTCCCGATGCGCCGTTTCCGTACAGGTCGCCTCCACATAGTACGGGCTGCCGAAAATATGATCCAAGGGCAAGCCGACGTATCCGTCCGTTTCGTAATAGCCGCACCCTTCGCGCAGGCAGTCGCGGCGTTCATGCTGCGGCTCCGAGCAATCCGCTTCAACGGTGTACCAATCGCTCCAAAGGTGGCCAAGCCCTTCTTCCTCTTTTGTGTAGAAGATCTGATCGCACAATTTGCAGCGGTATTCGCTGTATCCGCCCGAATCGCAGGTAGGCGGCTGCGTAAAGAACGGCTCGTCTTCCGGATCGTGCTCGAACAGAAAATCGTCGTCCAACCGTGCGGAATTCAACTGCACAAATTCGTACGTCTCCTCCTGCATACCCTCGATCGGCCTCGTTTCAAGGGATGCCGTAACATAGTAGAATGCGAAACCGTCTCCGTAGTATGTAGTATGGCTCCACACGCAGAGCGAGTACTGATATTCATAGCCTATACCGTCTTTATCGTCTTCGAAGGGTACTTCGCCGAAATCCCAATAATAGTTCCCGTTGAAATCGTCGATGATGTGCCCCTTGTACAGCTCGTTTTCGATTTCCAGCTCGAACGCCATTGATCGCGCGCTCCAATCCACGGATATGCTCAGCGTTGCTAGGGGATCCGCCTGCATTTCGTAGCGTATCCGCATCTCTTGCTCGCCGGGCAGGAAGGCGCCGTCTGCGCAGAGTATCTGTTCGGTCAAATCGAACAGGGCATAAACTTGGCCCTCGTTGTTGAATAGGCGTATGAACTGTGCTTTCGTCCCCGCGTAAACGATTTTATCCAAACGGAAACGTACTTCGTCGTATTCGGGGTTCCAAACATCCAGCGCAACTTGCGCGGGCAGGTACAGCTCCTTGATCGCAGCCACGGTGGGCGGGTCAAATTCAGACGAAAACGCGTCCGTCGTCAGGTAAAAACTCGTAACGCGGCGTCCGAGCAGCGTTTCGGGTACGCGGATGGCGGGGCCTTCGCCCCAATAGCCGGTCAAATTCGCCGTTCCGTCTTCGTTGAAACGGTAATTGCGGAAATCGCACAGCGTTTCATAGTCTGCGCGTTCCTCGGCGCTCATCGCCTTGAATACATAGGTATTGATAAAGATCTCTTCGCCGTTTTCCCCCTCGTGGATATGCTCCGCCGTCAGTTCGGTCTTGTCGCAGTCGAAAAGTTTCATCTCGCTCAGGATATTTCCCACGTCGAGGAATTCCTCATACTTCTTATTCAGCCAAAAATCGAACAGGGAAACGGGCATGAGCGTCTCCGCGTCGGAAAAGACCGTGCTCCAATACCCCGTCACTTTATCCGAAAGTTCAACGGTATCGGCCTTTCCGTAGATATCGAGGTGCACCGTTCCCGCAAAGTCGATGGCTGTGTTCCCGACCGAAATTTCGCCCTCGTCCGTTTGAAAATATATCTCGCATTCGCCCTGCCCGGTAAGGCGGAACGTTTTCGCGGAGCAGGCGAACGTCGCGGCGGAGGGATAGCCGGTGTATTCGCGGCAATCCGCTTGCAGGCGAATGCTCTCCGCCGCGGTCAGCCTGTGCCCGACGGCCGGATAAAATTCCTCCGTGTTCGACCATTCGATATCCAGCTCTTGCAGGGCAAAGGGCTCTCCGGCGCCGTCCGTCATGCGCGTCAGGGCATATAAACCGGCGCCGCGCGCCGCAATGCTTTTGAGCGCGGGGAAGTTTATGTTTTCCAAGCACCGCATCGCCGTTTCCGAAACGTTTTCGAGCGCGAGCCGCTCGATATTGCTGCCGCTGCCGATATACACCAGCGTGCCGTCCTTTGCGTACAGGCAGTCATCTTCGGAAGAAAAGAGGGGAGAACCCGCCTCCGCGCCGATCTTTTGCAGGAAACGCTCGCTCCCGTCCTCGGTCAGCAGCCGCACGGAAAAATATTTTGCGGGGCATTCGACGAGCGTTTCGCTTTCGCCGCCGTTCTCCTTGCCCTCCATAGAGTCGAGCAGGCTCTGTTCGATTTTGATCGTTTGCACGCTCGCGGGGATAACGAGTTCTTTTACGTGTTCGGGGAATTGCAGTTCATAATAGATGCAATCCGCCTCCGCGGGCAGTACCACGCGTTCGGGGCATTCCTCGAAATTGCCCGCCCAGCCGTAGAGCATACCGTTCTGAATGTCGAAGTGCCCCGGCTCGACGGAGCCTTCCGTGCTGTCTTCGCCCAGATAATGGTCGTTGGAGTCCGCCCATTCGTCCGACGTCAGCGTGTACTGCGGCTCGCTGCCGATGCTCTTTATGTAGTTTTGGTCGAACGATTGGAACACGTCGATGGTCGCGTCGCGGCATTTTTCGGCGGCGGTGTGGTCTTTTACCGCATACCCCGCACCGTCCGCATTGTACAATACATATGTGCCCGACGCGCTCGAAGAGGAATAGGCCAAAAACTCCATGTCGCTGTTTCCGTACAGGAACAGCAGGTCGGAAAAGTCTGCGCTGAATTGCACAGCATAGAAAGAATAATCGTTTTCGCTCTTAAAGTCGATATCGCAGACGACGAACTCCATATAGCTGCGGTCCTCGTCCGCCGTTTGGTCGCAGTACACATAGGTCGTTTTGCGCGTGCCCTGCGACTTCGTGCACAGATATTGCCCGTAAAAGGGCAGGGCGATATTTACGCCGTAAAACTGTTCCGCCCTGTGGTATTCGCGGATGGCGTGCCCGCCGATGAGCGGGATATAGAAAGACTGCTCGAAAACATCGTCGAAAAAGCCGCTGTTGTCGGCGGGTTCCTTGTCCTGCACCGCTTTGAGATAGGCAAGCAACTCCTCCTTTTCGTCCGCGCCGAAGGAAAGGGGTCGCGCCGCGCGCGCCGCGGCTTTTGCGCTTTTGCCGCGTTGCGCGTTCCCTCCGAGCTCGTCCATGCTCTTTTCGATGACGGTGGAAACGATCTTTTCGTATTCCTCGAACTCCGCGTTTTCCACGGGCGGGCTGCCTAAGTTTCCGCACGCGGAAAGGCCGAACGCCGCCGCTGCCGCCAGCAGGGCGGCCAGCGCAAACAGCAATATCTTTCTTTTCATATTCATTCTCCTCACTTTATTTCTATACGCCTTTTTGTGTATAAAAATATGTTATTTCGTACTGATTACAGTATAACATAGGTATGGAGAAAATGCAAGGAATATACCGTTTCTTTCTTTTTTGCATTCAAAAAAAGAACTGCCGTTCCGAACAGGGAAAGGCAGTTCTTTTCACGATCCATGGCGGCAAGCGCGTTGCCGCGTTCTACATATATAGTTTGAGTTTGCCGAAGTACCCGTACAGCACCGCGCAAAAAACGGCGCAGAGCAGGTCGATGCCGAGCGCGAGCCACGGACCGACGAATACGGAAACGACCAAAACGGTCATGCCGAGCACCATATTCCCGAAAACGGTTATCATAACGGGGATGCTGCTTTTTACCGCCTGCGTCTCGTTCGCCCAATCGTATTTGGGGTATTTATAGTTCAAAAAGCTGCCCAGCACCGCCGTAAATGCGGAGTACAGGATCGCCGTCAGCAGCAGCGCCGCCCAACCGAAGGCGTCCGTTCCCAGCCGTATCCCGAACAGCACGGCGAACACCAGCCCCGCGATACCGTCGAAGAGGAAGGTCGGCACCGCCTTTGCGAGCAATATCAGCCGCGCCGAAACGGGCAGGGAAAAGAGCAGCCCGCGCGAATTTCCCTCCAACGACAGCGCCGAGGCGGCGGGGCAGGACATGCCGATGAACAGCATCATCAGTCCCGCGCCCATCGGCGCGAGCGCCGCTTTGAGCGCGGCGAAATCCTCCGCAGGAATATCGAAAAAGGATTCGAGGTCGATAAACAGCAGCGCCACCCCGAAGATGATGAGCAATACCGCTCCGCACAGTCCGTTCAAAAGGTACCCTGAATGGGAGAACAGCCGCTTTATCTCCTTTTTTACGAGCGCGCCGAACGCGGAGGAACTCCTGATGTCCTTCGCCTTGTAGCCCGCCCGCGCGCCGCGGCTCAAAAGCGCCGAATTGATCTTCGTATAGAATACCGAAACGATCGCCACGAACAGCGCCGCCGCCGCGAGGGATATCCCGGCAAAGGCGAACACGCCCCAAACGGTGCCCGAAAGGGTCATATCCACGAGCCGGGCAGGGGGATAGATCTTCCCGACCAGCATGCCGAACAGGGAGGCCATGTCCGCCTCGCCGTCCGCGTTCGCATTGAACGAAAAGGAAAAACTTGCGATCATCACGCCGACGAACAGCGCGATGCCCAAAATGCTTTGCAGCAGGTTTTTGAAACGCAGCCGCGCCGTCAGTGCGGCGATCAGCGTGCTCAGCGCCGCGCTCACCGCGAGTGGGAGCAGGGGCGTCATGATCACGGAGAGAAGGATGGTACCGAGCGCGCCGAAAGTGAATCCGCCGTAGGCGAAATACACCGCTGTAACGGGCACCGCCACGGCGAGCGCGAACGCGAAGTTCACGATATACGAGCACAAGAGCCGCGCCAGCACCACCTCCCAGCGGGGGATGGGCAGGCTCATCACCATGTCGTAATCCTTGGTCGCAAACAAAATGGAACTGCCCTGAAAGAGGGTAAACGCGAAGATGATGACGGAGGAGAGCGCCACGATGAGCGCGGGCAGGTTTTTGCCCAGGCCCTGTTCACAGAACCCGACGGCGAGCATGGCGGCGTAAAAGAGCACGACCGCCCCGACGACGGCGATGGCAACGACCCCGCCCGCCGTTTTGCGTTTGTCGCGCGGGTCGTTCGATTTTTTCGCGCGGTTGATGCCCGTCAATCCCATCAACTGAATTTTGAGCAAGATCGGCCATTTAGCGCGCATCGTTTTCGAGCACCTCCATGAACACCGATTCGAGGCTCTCGTCGCCGCGCACGTCCTCGATGTTTCCGCTCGCCACGAGCTTTCCCTGCTTGATGATGGCGATCTTATTGCACAGCTTTTCCGCAACGTCTAAAACGTGGGTGGAAAAGAAGATGGCGGAACCCGCGGCGCACATTTCGCGGAACACCTCTTTGAGCTTGAATGCCGCTTCGGGGTCCAGCCCCACGAACGGCTCGTCGAGCACCATCAGTTTGGGCTCGTGCAGAAGGGCGCCGATGATGGCGAGTTTCTGCTTCATGCCGTGCGAATAGGCGGAAATGAGCGAGCCAAGATCGCCCGCGATGCGGAACATATCCGCATACTTTTCTACGCGCTCCCTGCGCAGAACTTTCTCCACGCCGAATATGTCGCCCAGATAGTTTAAGTACTGTATCCCCGTCAGGTATTCGTACAGGTCGGGATTGTCGGGGATATACGCCGTGATCGATTTGCACAAAACGGGCTTTTCTTTGACCGAATTGCCGGCGATTCGTATCTCGCCCGCATCAAATTCGAGTATACCCGTCACCGCGCGCAGCGTCGTCGTTTTTCCCGCGCCGTTCTGCCCGATGAATCCGTAAATATCGCCCGCGTATACGTCCAAATTCAGGTCGTCTACCGCCGTCTTCGTCCCGTATCGCTTGGTCAGATGTTGAATCTCTAAAACCTTGTCGTCCATAGCACTCCTTCGGCAAACGCTCATGCGCCGCCTTTCCGTTTCATGGTAGCATATGCGCCGCCCTTTGTCAAGCGGATTGAACATTCCGCGCCGCCGCATACGCCGCCCGCTGTTCGGCGGTGCTGCGGTGAAATATACCATATCGGGATATTTTAATTATACCAAAATGGTATAATAATGTCAAACGGATTGATACGGAGTTGCGATGCGGCTAAAAGAATTGCGAAAGAGCAGGGGGATCTCCCAGCTGAAACTCGCCATCGATTTGAATATGAACCAAAACAGCATAAGCCGTTACGAAAACGGGGATCGTGAGGCGGATTATGCGACGCTCGTCAGGTTTGCCGATTATTTCGATGTTTCCGTCGATTATTTGTTGGGGCGAACAGACAACCCGAAGGTAAACCGATAGGGGCACAGCGAAAAAAGGATTCTTATAAAAAGCCGCGGCAAACGATTGCCGCGGCTTTCATTTTGCGGTATAATAATAAGGAAAGAATGCAGCGGAGGATATACCGAATGAAATATGTAGCGGTAGGCGATCACGAACTTCCCGCCATTGCGGTAGGGTGCATGGGGCTCGCGGGCATCGCCGCGGAAGAACAGCGCGATTTTGTCGCCGCGGCGCTCGGCGCGGGGCTGAATTTTTTCGACCATGCGGATATTTACGGCAGGGGCGCGTGCGAGCGCGCGTTCGGGGCGGCGGTCAAGTCGCTCAAGATCCCGCGCGATTCGCTTATCTTGCAGTCGAAATGCGGCATCGTGCCCGGAAAAATGTACGATTTTTCCAAACAGCACATCATCGAGTCGGTCAACGGTTCGCTCGAACGGTTGCAGACGGACTATCTCGACCTGCTCCTTTTGCACCGCCCGGACGCGCTGTTTGAACCGGAGGAGGTGGCGGAGGCGTTCGACGAATTGGAGCGTTCCGGCAAGGTGCGCGCCTTCGGCGTTTCCAACATGCACCCGTATCAGATCAAATTGCTCAAAAGCCGCATAAAGCAGCCCATCTGCGCGGATCAGCTGCAATTTTCGGTGGCGCACGCGGGCATGGTGGCCTGCGGCATCGAGGCGAACATGCTCACCGGCAGGGCGCCCTCGCACGACGGCTATGTGCTCGACTACTGCCGTTTGAAGGGGATCGCCGTGCAGGCGTGGTCTCCTTTCCGCTACGGCTTTTTCGACGGTGTGTTTCTGAACGATCCCAAATTCGGGGAACTGAACGAGGAGCTCGCCGTGCTCGGCGAAAAATACGGGGTGAGCAAGGCGGCGATCGCCGCGGCGTGGATCCTGCGCCATCCCGCAAAGATGCAGGTCATCACGGGCACCGTCAAAACGGCGCACCTGTTGGAGATCGCGGCGGGGGCAGACGTTGCGCTCACGCGCGAGGAGTGGTACCGGCTGTATCTCTCCGCGGGGTATAAACTTCCGTGACCGTCGCTGCGCCGAAAGATATATTGCGGAACGGTCGGTTTGCGAAAAGGCATCAATGAGAGGAAAAACACAATGCGGTTGGTAGTTGCGAGCGGAAACAAGGGAAAACTGCGCGAAATCGCGGAGATATTGAAGGATTACGACGTCGTTTCCATGCAGGCGGCGGGGTTTGCGGGCGACGTGGAGGAAACGGGCGAAACGTTCGAGGAAAACGCGCTTATCAAGGCGCGCGCGGTTTGCCGGGCGCTGGACCTGCCCGCGCTGGCAGACGATTCGGGGCTGTGCGTGGAGGCTTTGGGCGGAGCGCCGGGCGTGTACAGCGCGCGCTTTTGCGGCCGCCACGGCGACGACAAGGCGAACAACGCGCTGTTGCTGGAAAAGCTGCGCGGCGTGCCCGAACAGCGGCGGGGCGCCTATTTCGAAAGCTGCGTCGCCGTGTGTTTTCCCGACGGGCGCGAGATCACCGCGTCGGGCAGAACGTACGGCAGCATTTTGGAGGAGGAAGCAGGGGAAGGCGGTTTCGGTTACGATCCGCTGTTTGAGAGCGCCGAGCTTGGCAAGAGCTTCGGGCTCGCCTCTGCGGAGGAGAAGAACGCCGTTTCCCACCGCGGCAAGGCGCTGCGCGCGCTCGCGGAAAAACTGAAAGAGCTATGAAAACGTTCGTCATCATCTCGGATACGCACCGCAATACCAAGCCGCTGGATAAGATCGCGACGGTGCTTGCCGAGTGCGATTATATCATCCATTTGGGCGACATGGCGGGCGATGCGCGCGAGCTTATGCGCGCTTATCCCGAAAAGACGTACGTTCTCGCCGGCAACAACGATTTTTTCGGGGGAGAGAGCGAACTCGTGCTCGATGCGGAGGGGCGGCGGATCTTTGCCTGCCACGGGCACCGCTACGGCGTCAAGAGCGGGACCGAGCGGTTGGTCGCGGCGGCAAAGGAGCGCCTGTGCGATATCGCGTTGTACGGGCACACGCACGAGGCGGAGGTGCGCGAGGAAAACGGCGTGCTTTTGATCAATCCCGGCTGCATGACGGCGTATGCGCCGCACAAAAGTTACTGCTATCTGGTCGTCAACGGGAAAAAGGCGGTGCCGACCATCGTGAATTTGTGAGGCAGGGGAGCGTCGCCGCGGAAAATGAAGAAATTTAGGAATAAAGGTGAAAAAACCGAGCAAAAGTATTTGACAAGAATTGCCGATTTTGCTATAATCATTTAGCGTTGTGAATGCGGGTGTAGTTCAATGGTAGAATTCCAGCCTTCCAAGCTGG